>Ga0206968_10059_pt1 | contig 29540 bp, 27 predicted proteins | sample Alteio_BWOrgHeat_22_FD_153254 | JGI IMG/M metagenome (GOLD analysis project Ga0206968, IMG submission 153254) | Enriched cells from forest soil in Barre Woods Harvard Forest LTER site, Petersham, Massachusetts, United States -... | ecosystem: Environmental > Terrestrial > Soil > Temperate forest >... | reverse complement strand
GATTACTTTTGCGACGGGAGCACAGAGGACACAGAGAAGAGAAAACACAGAAGAGAAAGCAGAGAAGAGGTGCGATGCGGCGACCGGTGATCGCGGGGAATTGGAAGATGTACAAGACGCAGGCAGAAACGCGTGCATATTTTTCGGCGCTCTCGCCGCTCGTGCGGGGCTGCGTTCACTGCGACATCATCGTCGCGCCACCCTTCACGGCAATTTCGGCAGCAGTGGAAGCCGTGAAGGGAACTCCAATTTCGATTGCATCTCAGGATATGCATGGGGAGCCCGAAGGGGCATTCACTGGCGAAGTATCCGCCGCGATGCTGGTCGAAGCGGGATGCCGCGCCGTCATCATCGCGCATTCCGAACGGCGGCAATTTTTCGGAGAAACGGATGAGAGCGCCAATAAAAAAGTTAAAGCGGCGCTGGCGGCAGGGCTGATGCCGATCCTATGCGTCGGCGAATTGCTAGCCGAGCGGGAATGCGACAAAACGGAAGAGGTCCTCGAGCGCCAATTCAACGGCGGTTTGGCCGCGTTGACCGGTGGCGAGTTCTCGCGTATCATTCTTGCCTACGAGCCGGTTTGGGCGATTGGCACGGGCCGCACGGCGACGCCGGAAATGGCGGCCGAGGCGCATCGGTTCTTGCGGCGGCAAGCCGCGGAAAGCTTTACACCTGAACGCGCTGCTGGTTTGCGTATACTCTACGGTGGCAGCGTCAAACCCGACAACATCAAGGGATTGATGGCTCAAATGGAAATTGACGGAGCGCTGGTCGGCGGCGCGAGTCTCAATGCAGAGGCGTTTGCCTCGATCGTGAACTTCTGAAAGCAAGGGATAAGAAATGCCAAAAGAAGTGAAATGGGCAATTTCGATAGCGGTGGGATTGGGTCTGCTTGCGCTGGGCTGGAGAGTGTATCCGGTGCTGGTCACTTTGCACATCGTCATCTGCGGACTTTTGATTATGGTTATTATGCTGCAGAGCGGCGAGGCGGCGGACCTGGCGGGCGCCTTCGGCGGCGCCGGCAGCCAGACGGCGTTCGGCCCGCGCGGTGCGGCCACGTTTCTTTCCAAGGCGACGACATGGTGCGCCATCATGTTTATGCTCACATCCATGGCGTTGACCATGCACCAGAATTCGACTTCGTCGTCAACCGGCAGCTCCGTGTTGCAGCAATTTTCAAAAACGGCAAAGCAGCCGTCGCCCGCGGCTCCGAACGCGCCGGCGTCAATGCCGGCCCCGGCCGCTCCTGCTCCGGCCGCGCCTGCGCCTTCGAAATAAATTAGCCGGTTGCGATTTCGGCGACGGATGTTTTGTAGCACAGCATGAAGTTTTTCACCTCACCCCGTGCGGAAGTGGCGGAACTGGCAGACGCACCATCTTGAGGGGGTGGCGCCGTAAGGCGTGGGGGTTCGAATCCCCCCTTCCGCACCAATTTACCTCCTTTGTTCTGCACAAGAACGCGCGGATTTGCTGCGCCGAGGAATGGCTCGGCAGGTGTCGTCGTCTCAGATGTGCCTACATTCAAAGCGGGAATTCGTTTGTTGGCAGATGCATTTTGCCGAGAGAGGGCTTCCCGGGACTTGGTTCCGATCAAGGCCCTTCAGTGTTATAAAGACAATCGGAAGTTAACCTCTATCGAGGCGTTCCATAAGTCCTGTGAGTCCCACCCGAGGATGTTACTTGACGTATACGTAAAAGAGATTAAAAATTTCTACTGTCAACGTCCCCGTATTTTCCCGGCTGTCTGAAACTTAGATTTCGTCCCTTGATCGAAACGCATCGTTCGGGCCGGGGAACCTAAAGCATTTTGGGCGCGTGGACGATGACGATCCAGGCCACAAAGCTGTTCCTCATGGTTTTGCTGTTTGCTGTGTCATCGCGGGCGCAGGCGTTGACGGATTTGGCGCGAGCTAATGAATTGCAGGAGCACATTCACCCTGCACGAAATACTTTTGCGAAGCCGTTCCTGGATGTGCGAGACGCTTTTCTATTCAAGGACAAGTCTGAGTCCCTACTTGCAGTTACGCAGGGATTCTTCTTAATCTCCGATGGCATAGTTACCCGCGCCGATGTGCGACATGGGGCCAACCAAGAAATCAATCCGGCAGTCAGGCTTCTTACAGGACCTTATCCGACCTGGAATCGGATGGCGCCGCTCGGAGCTGTTCAAGAGATTGTCGGCATCTATTTGGGAACGGAGATGAAACGAAGCCGGAACCGTTTTATCCGGAAAGTTTGGTGGATTCCGCAAGTCGCAGGAATCGGAGGAAATCTATCTGGAACAGCGTACGGAATTCTTACGAGGTAACCTTCTAAGCCGGGATGAGATTCTTCTCACCCCAAAAGGCCATACGGAACCCGCCACACATATTCATGCAGAATTGGTGTGCAACACCCAAATATTAGCCGAGCGCTGCGGCAGGTCCGGTCTGTAGAGGTACCGGAAAAGTTGTTCGGTTGAGCCTGGCTTCAGTTGATGGCAAAGCAGTAGAACAAGCCCGCGCCGCCCGTGCTCACCAGATTGTCCTGGCTGCAGCCCCGGCTCGGATGCGCAGAATTCCAGGAGGTATTGCCAGCGCCACCGCGATCGGAATGGCCGAGCTGAGCGGTGCCTGCGCCGTCACTCGTCCAGTTGCTGCACGTGTGGTCGGCGCCATCCGTATAAGCCCTGCCATCGGTCTGCGAGCCCGTCAGCATGTCGTGCGTGTTGGGAGTGTCGCCTCGGCCGTTGACGATGTTGCCTTTTTCGGTTAGCGCGGAAAGTTTGGTTAGATTATTTCCGAGGCGCGCGAGTTCGGCTGTGTCTCCGTGCAGATCGGCGAGACCGTTCGCGATCTTTTCGCCCTTGGCGTTGTACCAGGGACCATTGCCGATTCGATCGCGCGCATTGACCGCAGGTTGACCGTTGGCAGCGCTGGTGCTGAGGTAGGCGTGCCAGGTTTTGTTACCCCCGCCTGCCGCTGCAGCGAGCGTCTGGCAAATCCGGTCGGCTCCGGCCAGGCCGCCCAGATTGGCTCCCTTGCCGGAACCTGCGCTGGTGATGAAAAAGCTCATGGGTTGCGGGGGTGCTTGCTGCTGCGCAGGTTGCTGCGCAAGCGTAATGCAGGATCCTACGATCGACAGCGTGATCGCAGCAATCAAAGGTTGAATCTTTTTCATGCTTGCCTCCTCCGAACTCGTCTTTTTTGCGACTGCTGTCACTGCTCGTTCCATCTTGTAATCAGCGGTCAAGATAGCACAAATAGACGTGAATTGCGGAGCGCTGGTTGCGAGGAACTGCCGGCGCTACGCGTTTGCGGTTAACACTTGGAATCCATTGAACACCTGCCGGATCGCCTCAAGAGCCAAGCCGGTGCGAAACATTTCAGGGCAACAAGGGCCGGGACCTACTCGTAGAACAGCGGCGATTTCTTCAGTTTTGCGTTGCCCACAAAATCGTGCTGGATCCAAAGCTGCGCGCCCGTTTTTTTCAGGAAGGCGTCGACGGCCTTTCGGCTCGCGCGAGTTTGTTCCTGGCTGAACTCGAATGTTGGGACGCGATCCAGGGTTTTCTCCGCCGGATAGTGATAGAGATCGCCGGAAAGCACGACGCCGCCGGTCTTGGCCAGCTTCACGTATAAAACCTGATGCCCCTGCGTGTGCCCGGGAGCGGACTTGATGATCACGCTGCCGTCGCCAAACACGTCGTATTCATCGTCCTTGACGATGATTGTCTTGCTTTTCTGCAAGGCCGAAAACGTCGAGGGCTGCAGCGAGCCGGAGAATTTTCCACCAAACATCGCGTCGTGTTCAACTTGCCGCACAAGCCACGTCGCGCCTGCGAACTCGTTTGCGTTGGCCGTGTGATCGTAGTGGTAGTGCGAAAGAGCGAGGTAATTGATGTCGGCAGGGGAGTAGCCGATTTCTGCGAGCTGCCCACGAAGTGTCTTGTCCACGTCCGCGTCTCGCGCCTGCCCGTCCGGCAGAGTGACATGCTGGGTGGTCATGTGGCCGGTCGGCGTCCAGGAATCATCGGGAATGGCGCCGGTGTCCCAAATTAAATTTCCCTTGGGATGGGCGATCAGAAAACAGCCCATGGACATGTCCGTCGTAGTGACATCTTCCTTTTTCAAATTAAAGCGGCCCATGTCCGCGTTGTGGAGCACGCCGCAATCAAATACGTACAGCCTCACCGAGCGCGGAGCTTGCGCCTTGCGCTGGGCGGGCGGAGCGGCCTGTGCGCCGCCATTCTTGTGAGCAGAAAAAAGGAGCGCTGCGCACGCGGCAACCAGGAACAATCGAATCATATTGCGTTTCATAATCGCGGAACCTCGCTCTCTTACTGCAGATAGCCGTTCTGGCCTGCGAATTGTGGGGCATTGTATACTGGCTGGGCTTTAATTGGCAGTTCTCAATGCTGGATCGAAATCCTCTTCCCGGATCGCATAGAGCTTTTGTTTGGGGCTTGGGTCTTTCGAATTCGGAGTGTGCTCTATAAATCCTTCAAATTTCATCCCCGTCTTTTGCATCACTCGTTCTGAGCTCAAATTGTCCGGCTCGCATCGGGCCTGGATTCGAGTTAGTCCGATATCCCTAAATCCGAATTGCAAAAGGACCTTCAAGGCTTCGGGGGCCAGCCCTAGTCCGCGATGGCTTGGAGCGATGTAATAATTGACCTCACCGCATCGTTCCCCGAAAATGATGTGAGGGAAGCCGCAATTGCCCACAATCGCCCCTGTTTGTTTCCATTGTATTCCCCATGGACCGAAGCCCCATTCGAGGTACTCCCGAAAGCAATAGTCGAGAAATTCTTGCGCCTGGATTTCAGCTTTTTGTGCGCTGGGGAGTTTTTCCCAGGCGATGATGTCTTCGAGGTCGCCTTGAGCAAGCTTGCGCAACATGAGGCGTTCCGTCTCCAACACTTGCATCTTCAATTTTAGTTTTCCCGAGTCCACGGAAATAATGCGGCGAATGCGGTTTCGCAAAGCCTTCATAACCGGCCAGCGCGAAAAAAAATTTGTTGGGCCTTCAGGAATCATTCGTGAGCTTTCGAAGATTACGAACTGGTTGATATCGTACCCTTTCGTGCCCTCGTTTCAAAGTGAGCCTGCAAAAGTTGGGAGACTCGCTCGAGGAAGTCTGTGGGTGTAAACTTCTCGGGGCCGCAAGCCATGATGGAGATGACTTTTGTTGAGAAGGACGACGTTGAAGTCCACGCTTCTGCTCGTCGCGATTCTGCTGCTGGCGCCGTTCCAGGGCGGATCTTCAACTACTTCTGGACACGGCAGGCTGTTCGACTTCCACTACGAAAATGTGCTGGGCACATCCCTGGAAATCAAAGTCGTGGCCTCAACCGCCGCGCAATCAGAAATCGCCGAAAGGGCGGTGTTGGCGGAAATTGATAGAGAGTCGCACCTGCTTAGTTCCTGGGATCCGGACAGTGAATTCAGCCATTGGTTTCGCACCATAGGAAAACCCGTAAGAATTTCTCCCGAGTTATATGAAGTTCTGAGTTTGTTCGACAAATGGCGCGGCCTGACCCATGGAGCCCTCGATGCTTCCGCCGAGTCAATCACCCGAGTGTGGAAGCGCGCTGCCGCGGAGAAGCGCCTCCCCTCACAGCTCGAGTTGGACGCTGCTGTGGCCAGCGTACGCAGAGCCCATTGGCAACTCGACCCCGCCAATCGCACGGCGACGCACACCAGTGATGCCCCGCTCGCGCTGAACTCGTTCGTGAAGAGCTATATCGCAGGGCGCGCCGCTGAGACTGCGCTTGCTGCGTCGGGCGCGCAGGGATTGGTCGCAAATATCGGCGGGGACCTCGTCGTGCGGGGCGACTGGAGAGAGCCGGTGGAAGTTTCGGATCCGAAATCGGATGCGGAAAATGGCGTTCCCATCGCGCGCCTCGTCATTCGCGACCGCGCCGTGGCGACCAGCGGAGACTACCGTCGCGGCTTCGAGATTGGCGGTCGTCACTATTCGCATATTGTTGATCCTCGCACCGGTATGCCCGCGGACCAAATCATCAGTTCCACCGTCATTGCGCATTCTCCGGCGCAGGCGGGTGCGCTGGCCACTGCGCTCTCCGTCCTCACGCCCGAGGAAAGCTCCCGCTTAATTGCGTCTATGCCAGGTGTGGAATATCTTCTAGTAAGGAAGGACGGTGAAAGAATCGTGAGCGCCGGGTGGAGCGCGTATGAAGCAACGCGGGCATCGGACGGAGCGGCATTGCGACCTGTGGCAGCTTATGAGCAGGTTGCCGCACGGCCGGGTGCTTCACAATGGGATCCGAAGTTTGAGCTGACGATCACGATTGAGTTAAAACTTATCGAAGGATACCGTGTCCACCGCCCGTATGTTGCCGTCTGGATCGAAGACGAGGGACACGCTCCTGTGCGCACGATCGTTCTGTGGTTCGGAAAATACAAATATCTTCAAGAATTGCGGGCCTGGAGCCGTGAAGAAAGTATGCGATCCGTGAGCGAAGATACTCACGTCATGAATTCGGTTTCCAGCGCGACTCGCCCTCCCGGCAAATATACGTTCAAATGGGACGGCAGAGACGATTTCGGCAACTTTGTTAAAGCGGGCAAATACACCGTGATGATCGAAGCGGTGAGAGAGCACGGCTCTTATCAATTGATGCATCAAGAGATCGACTTCAACGGCTCGCCCAAGCAGTTCCAGCTCCCGGGCGATGTAGAGATTGCGTCGGCTACCCTTGATTACCACAAAATTGCCCAATAGCACGGACGGGGATCAGGCCGATCCTTCGCTCACTCCAACCCGCAACCCACAATACTTGCATTGGAAGCGGCGTTTCGCGCATCTCGCGCGCTGGTTGCACACTTATCTTTCAATGCTCAGCTTCTCAATTCTTCTTTTTTTCGCAGTGACGGGCCTCACCTTGAATCACGCCGAGTGGTTCGATAGTCAGCAACGCCCGGCTTCGTACCACGGCACTCTGAACAAGGCCTGGGTGAATACTTCCGATCCCGGAGCTGTGGCGAAAGACGAGCTCGTAAATTATTTTCGCCGCACCTATCGGACGAAGGGAGCACTTTCCGATTTCCACGTGGACGGGGAGCAATGCGAAGTCGTGTTTAAAGGTCCCGGATACGAAGCGGATGCCACCATTGATCGCGCGACCGGAAAGTATGACCTGACGGTCAGTCCCTTCAGTCTGGTTGCTGTATTGAACGACCTGCACAAGGGCCGCGACACTGGAAAACAGTGGTCTGCTGTAATTGATTTTTCGGCCGTGCTTATGACGCTGGTGTCTTTGACCGGACTCACCCTGATTTTTTTCCTCAATAAGCGTCGCTTTTCTGGACTAGTATTGGTTGCCGTTGGCGCGCTGTTGTGCTTCCTGGTCTATTCCTTTTGGATCTCCTGACCAAACCGGCACTCGGAATTTAGTAGCACAGGCTTCAGCCTGTGGGTTCTGGTCCTTGCAAGGACAAAGCCCCATAGGCTGAAGCCGGCGCAACGGAATCAAAATCGCTTCACAGATGTCGTTGTAACTAAGTGTATTCATCGTGACCAACTTCTTTGCTTCCGGGAATGAAGATGGGCTACTGTACGCTCATGGCAGGTCCGGAAGACGAAATAGAAGCGCTAAAATCCCAGGTTGCGTCATTGACTGCGCGGGTCTACGCGCTGGAGCGAAGAAGTGTCGCCGCTTCCGAGGCGCAGCCGCAAGCTATCCATTCGGAACAACCGCAACCGCCGGCGCCGCCTCTGAGCGGAACGATGCTGCAACCTCTTTCCGCACCGATCCTCTCCCACCCACTCCCGTCCGCCCCGCTTCCGCTGAAACCACAGCCACTTCGCCAACCAGGCACTTTGTCCGCTTCCAAACCCAAGCGCGAAGACACCGATCTGGAGAAAAAGATTGGGCAATATTGGCTCAACCGAATCGGCATTGTCGCCATGCTGATCGGAGTCTCCTATTTCTTGAAATTTGCCTTTGACAATAATTGGGTCGGTCCGGGCGGAAGAATTACGATCGGCTTGCTGGCTGGGATCGGAATCGTCGTTTGGAGCGAAACCTTCCGCAGGCGTGGTTACTCGGCTTTTTCCTATTCCCTAAAAGCAGTTGGCATCGGCACGCTCTATTTATCTCTGTGGGCAGCATTTCAAATTTATCATCTGATTCCCGCGGCGGCAGCGTTTGCGGCCATGGCGACGGTGACCGCGGCGACCATCGCGCTGGCACTGAGCCAGGATGCCGAATTGCTCGCGAGCTTTGCCCTGGTGGGCGGCTTCTCCTCCCCCGTCCTGCTTTCCACGGGACAGAATCACGAAGCAGTGCTGTTCTCCTACGTCGCGTTGCTGGACCTCGCGATTCTCACGCTGGCAATCTTCAAGCCGTGGCGTCGCCTGCTCTGGGGAAGCTTTGCGGGCACCATCCTTCTCTACCTGGGCTGGTATACGCAATATTATTCCCTCGACCAGCGAGCGCCCACTGTCGCGTTCGCTGCATTGTTCGCGGCGATTTTTGCCCTCATTCCTCTCGCGGCTGGGTACGCGCTGCCGGCGCAGTCTTCCGGTCGCTCCACCACGCTGACATTGCTTCCCTTGTTCAATGCAGCTGCATTTTTCCTGGCGCTGTACGCCATGTTTGAAAATGAGAAAACCACCCTCACCTGGTTTGCCCTGGCGCTGGCGGCCGTCTATCTGGGCATCGGCAGCGCCGTTAAAAGTCGTCTGAATCTCGAGGAGGCCCAATTCATCAACCTTCTGCACGTGGCCATTGCTGTCGCGTTCATCACCATTGCCGTTCCTTTGAAGCTGGACGCGCAATGGATCACGATTGGATGGCTTGTTGAGTCGGGCGTGTTGTTGTGGCTGAGCGTCACGGCGCGAGCCGACTTTCTGCGCTACTTCGCGAGCGTTGCGCTGGCGCTGGGCATTGCCCGACTGCTTTTCTTCGATCAGATTCGCGCGGAAACGCTCGTATTCAACATGCGCTTCGCGACGTATGCCGTGGCGATCGCGGTCCTCGGAGGAATTGCGGTGTTGGGCAATCGCCACGCATCACAAGCCGAAATGGTTTTCCTGGACGCAGCGGTGGTTGGCGTGAATTTGCTGGCTCTGATCGCGCTGACTTTGGAAGCTTCGGATTACTTCGACCGCCAAATGTTTTCGAACGGAAGGTTAGCCTCTTCTTATCGCCAGGTGACCTTGGCACGGGATTTCAGCTACTCCGCGATCTGGCTGATCTACGGCGCGGTCTTGATGACCATCGGCTTCCGGAGACGCTCGGGGTTTGTGCGCTGGCAGTCTCTGATTCTGATCGCTTTCACGATCTGCAAAGTGTTTCTGTACGATGTTTCCCAGCTTGGAGGCAGTTACCGGATTGTGAGCTTCATCGCACTTGGCGCCGTGCTGCTCGGAATTTCGTTTATTTACCAACGCGACTGGCTGAGACTTTCTCCTCATTCGCCTGAAGAAACGGATCAGGGCGCGAAATGAAGCGGACAACGTGGGCGTTCCTGACAGTCCTTTTGGCAACAAATCCTGCAATCTCTTATTTCAAGTACCAGCGGCAAATCGGCGTGGCAAGTGCGAGCGGCCAGCACTACGCCGTGGTGGATGAAACCGTCTGGCAACATGCGCTTCCCAATCTGGATGACCTGCGCCTGTATACGGCCGGCCAGGAAATCCCCTACGCCAGGAGAACGATGTTGGGAAGCTTGAAGACAGAGCAGCAAAGTGTCCGAGTGTTGCAGCAAGGCACTGTCGCGGGCAAGACGCAGTTCCTTTTGGATATGTCAGGCGTGTCCGAGTATGACCGCGTTACCTTGGCCGTCGGGACAAAAAACTACGTCGCGCATGCGCGTGTGGAAGGCCAGGACGATTCTCACGGCCCACAGTGGGCCAGCCTGGGGGCGACCACTTTTTTCGATCTCTCAGATGAAAAGCTGGGGCACAACAGCACACTCCAGATTCCAGTCAGCACTTACAAATATTTGCGCGTCACCGTCGATGGTCTTGTAAAACCCTCGGACATCCTCAGCGCTACGGCCGGAATCGAACGCGCGCAAGAAGCGGTGTGGCGTGACATCAGCAGCGAACCCAGGCAGACCCAGGATGGCAAAAACACCGTGTTGATGTTTGCTGTCCCGGAAAACGTTCCCGTCGAGCGCGTGATGCTTGGCATCGATCCGGCGCAGGGAAATTTCCAGCGCGGGATTGAGTTGCAGGCAGGCAAGGAGTCAATGGGCGAGGCCGGCGAGATCAGCCGCATTCACATGCAGCGCGACGGGGGAAAAATTGATGTCGAACATACCTGGCTCACTCTGCGCGCAACTGGTCACGGAGAGTTGCGCGCCGTCATTCACAATGGCGACGATGCGCCCCTCAAAATCACACGCGCTCGCCTCCAGCAGTACGAGCGGCGAATCTATTTCGATTCCGATGCGGGCGCATCAATAGCGCTCTATTATGGCGACGACAAGCTCAACGCGCCGGTATATGACTACGCGAAGCTATTCCAGAGCGACGCGATCGCGGCGCAGTTGCAGTTAGGCGCCGAACAAGCGAATTCCGCCTATACCGGGCGTCCCGACGAACGCCCGTGGTCCGAACGCCACCCGGCGCTTCTGTGGGCGGCAATTCTCGCGGCGGTGGCGATTCTTGGCGGGATCGCGGTGCGGTCCATAAAAAGCGCGGCATCCTAAAAACGCAATTGCATTTTTTCCGTTAGAAATAATGGCCCGTTGTCGGGAATCGACGGCGCAGCCGGCTGTGCTGGCAAATTCGTTGTGTCGAGGACCGCGGAAGCGTACGATGCGCTGTCCAGAAATATGAACAGGGGAATCCGCCTTTGAGGCGAGCGCGAGGGAGGAGTTACGAAATGCGGAATCGGCCAGCGGTGGTGACACTCTCGTTTGTGGCGGCCTTAATTTTCTCCGCCGAGTTGCTCGGCCAGAACAACGGTCAGGCGCCGTCCCAACCAGCCGCGGCAAAATCAGCATCTACGCCCGCGAACCACAACATTTCCGGAGTCTGGGACGCAAAGGGTAACAATTATGACTTCGCATCGTTCAGCAAGGGCGACCCGCCGATGACCCCTTGGGGGAAGCAGCAGTTCGACGCAGCGAAGCCCTCTCAAGGTCCACACGGCGTCAAGCTTTCTGAAACGACGGACAGAGTTTACAAGTGCTTTCCCCCGGGCATGCCGTACATCTACCTGCAAATTTTCCCCATGCAAATCGTGGAAACTCCCAAGGCTGTGATCGAGCTGTTTGAGTACGACCACACCGTGCGTTACATCTTCACAGACGGACGCAAACATCCCGCGGACCTGACTCCCTCCTACAACGGCCACTCCATCGGCCACTGGGAAGGCGACACTCTCGTTGTCGACACGGTCGGTTTAAACGGAAAGATTTGGCTGGATCGACTGGGTCACCCCGAAAGCGACCAGATGCATATCGTCGAGCGTATCCATCGCGCCGACGATAATACGCTCCAGGTCGACTTCACATTTGACGATCCCAAAAGTTACCCGAAGCCCTGGACGGCCCAGTTGCGCTACCGCCCGCGGCCCGATTGGGACATCCTCGAACTTGTCTGCGAGGATAATCTGGCCTTTGAAAATTTCGAGCATTAGATCGGGGCAGGTTTTGGTAGCACAGGCACTCTTGCCTGTGCGGGGTTCATGATTGTAACTGAATCCACGGCGAACTTGCGATCTACAAAACCGCACAGGCAAGAGTGCCTGTGCTACTCGAATCTTCTCAAACAACTCCGCCGAGCCCGGACCAGTGGTCAGCAACGCAGAGCCTGGAAGTTCGCAAGAGTTTGCGTTGACGCCGCCGCTGCTGACTCAATTTTTTGAGGACCGATTCAAGTCCCTGCGCTCACGCTCATCAATTTTTCCCCGTAGGAACTTTTTGCTTCAACTCTTCAAACCAGTTCAGTACAACGTTGATTTGCCTCGGTCCAGCTGCCTGCTCGACGGGCTTGAGCATAAGGAAGCGCTGGCCATCGGGTGACACGTCGTAGTAAGGGACCGAACCACCAGCCGGCTCATACACTCCCTCAAAAAGCATCCGGGGCTTGCCGGTCGTGAAACTGGGCTGAGTGGCAATGTCCACCGCCATCATATAGTTGCCGCTCCTGTAGAACAGCTCCCGCCCATTCGGATTCCACACTGGCTCCGTTCCGCCTTCCGTCGAGATCTGCCATTTCCAACCGGGACCCGGATAAGGCTGCACGTAGATTTCTCGCCGGCCGGATTCGTCCGAGAAATATGCCAGCCATCGGCCGTCGGGGGAAAACCGTGGCGCCCCTTCGTTGAACCTTGTTCGGAGGAACGGTTGTGCCTTGCGGTCACCCAACCGCAATACCCAGATGTCATATCCCGTGGAGGAATTGATTTCAGTAAACACCAGCAATTGCCCATCCGGGGACCAGTTCCCCGGAAGCTGGGTGTAATCGCTAGTCGTCAAACGCTCCAGCCCGCCACTGCCGTCGGCCAGTTGCCAGAAAAGATTTCGTGGCCCCTCTTTGTTTGAGCTAAACGCTACCCTCTTGCCATCCGGCGTCCAAGACGTGGCAATGTTGTAATTCCCCTCAAAGGTCAGCCGGGTCAACGTGTCCCGTGAAAGATCGTACAGCCAGACTAGAGACTCCTTCTCCAAAATTCCCACGGCTATCCGCCGACCGTCAGGCGAAAGCTCGGGGTCCGTATAGTCGTGAGTGGGTGCAGCCAAGAGTTGCTCTGCACCAGTGCGACTGACCCACACCAGCCTGGTTTGGGTAGCCAGAGTGACGCCCGAAACATAGACCAAGGAACCTGTGTCAGAAAAACTATACTGGGCGCCTCCACTTATAGATTCCGTTACGCCGTCCACCACAGGGACCGCTGCGCCCGTGCCCGTCAGTCGCTGTGGGTCGAATAGCATTGCCATCAGATTTCCCATTTGCGCATAAACCAAGTGCCCCGAAAGCGCGTAGCGGGGATTCGTCCCTCCTTGGGCCAAATTCCGCCGTTCGCCCGCCCCGATCGACTCGACGGCAACCTGCGCGTTGGAAAAATCACCTGCAGAAGTTCCTGCTGCAAACAGCACTCCCTTGCCCCCTGGCAAAAACTCCGGCCAGCGGTGGCTGGTCTCCCCTTTTTCGAGATGAGTCAAGGGCTGCGGTGTGCCTCCCGCAACCGGCACTTGTTGGATAACCGAAACGCTTCCGGGCTGGAATGCGATCATCCCCTGGCTACTCCAATTTGCCCCGAAAGGGATCCCAGCATCGCTTAGGGTTTGCGCCGATCCCCCATTCACCGAAACTTTCTTTAACTTTCCACCCGCGAAAAAGCCCACCCATTGCCCGTCGGGCGAGAAGAAGGGGTTGGCGGCTCCGTCTGTGCCTGAGATAGGCTTAGCCTCGAGGCTATCCATGGCCCGCAGATAGATCTGTTGAGTACCGCTCTGATTGGCCGAATACGCGAGATGCGTCCCATCGGGAGAGAGGGCCACAGCAGAGCCATAAAACAGCCCCGCCAATTGCTGGCCCGGCGGCAGCGTGATGGTATAGCGCGATACGGGGCGTGGCACAGGCGGCGTGGGCTTCAGATTCCAGATGGCAATGCCACTGATCGCTGCACCTAACAGCAATGCGCCCAAGCCGAAAATTAGCCCTCGTTGTCCGAGCATACCGACGCCTTGCGCTGCGACAGTCGGTCCCGAAGTGGTCTGCGAGCCACTCTCGGAAATCCACCTCAACTCCTCGCAAAGATCACTGGCCGTCTGCCATTTTTGGTCTGGTTCCTTGGCCAGACACTTCTTCACCACTCGATCCAGCGCCGGAGGCGTCATCGGCGTGAGCGATGACATAGCTGGCGGCTCATCTTTCAAAATTGCCGCCATCACGCTGGCGGAAGTCTTGCCTTCAAATGCTTTCCTGCCCGTGGCCATTTCGTAAACGACTGCGCCGAATGCGAAGATGTCCGTGCGGGCGTCTATTTCTCCTTGCTTGCCCTCGACCTGCTCCGGCGCCATATACTGCAACGTGCCGAGGATCGTTCCTTCGGCTGTCACCGCGCTTTTCATCGTTGGAAGCTGCGAATCCGGAGTAGCCGGAGCCGCTTCCTGTTTCAGCTTCGCCAGACCAAAATCGAGCAGCTTCGTGCCGGACTTGGTGAGCATGACGTTGCCGGGTTTCAGATCGCGGTGCGTGATGCCCTTGCGATGCGCTTTGTCCAGCGCGTCGGCGATCTCGATGGCGTATTGCAACACCTGTTGGATCGGGAGCGGGCCTTTCTGCAATCGCTGCGCGAGCGTCTCGCCCTCGATATATTCCATGACCAGGAAATCGATATCGTCTTGATGGCCTGTGTCGTAGAGCGTGCAGATGTGGGGATGGTTCAGGCTGGCAACCGTCTTTGCTTCGCGCTCGAAACGCTCGCGCAATTCCTCGCGATCCGCGAGATGAGTGGGGAGGACCTTTATTGCGACGGTGCGCTCGAGGCGCGTATCGCGGGCTTTGTACACTTCGCCCATTCCACCCGCACCGATAGCGGAGAGAATTTCGTATGGCCCTAGACGTCTACCTGGGAGAATCGCCATGGGCTCCCGTCAACTTGGAATTGGCAGAGTATAACCCTGACAGGCGCTCACTCACCTACGAATTCTTGATCGCTCGCACGGGTAGTGACTCATTTTGATTCTTAGAGGGATTGATTCCCGCCGCCAAGCGTGCCATGATCGTTCCATGCCAAAGCGTATTAGCAGTAAACTCAAAGACCCGAATCAAATAGCAGCTGCCATTGTAGAACTATCGACCTTGGAAAACGCTGAGTTCGATATCGCTACCCTCTCGCGAGTAATGGCTGAAATGGGCCGTAAAGGTGGCAAAATCGGCGGCAAGCGAAGCCTCGAAACCATGTCTCCTGTAGACCGAAAGAAGCGGGCTAAGAAGGCTGCTAAAGCCCGCTGGAATAAGAAATAACCTTCATATCTTCTATACCCACTATACCAAGCCTACCAACTGTACCTTATTTACCACACAGATATATTTTGACATAGGTCAGCGGAGTGCTATGGTTGGTTTGGAGCGGCGGCAGTTCCGGTCTCATGGCTAAATGCCGCGCGGAGGGCCGAAGTTATCTGCTAGATGACTAGGCTCAATACCGCCGCTTCGAATTCAATCTTGGGAGACTATGTGACAGACGAAAAAAGACAAATTGAAGAACTCAAACACCAGGCGGAAGGCTATCAGGCGCTTCAGGAGAGATTCCAGAAGCTTCAAGATCGGAACCAAAAGCTCGAAGATCAGAACCATACGCTTCAAGGTCGGATCGAAAAGCTCGAAGCTGAGAACCGTGCGCTTCGAGATCGGTCTTAAATTGATCGAAATCTTTTAGATAAGCCTCGATTCGGTTTTTGAGATTGTTTTCCATATTTTTGCACCTTTTGTACGATTTAGCTTGACATGCTAAAGCGCTTTAGTATAGAATGACTTCATTATGAATCGCCTATCGAAAGAACAACGAACCAAGATAATCGCCGCTCTGGTAGAAGGTAACTCAATCCGCGCTACTGCTCGTATGTGCGGGGTCGTACTCAACACCGTCCTGAACCTACTGCCTCAGATCGGGCAGGCTTGCATGGAATATCACGATAAGACTGTCCGCAATCTGACCTGCAAACGAGTCCAATGCGATGAAATCTGGTCGTTCTGCTACGCGAAAGACAAAAATGTGCCCGAAAAGAAGCGCGGAACGTTCGGTTTCGGCGACGTGTGGACCTGGGTCGCGATTGATGCCGATACCAAGTTGGTTGCTTCGTTCACCCTGGGCACTCGGGGAGCGCAAGCGGCCAAGCGATTCATGGACGATCTGTCTAGCCGCCTTGCAAACCGCGTCCAATTAACCACAGACGGTCATAGGGTGTACTTGCAAGCCGTCGAAGATGCGTTCGGCAAGGACATCGACTATGCCATGCTGATTAAACTGTACGGCGAAGATCGGCACACAGAAGCCCGCTACAGTCCCGCTGAGTGCATCGGGTGCCGCGAACAAGCGATTATGGGCCGCCCGAATCCACAGTACATTTCCACTAGCCACGTCGAGCGCCAGAACCTCACGATGCGAATGTCTATGCGGCGATTCACGCGGCTGACAAATGCCTTCTCAAAGAAGGTCGAGAATCACTACTGGGCAATTGCTTTGCACTACATGCACTATAACTTCTGCCGCGTGCATAAGACCCTGCGGGTTACTCCGGCGATGGAAGCGGGTCTTACGGACCATGTTTGGGAGATTGAAGAAATTGCTGGCCTCTTGGAAGTAGATGCGATAAAAGCCGCGTAGAGGAAATCAACAATGGAAGCAAACGAGCATATCCTGATGGTTCACTTGTTAGCTCAACAAAATCTTTTTCTTAGGCAACTATGCAATGCCTTGGTAAGCAAAGGCGTCCTGACAGACGAAGATATTAAACTGTACGGCGATTTTCTTCTATCTCAAGATTCTGAGAAACTTGGCGCTGTAAATCGCACTCTCGAATTCTATCAGCAGCCAGCGAAGAAACTGGGTGTACAGACTGGCTTAGAAGGTCTACAAGGAATGCTTCCAACTCCTGAAGAGACTTGAATTTTGGAAGTGAGTCCATATTCTCCTCTTTATCTCCACTATACTTTAGATTAGGTGATAGCCTATTTAGCTTTTTGAGTGGTAAGTTCCCAAAACGCATAGTAGGATCAAAAGAATGTAAGCGATCCCGGCGATGGCCAAGAATTTCAAGAATGCAACCATCATTCGCGTGCGTCTCTCATCGCTGTTTATGTCCTGATCTATGTATTTACTCCAATCATCGCCGTATCCCGAGATCGTCCGTGCCCTCGATGTAGCTATCAGACGGGATTTGCAAAACAACAGGGATTCATTTTTCCTATGGCTCCTAATTTCAGCGGCAGTCGTAGTGATTGGTGTTGCATTAGAGGGTCCTGAACTTGTATATGAGACGATAAATATAGTCCGACGTAGATGTATAAGAAAAAGACCCCTTCGCACGCCAGACTGGGTGAAAATAACAGCTCTACTGGGATGGTGCTTGGTCGTCCTAGGAGTTGCGGGAGAAGTTGTTGCAGAGAGATTTACGTCTTTAGCCGATGGGAATCTCCAAACATTCAATGACATCCTGCTCAGTGACGCCATCAAAAAAGCTGGCGATGCGAAGGCATCCGCCATTGGAGCGGCGGATGCGTCACAACGCGCAAGGGGCGAAGCAGAAAATGCAAAAAGCGCTGCATTGAATGCAACTGAATTGGGAGAAATCGCGCATCGAGAGGCGGATTCTGTCCACCAAGAGGTCAGTAAAGCCGCAGACCAACTTATGCAGCTAAAAGGGGAAGCCGAAAAAACAAAAACCGACCTAATCAATCTCGCTGTTTGCAACGCACCGAGAGTTATAAACTCTTGGTCAATAGGCCTCCCCGCAGCTAAATCGTATGTCGATTCGTTGCGACCGATGGCTGGACAAAGAGTCTTTATCGAATTTGTTCCAGATGCCGAAGCTCGTCGTGCGGCAATCGGCATCGCACAAGCGCTATTCGATGCCCATTGGAACGTAGAAATACCACTGCGATCCGTAGAAGGGCTTCCAGACGGTGTCTCAGTGCAACCATCGTGGTCGGCGGGAATACCCATGCACGCCATCGACGCAGCAGATAAGTTGCTAGATTTTCTACACTCATTTAACTGGCAGGCTGGGAGAGGATTCCCGACCGATCCACAGGGCAAACTTATCCGCGATGAAAAGGTCTTACCCGCAGAAGCGATACGAATACAGGTCGGACTGTATCCAGCGGTGGTGTATGTGAACCCACCAGGGCAAAAAGAGTTCACTTCCCGTATGGAGGAGTTGAAAAAAGAACGAGAGAAGACCGACGCCGAATCTAAGCGCAAACGCAAAGAGTACTTAGCGACGTTGCCGCTAGAGCTTCGAACGAGACTAGAGCAGGCAGATGAAGAGTGGGAGACTAAAATCAAAAGCGAAACAAGCAACGGACCCTGCCAAGTCCTCAATCCGACTTTATGAGCAACCGATGTAACTCTTGCGCAGCAACTTTCATTCCCAACATCGTCAGTACCCGCCACCTTAGAAATCAAAATGAGTCACTACCCTCGCACGAGATCGAGTGACGCCTGCCGCCCGGGTGTGGCAAGATCCCAAGGTTTGCAACACAGGGGAGGGAAGAGAATGAACCTCAAGAATGCAGTCGCATTGATCACAGGCGGAAGCAGCGGCATTGGGCGAGCCGTTGCTCAATCACTCGCCGCAAGCGGGGCACGCGTCGCTATTACGGGGCGCGACAAGCGCAAGCTCGATGAGGCAGCGCGCGAATTAGGTGTGCATCCGATTCACGGCGACGTGGCGGCGGAGGCGGATGTTGAGCGAACGTATCGTGATGTCCTGGAAAAATTCGGCGATCTGGACATTCTGGTGAACAATGCCGGCAGCGGTGTCTTCAAGAACCTCGTGGATTTCGATCGAAAGGAATTCGAGGCCGTGTTTGCGACGAACGTTACGGGAGCGATGCTGATGGCTCGCGAAGCCGCCAAGCTTTTCGTAAAGCGCCAGCGCGGGAACATCGTGAACATCGCCTCGACCGCCGCTCTGCGCGGCGCTCCGAAAGGCACAGCCTACTACGGCAGCAAATTCGCTCTTCGGGGCATGACCGAGTGCTGGCGAGGGGAACTTCGGCAGCACAACGTCCGCGTGTTTCTGGTCGAACCAAGCGAAGTCCTAACGAATTTCTATCAGCTGGCCGGGCTCCCTCAAAAGGAGAATGCGACCAAACTCCGCTCGGAAGACATCGCCCACGTAGTTAAATCCGTCCTGGAAATGGATGATCGCGGCTTTGTACCTGAAGTTTCCATTTTCGCCACGAACCCAAAAGACTGACATGTGGCGCCGGCGTCCCGCCGGCGGTTTTTCTACTTACCGCAAGCACCAAAATCGCCGACGAGACGCCAGCGCCACAAAACCCCGCTATTTGATGTTGTTTTCTTTTCCTTCCTTCACATAGGCGACGGACGAAGCGATATGGTTTCTGCTGTGGATGGATTTTTTCTTGGCCAGGTGCGCAAACATCTGGATGCCAAAGCCGCCGTCCAGATCATCCGTAATTCTTTTTTTCCACGGACGCCGCACGATCTGCGTGGTGAGGCGGCGCGTGATGCGTGGCTGGGTCATGATATGGTCGGCAATTTTCCAGGCGCGATCGAGGAGTTTTTCCCGCGGCACGACTTCATTCACCAAGCCATACTCCAGCGCCTTTTGCGCGTCAATCGCCTGGCCCGTGAGCAATGCATAGGCGCCGCGCTTCACGCCCAGCAATTCCATGAAGCAGCTGTGAATGCCGTCACCCGGGACCGAGCCGATGTCATAGTGAAGATCAAAAATGACGGCGTCCTCGCTGCAAATGGTGATGTCGCACATCAGACAAATTTCCGTGTGAAAACCGGGCCCATTCAGAACGCCGATGGTCGGAATTTCCAGATCGTTCACCAGTGAGCTGACATTAATTCTGCCGTCTTTATAGGCATACTCGTAGGCCCAATGCTGCAGGTCCTCTTGTTCCAGTTTGAAGCCTTCGGGATCCGCGTCCATCATGAAATCGTCGCCCGACCCGGTGAAAATCATGACTTCGTTTTCAGGATCGGCCCCGATGGTCTTGAAAAGCTGGCCGACGGAACGATGATTTTCAACGCTCAATTGGATCGGTCCACCAGCCGTGTGCGCTTGCGCGAGAATGACGCCGTCCTCCCGGCGTTCCAGTTTGTAATGCCGCTTGAATCGTTCTTTGTATTCCTCGAATTTGGGGCCAGGCACAAAATCAACTAAGGACATATCCAATTCTCCTTATCGATATCCAAACAGCGATCTTCGGAAGCTCTTTTTGGCGCCGGCGTCCCGCCGGCGGCTTTTCTGATTCCCGCGCTATTCAAAAACGCCGGCGAGACGCCGGCGCTACGCTAACCTTACTATGATTTCGATTTCAATCCGGCGTTGCGCGCAATCACTTGCGTCATACTCGACCAATCCATTTCTCCTTGGCCTTGCGCCAGCGCTGACAGTAGATGATCGTGAACCAGACTTGCCAGTGGCATCGGCGCGGCGCACTCCTCAGCCGCAGCCAGCACCAGGCGCACATCTTTCAACCCCAACTTCAGAGCAAATCCCGCGGGCTCGAATTGCTCTTGCGCGATGATCCGCCCATACAATGCCAGGATCGGTGATGCCAGCAAAGTGTTTATAATCTCCAGAAACGCACCTGGGGGGACGCCAGCTTTCCGCAGGGTCGCATAAGCCTCTCCGAGCGCTTCGATCAGGCTGGCGATCATGAAATTGCCGCACAATTTGGCGACATTCGCCTGCCACGGCTCGGTCCCGATCACGAATGTCTGGCGTCCGATAGCGTCAAAAAGCGGGCGGAAGCGCTCCACCAATTCACCCGGCCCGGCGGCCACCACCACCAAATTCTTGCTTTCTGCGTGTTCCGGGCGGCCGAACACAGGCACGCTGAGATAGCCCTGGTTCCGCTGACCATGTTCCGCGGTTAATCTGCGCGCAAGCGCCGTGCTGATCGTGCTGTGCGAAACGTGAATGCAACCGCCCTTCATGGCCGAAGCGATGCCATTATTTCCGAAGACAATCTCCTCGACGGCTTGATCGTCCGCGACCATGGTCATCACGGCTTCCGCATCGCGGCAAGCATCTGCGGGGGAACTCGCCACACGCGCGCCGTCCGCAGCCAGCGTCTCCGCCTTTTCGCGAGTGCGGTTGTAGACCGCCACGCCGTGCCCGGCGCGCAGCAAATTGCGCGCCATGCCCATTCCCATTCTGCCCAGTCCGATGAATGCTATTTTCATAGCCGCCAGCATAGCGACTCCATAAGCCGGAACCAAGAAGTTTTCAATGTAGGACGGGCTTCAGCCTGTCTGGTTTTGATGGAACTCCATACCAAAACCAGACAGGCTGAAGCCCGTCCTACTCGCGCCCAATTGGCAACGAGTTACAGGCCCGCTGGAAATCGATATTTATTTTTTTGAGAAATGCGCTCTAAAGCGGAAGGAAAGACGCAATTCGATGCAAATGTCTGTGCAGCGAGACGCGCATTTTTCAATTCAACGAGGAAATATATTTAATCTCACGACCCGACCAGGACGCGCGAATTCTCGTGAACAGCGATGTTCAGGTACACGGCGCCTTTGGGTAGCTCAAACCGCAGCAACACCGTCTCGCTGTCCAGCGTCCCGCGAGGTCCCACGTCGAGCAAATAAAGTTCCGGGGGATGCACTCTGAATTTGAACCCGCGGTCATTCAATTGCGTCACCGAGTTGCCGATCACCATGTTGGTCAGCTCACAGACGATCTCTCGAATGGTTTCATCGGTCGGTGCGCCGGCGATCTCGGAAAGATCTGATGCGGCCTGACCGGCGGCGGCCGCGTCCATATCGAGAATAATCCGTCCCTCGATATCTCCGCTGAGAATAACGAGAGCCGCGATCCCAGTCCGTTGGTAGCTCCCGTCCTCCATCGTAACGTCCGCAATTCGCGGAGAGCAGCGCATGGTTTCGGAAATCACGGCGTCCAACGAGTTGATGAACGGTTGGATGAGTTCCATGTTCATGATTTAGCCTCTGCCGCGGCGGTTGGCGCACCCTCGGAAGTTTCGCTTAATACATAGCGAATGATTTCATAGAATGCTTCCGGCTTCACGGGTTTCTGCACAAAGTGCCGGGCGCCTTTCTGCAGGGCGGAAAGAATATTGTCCTGATAGCCCACGGAGGAGACCATGACGATGCATGCCTCCGGGTGATCGTGGACGATGTGCTCGACGGCCTCGATGCCTTCCATTTTCGGCATGGTAATGTCCATCAATACAATGTCCGGGTGCGTGTCGTTATATTTGGCGATGGCCGCGAATCCGTCGCCGGCCTCCCCGGCGATCTCTCCGCCGAACGCTTCCACCATTTTGCAAATGTTCTTGCGCGCAAAGACGGAGTCGTCGACCACAAGGAAGCGGATCTTCGGCTTGTCTTCACCCGTTAGAGGTTTAAACTCCATGATGACTTTCTCCTCTCACCAACTGTTTCTTCAGCGTTCTCCACGGAGCGTTTCAAGCTCAGGGGAAAGTGCCCGCGGCTTGGAACCGTCTTCCTGACACAGGAACTGAAAAACGCCGGGAAGGCCTTCCAGCGGAACGATGCGGCCGGCATAGCCTGCCTCGATTGCCGCCCGGGGCATACTGTCCACGACGCAGGTTTCCAGGCTTTGCGCGATGGTGACGCCACCTGCCGCCTGCACGGCTTGCATGGCGTGGGCGCCATCGTCGCCCATCCCCGTCATCAGGACCGCGGCACTTTCCTTGCCCAGTTCTTTGGCGACGGAGCGAAACAATACATCCACCGATGGACGATGGCCGTTCACCGGCGCCTGATCCACAAGCACGACCATGTCTCCTGCCGGAGTCCGCCTAATTTTCATATGGCGGTTACCTGGGCACACAAAAGCCCGGCCAGGTCTGACAAGGTCTCCGGACAGAGCCTCCGTCACATGAATCGGCGAGCAATCGTTCAATCGCCGCGCGAACATCCCGGTGAATCCTTCGGGCATGTGTTGAACAATGAGCAGGCAGCCTGTGAACTCCGCCGGAAGCTGCGAGCAAATGTAATGTAGTGCATTCGGTCCGCCGGTCGAGACGCCAATCGCGATGACGCGCGAGGGCTGGCTCTTGGTAGGGTGCTGCTTCGGTGCGGAAGCAGCAACCGTTGGCGGATGAAGCGTCAGCTTGGGCGGACCCGAAATTGCCGCCACCTTGATTTTTACGGCGAGTTCCCTCGCGATTTGCTCCAGCCCGCCCTTGGAGGCGTCCGTTGGCTTGGCGACAAAATCAAAAGCGCCCTGGCTGAGCGCGTTCAATGCGGAATACGCGCCCTTGGATGTGTGGCTGCTGACCACGATGACGGGAATGGAATATCCCCTGACGATCTCGCGGAGCATGTCGAGGCCGTCCATCCTCGGCATTTCCAAATCGAGCGTCACGACATCGGGGCTCAACTCCTTTATTTTTTTCAGCCCAAGCAATCCATCCATCGCGGTTCCCACCACCTGGATGGACCGATCGCCCTGCAACAATTGTGGGATCAATTTCCGCATCAGCGCGGAATCATCCACGACCAGCACTCGAACCAGGCCCCTCATACGGCCACCTCGTGGACTCGTTTCTGGGTCAAGTGCGAGACCACGGCGGGAACATTCAAAATCAAAACCACGGTTCCGTCGCCGAGGATGGATGCGCCGCTCACCAGTTCCGAGGCCACCAGACGGTCTTCAAACGCTTTGATGACCAGTTCTTCTTCGCCGATCAAGCTATCGACGATCAACCCGAACCGGTGGCTGCCCGCGCCGATCGTGACCACGAAGTGCCGCGTCTTTTGCGAAGTCGATGAATACGCGATAAGTTGGTCCAGGCGCACGACGCTCAGTACCTGGTCGCGCAATCGAATCACTTCATGGCCGTCGATCTTGTGAATCTCACTATCGGTCGTTCGAGCAATCTCAATTACGGCGTCCAGCGGCACGGCGTAGTGTTGTTTTTCCACGCGGAACATGAGCGCCTGAATGCTCGCCAACGTCAACGGCGCGATGAGTCGAATGGTTGTGCCCCGCCCCGGCTCACTTTCCACCGCGACTCTCCCCTTCAACCGTTCCATGACGGTTTTTACGACATCCATGCCTACGCCGCGCCCCGAGATTTCTGTGACTTCCTCGGCGGTGGTCAGTCCTGGGCGGAAAATCAGTTTGAGGATTTCATCGTGGGACATTGCGTTGACTTCCTCCTGAGACGCAATGCCGGCCTCTACCGCCTTCCTCATCAGTTTCTCGAGATTGATTCCGCGTCCATCGTCTGAAATTTCAATGACCACCTGATTTCCCTGATGGTAGGCGTCCAGCCGGATGGTCCCTCGAGCGGACTTCCCGTGAACCAGGCGCTCTTCCGGCGTCTCGATGCCGTGGTCGGCAGCGTTGCGCACCAGATGAGCCATGGGCTCTGCGACCGCATCGAGCACGCTCTTATCCAAATCCGTGTTTTGCCCCGCCATTTCCAGGGCGATTTCTTTTTTGCGCATTTTTGCGACGTCGCGGACGATGCGCGGCAGGCGGCGGAAGAGCTGCTCGACCGGCACCATTCGGATTTTCATGACCGACTTCTGAAGTTCGCCGAGAACGCGCGACTGGAACGACAGCACATCGCCCATACGGTTGCGCAGTGGATCCTTCGGAAACTTCTGGTCGAATTCATTGATCGCCCGGTGCAGCATGGATTTCCCGATGATCAATTCCCCGATCAGATTCATGACCGTGTCGATGCGCCCGGTCTCCACGCGAAGCCAGGCTTCGGTGGAACCGAGCATCCCTCCCGTCACGCCGGGAGCTCCCGGCGCGGCCTCGGCAGGCGATTCGGAATGTTCGTTTTCGGGTGCGAGAGCGGTCATCGCTTCCGCCGCCGTTTCGGCCTCCAGAAGGACCTGGAGGGCATCGCGGGGCTCGGCTTCGGTGAGCTTCATTGGCTCAATCGAAATTTCCGACACGATGCTTGGAACTCGGCATCGCGCGCGAATCCCTTCGGGCGGATGCGAACTCGCTAGGGCCGCATGGACGGCCGTCAGAGTTTGCGGCGTGACTCCGCTGGCCGGCGACTGAGCCAGGAGGGTCCCGCACTTTTCCAGCGCTGCGCGAACCAGTTGCAGCGCCGCAGCGGGCATCTGAAGGGAGGAGTCGATGCCAAGTGTCAAGGAATAGACGGGCATTTCGCCGCGCAATGCTTCCAATATTTTTTGCTTATCGATAGAAGTCCACTCATGCCGCTGATGCGACGCCTGTGAGCCGGACATGGACTTGGGACTTTCGGCGAGCGAGCGAATATGGGCCCGAAGCTCGGTAATGTCGGGAGGCTGCAGGTTGCCGCGGTGGGCGCCGAGCATGGCATGAAAGCTGTCGGCGGCGGAAAGGACGATCTCGGCAACCACTTCTCCCCGCTCGGTCACCAGCGCAGGCGTCAATAAATCTTCAATATCGTGAGCGAGCTCGCTGAGCTGCCGGAAACCGGTCGCGGCGGCGTCGCCCTTGAGCGTGTGCATGGCCCGGCGGACGCGAGCCAGGGCCTCGGAATCTCCCGGATCGGTTTCCAGCAGGATCCCCGCTTCGTTCAGTTCCTGCAGAATATCCTGCGAGCTCTCAAAGAAGAGTTCGCGGAGTTCTGCGGCGCGTTCATCGGAAAAAAAGTTCACTCGTTCGTCTCGATCCGCTGGTAGGCGGTGGCATTGTTCATATGGATCATTCGGAATTTCGTGCTCAAGCCGAACAGGCTCTCCGCATGCCCCACGAACAGGTATCCCTCGGGATTCATGCAGTGATAGAACTTTTCGATCAGGCGTTTTTGTTCCGGCTCGTCGAAATAGATCATCACGTTCCGGCAGAAAATAATGTCGTTCCGCCGCGGCAGGAAGTCCGTCTTCAAGTTATGAAAATCGAATTGAATCAGACCCTTGAGCGCCGGCTTGACGGAATATTTGTCCGAGAGTTTATCGAAATAGCGCAGGCGCGACGTGTAGTCGACCGTTTCCAATTGCGAATCGCTGTACACGCCTTGCTGGGCCGTCAGCAGGCCCGAATAGCTCATGTCGCTGGCGACCACTTCGACTTTCCAGGGTGGCGGGACGATTGGTTTCGGCGAGGGCATCTCCACGGACATGGGATTTCGAAGATAGTAGTAAGCCAGCGCGTCGCAGATCAGCATGGCCAGCGTGTACGGTTCTTGCCCGGTCGAGCAGCCCGCGCTCCACACGCGCAACGTCCAATCGCGATTCGCCTGTTTCCGGTTCAGGACCTGTTCGAGTACCGTTTTCTGGAAAAGTTCAAGCTGCGGTTTGGCTCGAAAGAAGCTTGTTTCGTTGACCGTCAGGTTTTCCAGCAGCGCCGTAAGTTCTGCCTTGCCCTCCCGGCTGGTCAGGAGTCGATAATAGCTGTAGAAAGAATCCGCCTGGCAGACTTTCAGACGCCGTTGCACTCGGTCGCGCAGAAAATGGATGCGGCGTTCATCGAAGAACATTCCGCATTCCTGATAGACCAGCGTCTGCAGGAGTTTTATCTCCGCATCGGTCAGCGAAATGGGCGAAAGAACTGTTGGTGTGGACATGGTTCTCCGGCGCTGGGAATTCCAATTTCTAGTTAACGCAGCCGGGACGGTCCAGCGCCCATCGAAACTCCGGCGAGCTCCGCGACTTCGTTCAACCGTTGCAATTCAACGCGTTGCAGAATCCGGCTCAGGTCAAGCAGGATAATCAGCCGGTCGTTCAGTTTGCCGACTCCCGTGACATAGCTCATCTCTTCGTTGGGGAAAACGTTCTGCGGAGCCTCGATTTCCGACGGCGCGAGACGCAACACTTCGGAAGCGGAATTCACCAACAGACCCACCAGCCGATCTTCCATTTCCACAACGACGATTCGGCTCTTTGAGTTCCGTTCGATGGCCCCTTCGCCGAAGCGCTTGCTCAGGTCGACGACCGCAATAATTTTGCCCCGCAGATTGATGACGCCTTCAATGTGATCGGGAGCATTCGGAACGGGTGTAATTTCCGGCACGCGCACGATCTCACGCACCAGGGAAATGGGCAGCCCTAGGGTTTCGCGGCCGATCCGCAGCCCGACGATCTGTAAGTGTTTGTCCATGCCTCTGCTCAAGGTTCAGACTCGCGCCAGTTCGGTTTCCAATTCGGCCGAATTGGTGTCTTCTTCGTGGGAGGCCCGTTTGGATCCATTCCCGCCGGACCGCGCGTGGCCTTCATCTAGAACGAAAAGGTCCGCCACCTCGATGAGCCTGTGGGACAGTTTCGAGGAATGCTTCGCCATGGCCGCCAGCTGGGAGGAACTGGACGTGGCTTGCTGGACCACTTCACGCATCTTCTCCATCGCCCGCACCACCGATTGCACTCCGGACGCCTGTTCCTCAATCGTGGAATTGATTTCCTGTGTGATTTCCGTGAGCCGCGACGTGGCCTTTGAGATCTGCGTCGAGCCCGCGGATTGCTCGTTCGTCGCCCCGCCGATTTGCTGGGCGTATTTGTAGACTTCGCCGACGACGTCGGAGATCTTGGTCAGCGCCAGGTTCAGTTCGCCGCCCAGTTCCAGGCCTTGCTGGACCATGGTCGTGCTCTTTTCCATGTTCTCGACGGCTTCGCGCGCTTCCTTTTGAATTCCCTGAATCAAGTCGGAAATCTCTTTCGTGGACTGCGTCGATTTCTCGGCCAGCTTTCGCACTTCCTCGGCCACCACGGCAAAGCCGAGACCATGTTCGCCCGCCCTGGCCGCTTCGATTGCCGCGTTCAAGGCCAACAGGTTGGTCTGCTCGGCCAGGTCGTCGATGACCCCGATAATCTTGCCGATTTCATCCGCGCGCCGTCCAAGAACATCAATGATGTCCGAGGAAGAACGGATGGCGGAGCTGGTGCGCGTGAGCCCATTGGTGGCCTTGTCCATCGTTTCGATGCCGGTGTGAACTTCTTCCCGCGAGCGCTGGCAAATCTCCAGCAGAGTTCGCGACGTGTCGGCCACTCTCTGAATGGAGGCGACCATCTGGTCGATGGAAGCGGAAGTCTCAGCGACGCTGGAGGCCTGCGACTGCGTGCTCTTGACCACGTTCTGCACGTTGATGCTCATTTCGTGCATCGTGCTGGTGACTTCATCGATGGCCCTGGCCGCTTCCACGCTCACCTTGGCGGATTCGGACGACGCACCGGCCATTTGGCTTGAACCGGTCGCGACGCCCGCGGCGCTGTCGCGTATTTTCATGGCCAGGTCGCGCAGTCCTTCGATCATGCGCAAAAAGGCGTTGGCCATCGTGTCGCGCGCAGACCTCGGCCGGACGGTTACGTTCAATTGGCCCTCGGCAATCGCGGAGGAAGCGTTTGCCATTTCTTTCAGATGCAGCATCATGTTGCGGTAATGATTCGCCAGAGTGCCGATCTCATCTTCGCGGTGTACGTCGATGCTTTGGTCGAGGTCGCCGGTTTCCGCAATCTCCCGCGTGACATCAATCAGCTCCGCGAGCGGTTGAGTGATCGACAGCGATGTGCGATATGCCACGAAAACACCGATCAATGCTCCCAGGATCGTGCCAAGCGAAAGAACTATGGTGCTGATACTGGCGGACGTGTTGGCCGATTCTTCCGATTTGTCCAGCGCTTTCTGGATGCCGCGCTCAGCCTCGTCCATGGCCGTCACGCTCTTCTCCACCCAGTTGTTCGTTGAGTGTTGCAGGTAGATGATCTGGAGGTCAGACACCGTGGTCTGCCCGGCGTCCACCTGGTGCCGCTTGGCAATCATGGGTGTGGCGAATTCATCTTCCCAGCTTTGTTGATTCGATTCGATGGAAGAAAATAATTCGCGCAGTTGGTCGTTATTTGCCTTCTCGCGGGCTTCACGAAGAGTGGATTCCAACGCCTTGGTATCGTTTGCCTTCGCCGTTTCCATTCGAGGGTCGCCGCTGAGCAAGTAGTTGCGCAGGTCCAGGCCGCCCTGCATCACCTGGAAGCGGATCTTTTCGATGGTTTGAATACTGTGGAGTGACTCGGCCGCGGTATTTCTCGCAGTATGCTCGATATGGCTAGCAGTGAAGCTAACTACGAACAAGATCACGAGAATCCCCAGAATCGAGCCAAAGCCGGTGTACAGCTTCCTGCCAATGCTCATTTGCCATCGCCTCACAATTCTTTTAATCGATCTCCACGTAAACGCGCCGGCCGGGCCGATTACTGGTAGACAATTTCCACGGTTTCGACCGTCTCTTTTGGAGCTTCTTCGTATTTCCATTTCTTCACGGCGTACGAAGCCTCTTGAGCCAGCATGGGACTTCCCCCGATGACGCGCGTGTCGCGCACTTTACCGTCCGGGGCGACAGTCGCCTCGAGCCGCACAGTGCCCGTGATATGCATCTGGCGCGCAACGTCCGGATAGGCTGGCTTGACCGACATTTTCACCTTTCGGCCGCCATGATCCTTGACGTCGCCCGAGGGCCCATCCTGCCCATGTGATTTCACCGGCACAAGCGCCATGCTTGCCGCCGCGAGCGCCATAGTTGCGAATGAGAACCAAATTCCACGTGTGCGAGACATAGATCACCTCTAGAAGATTTACCGCACCACTTGTTATGCACGAACCTTACCAGATGCATCAGAGCTCACGGGCCGCCTGAGTTTAGGTTTCATCGCTTCGCAACACGCTGCAAACAGGGAACTTGCGGAAATCTCTCGTGTGAATCGCGTGGCCTGCCTTTTTAGTTGATTGTCTCACTCTCAATCGAGGGAGTTGATGCACGTCTCAATTTGCGATGGGGGTTGACGCCAAGGCAACCGTCTCATTAGAAAACCCGGAAGTTCCATTGACCAAGATGAGAAAAATCTCATAATCGTTAAACGTATCACCCATAAGGACGTAATCGGCCATAAGGAAATAAGCGGACCTTGCATACACCCTTGCGCG
>Ga0206968_10058_pt1 | contig 29656 bp, 26 predicted proteins | sample Alteio_BWOrgHeat_22_FD_153254 | JGI IMG/M metagenome (GOLD analysis project Ga0206968, IMG submission 153254) | Enriched cells from forest soil in Barre Woods Harvard Forest LTER site, Petersham, Massachusetts, United States -... | ecosystem: Environmental > Terrestrial > Soil > Temperate forest >... | reverse complement strand
TTTAAGGTAAGTTACATTGTTGAGAATAGATTGTACTTGTTACAATTTGTTAACCGAGTTTTTGCCACGTTTAAGGGTAAAAATAAAAGCTGCGAGGCCATCTATTTCTAAAAAATTCACTAATTTAGCCATATTAGATATGAGTAACCTTCTTAGTTTTATAAAAACCAAACAGTTCTTTGTTCACTTGGGTTTGGCACTACTTTCTGTGTTCATAGTTATTTTCATTCTCATAAAATACCTTTCTTCTTATACTGAACATGGTGAGTTTATTGAAGTCCCTGATTTTTCCGAAAAACGAATAAGTGAACTAAAAGGTTTTATTGAAGATAAGGGCGTTAATTTTTTGATTATTGATAGTCTTTATGACCCTTCAAAAACTCCGGGTATTGTAATCAAGCAAGAGCCTAGTCCAAAAAGTAAAGTAAAACACAATAGAAACATCTATTTATACGTTACTAGCATGGTCCCACCTCAAATTATTATGCCGAAGTTGATGGATAGAAGTGAACGCCAGGCAAAATTATTGATTTTGAGTTATGGATTGAGGATTGGGAAGGTAACAACCAAGAATTCTGATTGTAACGGTTGTGTTTTAGAACAGTTGAATAAAGGACAAATAATAGAACCCGGACAAAATATTAAAAAAGGGAGTGTGATTGATTTAATTGTTGGAACGAAGGATAATTACTCTAATTCTGTTAATGATACATTAGTTCAGGATGTTGGAAAAGATACGTTTGATAATGACTAGCACTAACCAAACAAATATTAAGTTATTCCATATAATTTTTATTGTAACATTTTTGTTATTTCTTGCACCTTCTTTAAAATCACAGGAAGGTACTCGTCCAATGCATAGCAATATAAATTATGCGTATCCCGAATTAAATAATTTTGCGAAAAAACCACAAATACATGCGGCGGCAAGAACCCCAACCGCAAGTTTAAGCTTACCTTTTTTTGATGATTTTTATTATGCATCATATACGCAATATCCCAATCAACAACTTTGGTGTGATTCCATGTTGTATATTAATACAGGAATGCCTATTGCGCCAATGTCTATTGGTGTTGCAACATTTGATGGTTTAAACAAATGGGGTTTTCCTTACACTCCTGATTTTGTATTTCCTGCATCAGCAGCTAATCCGGCGGACACTTTAACTTCGCAATATATAAATCTGCAGACTATAAATTCATTAACCCTTCAACCTTCTGACAGTATTGCCCTTATTTTTTATTATCAATTAGGTGGTAATGGCGATTCACCTGAACCGCAGGATTCATTAATTGTTGATTTTTACTCTAAGGATAGTGGTTGGATCAATAAGGTATGGGCAAAACCGGGTGTTACAACATCAAATCCAAACGATACGTTGTTTAAGCGTGCATTTATTTGGATTGATTCTACGATTTTTTTGACCGACTCATTTAAATTTAGGTTTCGTAATAACGCAGCAACAAACGGAAATTTTGATAATTGGAATATAGATTATGTTTATTTAGATAGAAACAGAAGTATTTTGAAGGATACAGCTTGGAATGATTTAACGATAGGTTATGTACCTTCTTCTTTTTTAAAAAATTATAGTTCAATGCCATGGTATCAATATGCAGATCATGAAATGGCAAATAAATATTCTAATTTTATTAGATACAATGGTACAACAACTGTAAATACAACATATCAATATCAAATTTTTGATAATAATAATGTAATGGTTAATAACGCTTCTTATGGTGCTTCTAATTTAGCTCCTTTTAGAATAGGTGGTTGGCAACACAATCCTGTGCATTGTAATCCTACACTGAATTATACATTTGCACCAATGACCGATAGCACTGATTTTACTATTAAACATTTTATGTTGAATTTGGGTGGTGACATTAATATTGGGAATGATACGGCTATTGAAATGCAGCGTTTCAGAAATTATTATGCTTATGATGACGGTAGTTGCGAAACAGGTTATTATGTGCTTGGTCTTGGAACAAGAATGGCTTACCATTACTCATTAAACAATATAGATACTTTGAGGGCTTTAAGAATTTATTTTGATCCTGCTGGTGCCATAGGAACAACTGAGCAATATTCTTTTCGGATCAATGTATATCAGGATGGATCAAGTGGACCAGGACTAAAACTCTATACAGATTCTTTAATGCACCCGATATATTCTACAACTGGCATTAATGTATTTGCGGAATATCCATTAACAACACCATTAATTTTGGCGCAAGGCAATCATTATATCGGTATCCAACAAGCTGCCGGAGATGCAACTAATTTTACAATTGGTTTTGATAGAAATAGAGATTTCAGTTCTAATTTATATTATGATTCAGGTTTTGGGTGGACACAATCATCAACCAAAGGTTCGTTGATGATGCGTGCTGTATTTGGTCAAAAAATTGTTTCACCTGTTGGTATAAAAGAACAAACTATTTCTCAAAGTAGTGTTAAGGTTTTCCCAAACCCTGCATCTAATAGTATTTCAATTCAAAATTTTTCAGAAGAAACAAATATAAATTATTCAATTTATGCATTGGATGGAAGTATTGTTACAAAAGGATCTATGAAAGGGAGTCAGTTGACTGTTAGTACCGAAAATATCAGCAATGGTATTTATATACTTGTATTAAATTCTCAAAGTAAAAATAGTTATCGTCAAAAGTTGATCATCCAACACTAATTTATCATGACTGATTTTATTGAAGAATCTGAAGATGAATTTGAAGGCGAAGATATTCCCCAGTTATACGAACATCACAATATTAAGGTAGAAAAAGGCCAGGTTTCAATGCGCATTGATAAATTCATTGTGACTCGAATTGCTAACGCTACCAGAAACAAAGTTCAAAATAATTGCGATGCAGGTAATATTTTAGTAAATGGCAAATCGGTTAAATCGAGCTATAAAATAAAACCGCTTGATGAAATTTCTATTCAACTTAATGTTCCACCAAGAAGCATTGAAGTAATTCCAGAAAACATTCCAATTGATATTGTGTTTGAAGATGACTATTTAGCTATTATTAATAAAAAGCCGGGCATGGTTGTTCATCCGGGTTTTGGAAATTACTCAGGCACATTAGTAAATGCTTTGGCTTATCATTTTAAAAATTTGCCGAGCCGACCAAATAAAATTGGTGATGATATGGTTTTAGATAGAATTGGTCTGGTACATCGCATAGACAAAAATACAAGCGGAACTATTTTGATTGCAAAAACTGAAAGAGCTATGACCATTTTATCAAAATTATTTTTTGATAGAAATATAGATCGTAAATATGTGGCTATTGCTTGGGGAGACATGAAGGGAGATAATGGAACCATAATTGGCAATGTAGGTCGTGATTTAAAGAATAGAAAAGTAATGACAGTTTTTCCTGAAGGAAGTGAGCATGGAAAACACGCAGTAACACATTGGAAAATAATAAAAAGATACGGTTATATAACTTTGGTAGAATGTAAACTCGAAACAGGAAGAACACATCAAATTAGAGTTCATTTTAAAAGTATTGGTCACCCCTTATTTAATGATAATGAATATGGTGGCGACAGAATTCTAAAAGGTTTAAATACAAGTAAGTACAAACAGTTTATCGAAAATTGTTTTCAAATTTTACCTCGCCAGGCTTTACATGCTAAAACTTTAGGATTTGAGCATCCAATTACAGGAAAACCAATGTTTTTTGATAGTGAATTGCCTGAAGATATGCGCCAAGTGCTCGAAAAATGGGATAATTTTATCAAAAATAAGGAAATTTAGAATTTTCTATTTAATTTAAAATCAGCACAATACACCAATTTGTTAATAACTTTAAACCCTTTAATGTATATTAACGGTTGTTTTTTTCGTAATAAATATAATCTTTGTAAAACTCGTTAAAACTGAGATGAAATTATTACATAAAATATTCATTATCATTTCATTAGTTGTGTTTACATCAAACACAATTGATGGAAAAGTTTCTGACGAAAAAAAGCCGGGTGATGATAAAAAATCTAAAGGTAAATCAAAAGACGATACAACCCATATCAATACAAATTTAGCAAAACACTTAAATGAAGAACACGGAGAAGATGGTTTGCCTGAAGCTTCTGATTCAACTTTGATCTCATTTCCGAGTAACGACCTTTATGCAAGTTGGGATACTACCATGGCTCACCCATATAATTTCCATGAAGCTTTTAAAACAGATAGTGTAGAAATTAATTTTGTTTCTCCGGGAGAAGGATTGTTTGTTGTTCCATTTAAAGGAAATTTAACCAGTGAATTTGGATGGAGACATCGTCGCCCACATTATGGTACTGACATTGATTTGGTTACTGGCGATACAGTTGTTTCTGCATTTGATGGAATGGTGCGTATAGCAAAGGTTTGTTATGGATATGGTAATTGCATTATCATCCGTCATAAAAATGGTTTAGAAACTGTTTATGGCCATCTTTCAAAAATGAATGTAGAAGTTGGTCAACAAGTAAAAGCTGGAGAAATTATTGGTTTGGGTGGCAATACAGGTCGTTCAACAGGCGATCATTTACATTGGGAACTAAGATATTTAGGTCAGGCTATTGACGCAGAAGATGTGGTTAATTTTACAACCGGCCAGTTAAAAGACAATTGTTTTGTTTTAAGAAAAACAGATGTTGAAAATAAATATGATCTAAGAGCATTACATGGTCGCCACAAACGTGATGTTGGCTTAACAAAAGCTGAAATAGCTTATGCTAAAAAAACCGGTAAAAAATTACATAAAGTAAGAAGTGGCGATACTTTAGGCCATATAGCACAACGTTATCATACAACAGTAAGTGCTTTGTGTAAGAAAAATAAATTGAGACCAACAACAACATTGAAGTTGGGTCAATTAATTAAAATTTAATTTCACAACCAGGCAGGAGTGCTCGCAGTTTATCAATTTCCTCTTGTGAAATGGGGTTTCCTCTTAAATCTAACAAAGCTAATTCAGGCAATTCAGTTATAGTTTCCGGAACACAAGTTAGTTTATTATTCCGTAAAGAAATCAAACGTAATTTTCGAGCTAAATAGATCTCGTTTGGAATTTTAGTGATCGGATTATTTTCTAAAACAAATACTTCCAAATTGCGTAGACGTTCAAAATGTTTGGTTAAATAAAAAGTATTAGTATTAGAGAGATAAAGAAAATTTAATCCTTGAACTTTAAAAATCTCTTTTGGCAAACTATCCATTACAACATTTTCGATACTGATATCCTTCAAGTTTTTTAGATACTTCAGAGTGGTTGGAACCTTTAATGTATCATCCGTATTTCCGAATTTAAAAGAGGTTAATTTATTTAAGTAAACAATTTCGGCAGGAATGCTATCAATTTTTGTGTGTTGTAATTCTAAATACTCCAAATTAAAAAACGATTTTAAATTGACAGGAAAAGTGGTTAAACTATTATTGTATGAAGCAAAATAGGAAAGATAGATGAGTTGATTAAAATTTTCAGGATAAGTAGTTACTCCATTTCCACGTAGTCGTAGAGCCAAGAGATCTTTGAACGTACTAATTTTTGAATATTGTTTTGGTTCAATTACTTTGTAGTTGAGATCCATTTTATACACTTTCTCTTTTGTTTTCAGAGCTTCTTTTAAATCTGTAAATACAGTACAACCCATTGGTCCGTATTTATCAAACTCATTTTGCGCATTAGTAGAAATAATGAAGAAAAGAAAAATAGTAACAAATAAATTTTTCATTGATGTAAATAAAAAGAAAAAAAATTGGGAAACAAAATAAAGGTATTAACTATTGAGTTTTAATGAAATCGAATGGATCACTTCACTTTTACGCCATTCACAAAACAAGCCACAAAACCATTGTAACCTTGGGTTTTGAGCTCTTCCATTTTCTTAACAGCTTCTTCTTTTGTTTTAAAACCGCCTGCCAAAACTTTATACATTCCATTTTCTTCAATCACCGTTATTTTGCCGAGGTTGGTGTATTTAGATAAATTTGGTTTGGTTGCCATTGAAGCAATTTGAACGCGGTATTCTTTTATTTCAGGTAAACTTACAGGAGTTGTGTTGCTGCTATTTGGTTGAGATGTACTAACTGTAGTTGCAGGGATTGTTGTATTGCTATTTGGAGTTACAGGTATAGTGGTATTTATTTTATTAGGATCTTCTGTTTTAACAGGCGCAATAGTTGGTTGGCTAACAACCTTAGCTACTGTTGGAGTTGAAACGACAGGGGTCGTTGTTTTTGCTTCTAAAACGTCGTTATATTCTTTCGAAGGTGTACCGGGTGTAAACTCAACGTACATTGGTCCATCTGCAATTTCTTTTTTAGTATCTCCATCAATATAATAATACCGGTGTTCAAACATAGCTTGCCCCGTCGCATTACCCACTGCTAAAATCATAGTTACAGTAAAATCATCTCCTTTGGGGCTATCTACCCAAACTAATTTAGCGCGACGGTTTTCAAATGAAAAATTGCCGTCTTTGCTAATCCCTTCTTTCACAATTACATTTGGTGGAACATCTAATTGATACTTTGAAAAGCTGGAGATTGGTCCTTTTTTAATAGTAATTTCTACAGTATGAATGCTATAAGCAGCAAGCTTATCTGGGATATTCGCATCAATCGAATTTTGCGAAAATAAATTCGCAAAGCAAGTACAAAAAGACAATATACAAAGGAATTTCATAATTAATTCTACAATGTAAATATAATGAATTATAAATATATCTTTTTATTAAAAATTAGTGTCAGCTTGTCATTTTACCCTGTCATTTTTTGCGAATAAAGAATGTTTTACGGAGTAAATTTGTCTGAATTGGCAATAAACTTATAATTGGCATAAATTCTGCTACCTTCGTATCGAATTAAAAAATTTAATCTAAAAATTAGGATAAATATGGCAAAAATTAGCGTAAAACCTTTGGCAGATAGAGTTCTGATTGAACCGGCTGAAGCAGAAACAAAAACAGCAGGAGGAATTATAATTCCTGATACCGCAAAAGAAAAACCACAACGTGGAAAAGTTGTAGCAGTTGGAAATGGTAAACCTGAAGAACCAATGACCGTTAAAGTAGGCGATACTGTTTTATACGGAAAATACGCCGGTACCGAGATACAAGTAGAAGGCAAAGACCTATTGATTATGCGCGAAAGCGATATTTTCGCCATTATCTAATCATCCAATTATCTAATCATCTAATTAATATAAATCATGGCAAAAGAAATCACATTTAATATAGAAGCCCGCGATGCATTAAAACGCGGCGTTGACAAATTAGCGAACGCTGTAAAAGTGACGCTAGGACCAAAAGGTAGAAACGTAATCATAGATAAAAAATTTGGTTCACCTGCAATCACAAAAGATGGTGTAACTGTTGCAAAGGAAATTGAATTGTCTGATCCTGTTGAAAACATGGGCGCACAATTATTAAAAGAAGTTGCTTCTAAAACTGCTGATATTGCAGGGGATGGAACAACTACTGCTACTGTTTTAGCGCAAGCAATTGTAACAGGCGGTTTAAAAAATGTAGCGGCTGGAGCAAATCCAATGGATCTTAAACGCGGAATTGATAAAGCTGTAACAATTGTAGTTGAAAATTTAGCAAAACAATCTACTTCAATCGGTAACGACAATAAGAAAATTGAACAAGTTGCAACTATCTCTGCAAATAATGATAGTACAATTGGCAAGTTAATTGCTGAGGCAATGCACAAGGTGAAAAAAGAAGGTGTAATTACGGTTGAAGAAGCTAAAGGAACAGAAACTACTGTTGAAGTAGTTGAAGGTATGGAATTCGATAGAGGATTTATCTCTCCTTATTTTATTACCAACGTAGATAAAATGGAAGTGGTTTTAGAAAGTCCATACGTTTTAATTTACGAGAAAAAAATTAGCGCTATGAAAGAATTGTTGCCAATTCTTGAAAAAGCTGTTCAAACAGGTAAGCCATTATTAATTATTGCTGAAGACTTAGATGGCGAAGCATTACAAACTTTAGTTGTAAATCGTTTACGTGCCAATTTAAAAATTGCTGCTGTAAAAGCGCCAGGTTTTGGTGATAGAAGAAAAGCAATGTTGGAAGATATTGCAATTTTAACTGGTGGAACATTTATCAGTGAAGAACGCGGCTTTAAATTAGAGCTTGCAGAATTAAATATGTTAGGTAAAGCTGAAAAAATTACAATTGATAAAGATAATACAACGATTGTAAATGGTGCTGGTAAAAAAGCTGATATTGTTGCTCGTGTTAATGCAATCAAAGCTCAAATAGAAAGTACAACATCTGATTACGATAAAGAAAAATTGCAAGAGCGTTTGGCTAAATTAGCTGGTGGTGTTGCAGTGTTATATGTAGGTGCTGCTTCTGAAGTGGAAATGAAAGAGAAAAAAGATCGTGTTGATGATGCTTTAGCGGCTACACGTGCTGCAGTTGAAGAAGGAATTGTACCGGGTGGTGGTGTTGCATATATTCGTGCAATTGCATCTTTAGAAAAAACAAAAGGGGCTAACGAAGATGAAACAACAGGTATTCAAATTGTAAAACGTGCTTTGGAAGAACCACTTCGTCAAATTTGTGCAAACAGTGGTATTGAAGGATCTATTGTTGTGCAAAAAGTTAAAGAAGGAAAAGATGATTTTGGTTTTAATGCACGTACCGAAGTTTTTGAAAATCTTTTAAAGGCTGGTGTAATTGATCCGACTAAAGTTAGCCGTGTTGCATTAGAAAACGCTGCTTCAGTTTCAGGTATGTTATTGACTACGGATTGCGTATTAGCAGAAAAACCTGAAGAGAAACCCGCAATGGATCACGGTCACGGTGGTGGCGGTGGAATGGGCGGTATGATGTAATTTTAAATAAATAATTTTTTAAAAGCCTTCTGTAGAAATGCAGAAGGCTTTTTTGTTTTCTATTAATTTGCTTTTAAGCAATTTTTTTATAAATTTACTAATACAAGTCCTGTATTAAATAATTAAAATTCTATAATATGAATATAATTCAAAAAACGGTAATTGCCTTTTTATTTTTAAGTAGCAATGTTATTATTTCTCAGGAAACACTATTTTACAATAACGAACCTGGTACTGTATCTTATTTGAATGGCAATCCTCAATTAAAAGTGGCCGATGGAAATTCAACCATTGCCACCAGTTATACTAATACAGCTTGTGGCTTGAGTTATACACAAGCCAGTGTTTTTTTAAGTCATAAGTCATTTACTTTCGGCCCAGGTGTAGCACAACCTGCAGCTATGGTGGTTACTGGCTTGCCATATTGCCATTCGGTTTTAAAAGCATTTTTGTACGTTAGCACCTCTGGTAATGGTGCGCCGATCACAGCTTCATTAACTAATCCTCAAAATGTAACAAGTTCGTTTTCGATGACTGTCATTGGTCAGAATTACGATGTTTGTTGGGGCTATCCGGCATCATACTCTTACAGAGCTGATGTAACTTCTGCGGTAACTGGAGCTGGAACGTATTCTGTTTCTGGTATTCCTGAAAACCCATCTCCAGGAAGTGATGCACAGGGTGCAACACTTTTTATTATTTACCAAGATGTAACCCAAAATTATTCAGGTAGTATTGTAATAGCCGACGGTGCAATGGAAGGACCTCCCGGATTTGGAGCAACTACAGTGACTATCAATAATTTCAATGTTTGTGCAAACCCAAGTTCTTCTTCTCATTTTATGTTGGTAAGCGATCTCCAGAGACAATCAGATGCGCAAATAATGCTTAATAGCTCTGCATTTAATTATACACTCACAAAACCAAATCAGATCGCACACAATTTTATTTCTGATCCGGGAGTTCCTGTAAACGCGGCACAAACTACAGCGCATTATGGTATACTTTTAGGAGCAGACTGCTTTAATCTTGTTTTGGCAGGAATGTACTTCAGAACTTCATGTTTAACTTGTACAGTAGCACAAACTACACCACCAAATACACCAACTCTTTCCATTACAACTTCGAGCAATTTAATTTGTTCAGGAAACACGGTTACATTAACTGCATCAGGAGCGAGTACATACAGTTGGAGTAATGGTTCGAATAATTCAGCTATAGTTGTTTCTCCAACTACTACAACAACTTATTGGGTATATACTAATAACGCAAATGGATGTTCTAATGCTATTATAACTCAATCTGTTTCGTTATGTACCGGAATCCATGAAAACTCAATGGTACATCAAATTAAATTATATCCAAATCCAAGCAAAGGAATTTTTAAAATTGAAGTGAACGAAAAAATTGAGAATCCGGAAATTGTAATTTATAATGCGATTGGACAATTAGTTTATAAGCAAATAATAAAAGAAGGTATTAATACAATTGATATCAGTAAATTTTCATCAGGATATTATCATGGGATTATTACCGAAAGTGGTAAACAAATTTATCATGAGAAACTGATTATGGAGTAATGAATAGAAGTTTTTTCAATGGGAAAATAGCCGAATAAACCAGATATTGATTTTATTCAGCCAGTTATAATTTTCTTTACTTTTCGTCCTATATTTTCGTAACTTTAATATGCTTTCTCAATTTCATTCATGAAAAAAGTAGACATATTTATTGTTTTATTGATTTCAATATATGTTCATGCTTTTTCAATTATAAAAAGTGAAATCCCAAAAAATAATTCTGGTTTAAATTTCAAAGAAAATAAAGGACAAGTAAGTGATCAGTTTTACAAACCTCGGCCGGATGTTTTATTTACAGGTAATGCAGGCGATATGGTTTTTCATTTACGGAACAATGGAATTTCTTATCAATTGTACCGAGTAGACAAATGGAAAAAACTAGACTCATCTTATTTGAGAGCTCGAAAATACGGAAGTTTGCAAGATAAAATTGCAGAACAAACTACTATTTATCGTTTAGATATTAATTGGCTAAATGCAAATACCAATGCTGCAATTTTGAAGCAAGATGCATTAAACGGAACAGATAATTATTATTCAGATGTTTGTCCGAATGGTGTGATAGGAGTAAAGAGTTATAAAAAGATAACATACCAAAATTTATACAGCGGTATTGATTTAAAATGGTACGAAAAAAAGGGAAATTTAAAATACGATTACATTGTTGCAGCCGGAGCGGATTATAAACAAATTCAATTAGAAATAAATGGCGCTGAAGAATTGTCTTTAAATAAAAAAGGTGAACTCATTATTAAAACACCTTTAGGCACTTTGACCGAACAAGCACCATCAGTAACACAAGAGGGTAAAGCATTAAAAGCAAAATGGAAGATTAAAAAAATTGGTTCGACTTCGCTCACTACAAGTTTAATATCATTCGAAATTGAAAATATTGACGTATCAAAACCATTTATTATCGATCCTCTAGTTCGCTTATGGGGTACATATTACGGGGGGAATTTGGATGATGAAGGCTGGGGAATTGCAAACGATTCAGCAGATAACACTTATGTTTCAGGCGATACTAAATCCGCTAATAATATCGCAACTGTTGGTGCTTATCAAACAATCTACGGAGGCACAAATGCCCAGTGGGGAGATGCGTTTCTTGCAAAATATGATCCGTCAGGGATGTTATTATGGAGTACATACTATGGTGGAGCTGGAATGGATTTTGCCAATATGTGTAATGTAGATGCCTCCGGGAATAATGTGGTTATGGTTGGCGGCACAACATCAACACTAACAGGCGTTATTGCAACACCAGGAAGTTATCAAACTAATTTCTCTGGAGGATCACCCAACGTGGGAGACGCTTTTTTTGTTATGTTTAATGGGGCAGGCGTTAGACAATGGGGTACGTATTATGGAGGAACTGGCGACGATTGGCCAGATGGATGCACATTTGACTCATTTGGTAATTTTTATGTTGCTGGTGGTTCCACATCTACGTCAAGCATTGCTACATTAGGAAGTCATCAAACAACACATGGTGGTGGAATTGAGGATGGCTTTTTAATAAAATTTACAATTTCAGGTACACTCGTTTGGGCAACCTATTATGGAGGTAGTGGCTATGATGCTGGTTGGACATGTACGGTTAATCAAAGCGGAGATGTTTATTTAGTTGGACAAACAAGTTCTTCCTCTTTTATTGCTACACCAGGGAGCCAGCAAACTAATTATGGTGGGGGCAACACGCCTTGGATGGGGGACGGCTTTATTGTAAAATTTAATTCTGGTGGTATAAGGCAATGGGCAAGCTACTACGGAGGTGTTGGAGATGACTACGCTTATAATTGTGTATTGGATGCTTCAGGAAATATATATATTGCTGGGGCAACAACAGCCCCATCAGCAACTGCAATTGGAACACCCGGCTCACATCAACCAACTTATGGGGGCGGTGCTTACGATGGATTTCTTTTAAAATTGAATCCTTTAGGAGTTAGGCAATGGTGTACTTTTTATGGCGGGGCAGGGTCTGAAGAATATAATTATTGTGGCATTGACCCAAGTGGAAATGTTTATTTAACCGGAAACACAACATCAAGCGGTGCGAATGTTATTTCGACTCCATGTGCTTATCAATTGAATTATGGAGGTAATATTGATTCCTATCTTGCAAAATTTAATTCATCTGGCGGAAGATTATGGGGGACATATTATGGTGGTATTGGCTCTGAATATTGGGCTGTTTGTTCAACAGACCAATCAGGTAATGTTTATTTAACCGGTAGAAGTTCATCAAGCACAGGAACAGTAATTGCAAGTTCTGGTTCTCAACAAAGCATTTATGGGGGTGGTGTATATGATGCTTTCGTAGCAAAATTCGATGGCTGCATTCCTCAAGCTCCGCCAAACACAACCAATTCAAGCAGTTTAACTATTTGTGTTGGTAAATCAACAGTGCTTACAACATCAACATCATGCGGTGCAGAATGGTTTAATGTGTCAACAGGTGGAACTGTTATTGCAAACGGAAATTCTTTTTCTACTCCAAGCTTAACAAATAGTACAACCTATTATATTGAAGAAACAAGTTGCGGTATATCAAACACACGTACTGCAGTTACAGTAACAATTTTACCTTCTCCAAGTTTTTCTATAACAGCAACAAGTACATTAATTTGTTCAAACACTAACAGTACACTCACTCCCGTTTCTGCATCGAGTTATACTTGGGTTGCGGATGCAAGTTTAAATACAACAATTCCTTCATCGGCAATTGCAACTCCTGTTAATACCCAAACCTATTATTTAAATGCTTATGATGGAGTTTGTACAGGAAATAGTTCAATTGTAATAAATGTAACCCCAACGCCAACTGTAAACATCGGTTCACCTTCTTATTATTTATGTAAAGGAAATACTATGACATTAACTGTAAGTGGCGCTGATGATTATACGTGGACGCCCGTAACAAATTTAAATTCACCAACAGGCTCAGTTGTTATTGCAACACCGAGTAGTAACATTACCTATTCAATTATAGGAAGTAATGTTTCAGGAAATGGATCGTGTATTTCAGATCAAGAAAGTGTAACTATTTACGTGGTGCCTTACGGTGCTGCTAGTATTTCTGGTAGTGTAGAAATTTGTTTGGGTTCACCTGCAAAATTAAGTGCAAGCGGTGGTAATATTTATAATTGGTGGCCAATCGAAAATATGGATGACCCTAATGCAAGTATTGTAAACGTTGTTCCTGCTTCAACAACAATTTATACAGTGAGTGTTTCTAATAGCGGTATTTGTCCGGGTACAAACACAGTACTTGTAAAAGTAAATCCTATTCCTTTTATTGATGCAGGTAAAGACACAACAATGAATAGTAATGAAGCTATTTTTATTGCAGCATTTGGTACAGGAACTTTAACATGGACAAGCGGACAAAACATAAAATGTAATACGTGTGCATTGACTCAAGTGTTTCCAACAAATAATAGTTGTTATGTTGTGCAAACTCTGAATGAGTTTGGTTGTACAGCAAGTGATCAGGTTTGTATTGAGATCACAAATAATTACGAGATATATATTCCAAATAGTTTTACACCAGATGGAAATGGACTAAATGATGAGTTTAAAGTATACGGAGATGGCATTACCGAAATGAGAATGAGCATATTTGATAGGTGGGGAAAAGAAGTTTTTATTTCGAATGATCCCTCAAAAGGATGGAACGGGAAATATAAAAATGAAGATTGTGAAACGGGAGTATATACTTACAAAATAGATTATAAAGTTTTATCAGGAAATAAATTCAGTGAGGTGGGAAATATTACACTACTCAAAAATTAATCTTCGTTCAGTTTATTAATCACTTTCGTTTTAGGCTTGGAAGGCTTGTTCTTTTTGCGCCAACTATCAATAAATTGGGCCCATGCAAGTGGGTTCATGAGCTGTATTTGGGGTTGCTGACCAGCAGTATATACTTTTGTGTAATAACCCTTCATTGTATTTTTATACGCTTCAGATCCGCTAATAGTCATGTTTCGTTCAATGTAAGATAAAGCTGTTTGATTTAAATTTTTATCTGCTCTATCGTAATCAGTCGCCGTTAAATCAAGCGCCAGAAATGCCCGTTTAAATTCATCTTTACTTGGCCAAGGATAAACATCCACAGTTTGCAATGTAATAGTATCTTTTGTCAATACCTGAATAGCATAATAATGTTGTAAGGAGCAAGTATCTTCTATTTTATAAGCACGTGTTTTATGAGTAACCGCTAAGAATTTTAAAACATCTCCGGGAGATATTACCACAGTAAAAAAACCATAAAAATCACTTACAGCTCTTCCTTTATCATTTACTAAAATTGACACAAAAGGAATTGGTTCCAAGCTATCTTGATCTAACACAACACCAGAAAATTGAATATAAGTTTTTTTCTTAGTAATAGCGGCAGAGTTTTGAGCAAAACTTGTAAAAGCAATTAGTATGAAAATAAATATGACTAAGTGTTTTCTGATAGTTGATTTGTTGCAATAAATTGTATTAATCTTCTGCATAAAGATATTAAATCTTTATGAAAAATGACCACTTGTATAGGCATAGTTAACATTTATTAAAAGAATGAAATAGGAAGCTTTTTTTTGCATAACTTTGTTTTAATGAGATTAATAGCGGTCTACATATTTATTTTACTCGGCATTAATGTATATTCTCAGACTAAACCTCAGAAAGAAAAGGTTTCGAAAAGTAGAAACCAAATTATCATAAAAAAGGGAGAAGTAAAGCACACTAATTTTGGTATTGGTATTGGGTTGGCCAGAAGCGTGATTTTTTTGAGCAGGAATATTAAAGATTTTAATGATGCTAGTGGTTTGAATTTAAATATGATTTATGGTGGCAATAATCTTGTTCGTTTTGGATTTGATTATAACCAGTATAACTCATTGAATATAGAACCAACTTGGTATAATGTCAGAGCAAAAACTTACGAAGCTAATCTTCAGTTTCTAGCGAGATTTAATGGTAACAAAGCGTTGATTTATCCGATAGTAGGATTTAGTGTAAATCAATTCAAAGGTTTTTTTACCGGTAAAGATGATTTTCAGGATTTACGAGAAAAATATAAAATTAACTCCGAGGTAAATTCGTTTTGGGTAGGAATGAATTTTGGTTTAGGATATGAACATAAGTTGGGACCATTTAAATTGACCCTTTCCTATAAAATGCGGCTTGGTTTTCAGGATGTGGACGGCCATTTAAATATAATTGACGTATGTTACTCAGCAGGTTTACGCTATGACATAAAAGCACTTACTCCGAAATACATTTATAGATCTATCTTCCGTAGTAAAACGAAAAACAGATACCTTTTGGATGTTTAATTACGCTTGAGCTGTTGGGCCACCAAAATTTATTGGAAAAGTATTTTCCAAATCTTTAATTTTTCCATTTACTTGTTCAAACTTTTGAATATTATCCAATAAAGCTTTTGCCAGACGTTTAGCGTGTTGTGGTGTTAATAAGATTCTCGATTTTACTTTTGCCTTTGGCACACCTGGCATTAATTTAATAAAATCAACTACAAATTCTGATTGCGAATGCGTAATAATTGCAAGGTTTGAATAAATCCCTTCTGCAACCTCTTCATTTAATTCAATGTCGATTTGATGATTAACTTGATTTTCTTCCATTGTTTTTTATTTAAAATAAATAGTCATTTGTTGTTGAATGTTTTTTGCCTCTTTAGCTGCTTTTTCTGCAAAATCTATACCAGAACTTGCATAAATAATTCCTCTGCTGCTGTTTATTAATAAACCTATATCTTTTGTTAATCCGTATTTACAAACTTCTTCTAAAGAACCACCTTGTGCGCCAACTCCAGGCACTAAAAGAAAATGCTCAGGCACAATTTCTCTCACTTCTTTGAGCATTTCTGCTTTTGTGGCTCCAACTACAAACATCATATTGGCAGAATTTCCCCATTCGCTACATGTTTTTAAAACGTGTTTGTATAATTCTTTTGTGTTACTTTTTAGTAATTGAAAATTGGCTGCACCTTCATTAGATGTCAATGCTAAAACAATAGCCCATTTGTCATCAAATTTTAAAAAAGGTTCAACTGAATCTTTCCCCATATAAGGCGCAATTGTAATTGCATCTACATTTAATTCTTTAAAAAAAGCTTGTGCATACATGGTGCTTGTATTGCCTATATCACCACGTTTGGCATCAGCAATAATAAAATGATCGGTATAATTAGATCTGATATAATGAATAGTTTTCTCTAAACTTCTTAAACCGTTTATTCCATATGCTTCATAAAATGCATTATTTGGTTTGTATGAAACACAATAAGAAGCTGTAGCATCAATAATTTGTTTATTGAAATCAAAAATTGGATCAGTAGAAGCTTCTTTAATATGCTGAGGTATCTTGTCCATATCAGGATCTAAGCCAACACACAAAAAACTTTTTTTGGTTGTAATTTGATTTATGAGTTCTTTTCTCGTCATTTAATTTTTGTGTTTCGCTGCAAAGTCGCAAAGTTTTTTTTACCACAAAGGCACTAAGTCAAAAAGTTTTGTTTTGTCAGTTCGAATGATTTTGCCTGTCTCTTGCAAAATTGTATTGAGAACTAATAGTAAACTGCTCTTCGTACTTCACTTATATATTTGCTGAAACGAATTACCTGACGTGTATAACCATATTCGTTATCGTACCAAACATACAATACAATACTTCTTTTATCAGGTGAAATAATTGTTGCGTTGCTATCAAATACGCTTGAACAAGGATTTCCAATAATATCAGTACTTACTAATTCATTACTAAAAGCGTATTGAATTTGCTCTACTAATTTTCCTTCCAACGCATATTTCTTAATTACCTCGTTTACTTCATCTTTCGTAACTTCTCTATTTACACTTAAATTTAAAATAGCTAACGAAACGTTTGGAGTTGGAACACGCACTGAGTTCGCTGTAAATTTTCCTGCTAAATGGGGTAATACTTTTTTCAAAGCACTTTCTGCGCCTGTTTCTGTAATAACCATATTCAATGCAGCAGAGCGACCACGACGGTATTTCTTATGGTAATTATCTAATAAATTTTGATCATTTGTGTAAGAGTGTACAGTTTCAATATGCCCTTTTTGAATTCCTAATTCTTTATCAATCACTTGTAGTATTGGCATAATTGCATTAGTAGTACAACTCGCTGCTGAAAATATTTTTTGAGTTTTTAAATCAACAGTCTCATGATTTACACCGTGTACAACATTAGGAACATTGCCTTTTGCCGGCGCAGTTAATAATACTTTGTCAATTCCTTTTGCTTTTAAATGTCTGCTTAATTCAACGTCATCTCTGAAAACCCCTGTATTATCAATTAACAGCGCATTATTAATTCCATATTTTGTATAATCAACATCTTCCGGATTTTTTGCATCTATCATATGAACCGTATGTCCGTTAATGATCAAAGCTTTATTTTCCAGATCCTCAATTACTGTTCCCGGAAAAGTGCCATGAACAGAATCTGTTCGCAATAAGTCGGCACGTTTTATTATTTCGTCATTACCGTTTCCTCTTGTTACAATAGCACGTAAACGTAACTGCTCACCTTTACCTGCTTGTGCTATTAATTCGCGGGCAGCTAAGCGACCAATTCGTCCGAAACCAAACAACACCACATCTTTCGGATTGAAAGTTGTTTTATTTCCAATGAGATCTTTTAATTTATCATTAATAAAATCACCGGAAGATTTATATTTTGCTTTTTCATTATGCCATTCAAATGCGAGCTTACCAATATCAATGCGACCTGGACCAACATCACTTTTGTATATTTCACTCGCCAGACTAACAGAATCATAAACGGTGATTGGTTTTTTGACAATATTTTTTGCGTATAAATGAAGGTTCATGATTTCACTTGCACTTCTATCATGCAATTGATTGCGAAACAAGATCAATTCAATTGATCTCTCAAACCATAATTTTCCAACATAATTAATAAGGTCTAATGCAGCCTTTTCATGATTGATCCAATCGTTCAACTGATTTTCATAATCGGTATTAACTTTTTCTAAAGATTCCATAAGAGCAATTTAAATTTTGAATTACAAAAATAAAAAATCAATTAACTGAATCCACTTGTTCTTAATAAAACAAAGGCATTTGTGGATAACTCCAAAACAAAAAATCCCGACGTTTCGGTCGGGATCAGTATTTAAAACCTTTCTAATTGCGAGAAGAAGAAATTGGCTTCGATTGCCGCGTTTTCATCACTATCGCTTCCATGCACAGCATTTGCTGCTATTGATTTGGCAAATAATTTGCGAATTGTTCCTTCATCTGCTTTTGTTGGATCAGTTGCACCAATCAATTTTCTGTAATCAGCTACAGCGTTATTTTTTACTAATACTGCCGCTACTATTGGTCCGGAACTCATATATTCGGTTAACTCACCATAAAACGGACGTTCTTTATGAACTTCATAAAACATACCAGCTTGAGTTTTAGTTAAACGCATGTATTTCATTGCCAAAATCCTGAAACCAGCTTTGTTGATCATTGCTAAAATTGGCCCAATGTTATTAGCTTCAACAGCATCGGGTTTAATCATCGTAAATGTTATATTTCCTGCCATAATTCTCTTAAATAGGGCGCAAAGATATTGATTCGAGATTGTTTATGCAAATTTAAAACGGATTGTTGGCGCAGATAATAAATGGTAATTTTGTTCTATCGTATGAAAAAAGACAGTTATAAAAAGTTAGGTGATGCAATAAAAAAAAGTAAACGTATTACTATTGTTACTCACATGAATCCAGATGGAGATGCAATGGGAAGTAGTTTAGCATTGAGTTTGTATTTGCAAAAGTTGAATAAGGAAGTAAAAGTAATTGTGCCAAACGCTTTTCCTCAGTTTTTAGAATGGTTGCCGGAAAGCAAAAAGACAATGAATTTTCAATTAAACGAAAAGAAAGTAAAAACATATGTAAGTAAATGCGATCTCATTTTCGTTCTTGATTTTAATAATTTTAAACGCATTGAGAAATTGGGTGAGTTTTTGTCTGAGACTCCTATCCCAAAATTCATGATTGACCATCATCAGCAACCGGAAGATTTGGCTAAATATTATTTACATGATGTAAAAGCATGTAGCACCTGTGAGCTGGTTTATGATTTAATGAAAGGAATGGGACATGCCAAAATGATTGATAAAAAAATAGCAGAGTGTTTATATACTGGTTTAATGACTGATACAGGTTCTTTCCGTTTTTCAAGTGTTACTTATAAAACGCATTTAATTTTGGCTGAGTTATTAAAAACAGGAATGGTACCCAGTGATATTCATAGCGCCATTTACGATACATACAGTAGAGATCGCATGAAATTATTAGGTTTAGCATTAAATAAGATGCATATTTTACCGGATAATAAAACAGCCTACATAGCTTTGTCAGAGAGCGATTTAAAGACTTTCAATTATCAGAAGGGAGATACAGAAGGGATGGTTAATTATCCGTTTTCTATTAAAGGAATTAATTTTTGTGCTTTGTTTACCGAGTGGGATGGAATTATTAAAATTTCATTTAGAAGCAAAGGAAAATTAGATGTGAATAAATTTGCGAGAGCTAATTTTAGTGGCGGTGGTCATATTAATGCTGCAGGTGGAAAAAGTAATTTAAGTCTGGAAGAAACCGTTGAGAAGTTTGTTGGACTTGTAAGTAGTAAAAAGAAGTAGACCGTTTTCAGCTGGTAATAAATAGTTATAGGAATGAGTTTTATCAAAGAGGTAATTTTAAGATCGAAGTTAAAGAGTAGTGGTGATAAAGGCAGAAGTTTTATATCGTGGGAAAAAATAAAAAGTATTGCTTTGGTTGTTGATAGTAAAAATGCGAATAACAAAAACCTAATAGATAAATTTATTTACGAGTCAGATAAAATTATAGATGTTTATTATATAGACCTGCAAGTAAAAGAAAGCACAATCAAAAATTTTATATCTTTTAATAAGACCGAAAAAAGCTTTTTTGGATTACCTAATTCCAAAGCAAATACAAAGATTAAAAATCAAAAATACGACCTCCTTATTAATGCTTCTTTTGATGAGCTAGATTACTCTTCTGTATTAATTAATACCTTAAAAAGTACATGCAGATGCGGTTTTAAAAGTCGCTTAAATGAACTGGACTTAATCATTGAACGTTCTCAGAATCAAAATTTAATAGCTTATTTAAATGAAGTGGTTAATTATTTAAAAATGATAAGAAATTAATTATTCATGATCGCTTTGTGATATTTAAGGTCAGAAAATATTTTACTAAAAAGTTGCCTAAATTTAAATTAGGAAATAGAGTTACTTTCTTTTTAATTGGTATTGCCTGGATATACTTTACACTACTTATAACAATTGTCCCAAAAATTGAACCAATTTGGAAAAATTTTTGGGACACAAATGATTATTATCACCAATCGCAATCAAACTTATTTACAGAAAATTTTTTCGCGCCAACACCAAAAAGATGGTTTACTCCAAGGCCATTTACTATGCCTTTGTTATATAAAATAGCGGGTTCCGATTGTTACAGAATGTTCTTTTTTCAAAAGCAACTGTATTGTGTTTGTATTTTGCTTCTGATAATTGTATTATGCAAACTCACATTTAATAATCTGTCTCGGCTTTTATTCAGTTTATTCTTTTTGTTTTTTTTTACATGGTGGAGCATATTGGGCTGGTCCAATAATTTATTATCAGAATTTACATCAACCATATTTCTTTTTTTGTGGATAGCAACAGTCATTTACTATTATCTAAAGCAAAGTCCACTAAGTATTTTTTTCTTATTTATTGTTAGTGTTCTTTTTTCATTCAGTAGAGATAATTGGGCCTATATATTACTTTCATTTTTTATAATAAATGTGATTATTAATTTTAAAGCAGAAATTAAAAAAAAAATTGGAGCATTAGTTCTACTCATACTATTTATTGGTGTTTTTTTTGTTCAAAATTATACGATACTACGTGGTGAGAGACATGTGCTACCTATTTATAATTCTATAGCTGTAAGAATCTCCCAAAACGACGCTTATCTCAATTGGTTCAAGAAAGAGGGGATGCCCGATGCAGAACTAATGAAGAAACATTTTGCAGGTATTAATATAAATACTTTAGAAGGACAATTAAGAGTTATGGAAAGTTATAGTACTGCTCCTTTTAAAGGTGTTTTATATTGGGTTAAATGTTATGGAAAAAATGCATATCAAAAATTTATTTTAACGCACCCTGGCTATTTTTTCTTAACTGATCAAAAATCAGAGGAAATTGATAGAATATTGACGTGTGAACCCGGCTATTATCAGAAACCGCGTGATTTTTTCGCAAATGCGGATGTTTTTTTTCCATTTTTCGGAAATATTTTCTTTTTCATAAGTGTTCTAAGCTGTTTTTATATTTGGATTAAAGAAAAAAATACTATCTATTTACTGCCCCTGTTTTTTAGCTTTTTATTTTTTCTCAATGCATTAATCGTATATAACGCTGATACTATGGAAGTGGAGCGACACTTATATACAACGGTTATTTGCAGAGAATTCATCAGTATGTTTTCTTTGTTTTTAATTGTAAATTACTTCTTGGAACGAAGGAAACTACTTTTAAATAAAGTGTAGATTTAGTTTTTTGATTCGTTTTTCAAAAGTTATTGTGGGAAAATATGCATATAAATAATCCGAGATAGTTTGTAATTTTTTAGCCCAAATCCTATAATTACACCAACTACAATAAAGCCTATAGTTAAAGTATCTAATCCCTTAAATAGAAAATAGCAAATTAGAAAAGCAATAATACCTTGAAATACAGCCATGCCGTAACTTAAATACATGGCACCTAAAAAATACCCGGGCTCTCTATCAAAATAGTAACCGCATTTATCGCAACGGTCTTTCATAACCGGTAGTTCAAAAAAATGTTTCTTTTTTTCGAATACATTGCCCTCTAAACAATGCGGACATTTTTCATGTAAGATAGAAGGGATCACTTTCAATTTATTTGTTTTCATGACACTTAGTTTTTATAGAGTAAAGTTCGACATTATGTGTGGAGTAGGGTAGGAAAACATACGTTTGTTATGGTACTATTCGGACATTTTCATATCTTTGTTGTGTGAAAAAGAAACAATTACCTGTATATAAAATTCAAGACTTTAAACATGTTGACTATAAGAGTCAGTTTTATGCAAATGACTTAAATACACATATCAAAGAGCATGATTTCACAAAGGATTCGCACAAGCACGATTTTTATTTGGTAGCATTAATTATTTCAGGTAGTGGAAAACATGAAATAGATTTTAATTCTTACGATGTAAAACCGGGATCTGTTTTTATAATGTATCCCGGACAAACGCACAGGTGGCTTCTTTCAAGTGATATAAAAGGCATTGTGTTTTTTCATTCGGCTGAATTTTATGACCAAGGATTTACTATCGAACGAATTCAGAATTATCCTTTTTATAATTCGTTACATAATTTGCCCTTGGTTTTAATTAAAGGGAAAAGTGTTTACACCAAAATAAAATTATTTTTTGAAGAAATTTTGAACGAATTTAACTCAAACAGTCACTTAAAGTTTCAACGAATGCATGCGCTTGTTTGTCTTGTTTATATTGAATTAACGCGCATCTACGTCCCTTTATTGAAAGTAAAAAATCAAAATTATTTAAATCAGGTAAGTAAATTGGTTGATTTGATTGATAAAAATTACAAAAAACAAAAGTTCCCATTTGAATATGCCAAACTTATGAATTTGAGTGAGAAGCATGTGAATCGTATTTGCAAAGAATGTTTAAATAAAACCACTTCAGAGTTAATTTACGAACGGGTAACTATAGAAGCCAAACGAATGCTCATTCACACAACAAAATCGATCAATGAAATTGCATTTGAGTTAGGTTTTGATGACAACTCTTATTTTAGTCGGTTTTTTAAGAAACAAGTGGATTTAACGCCAAAAGAATTTGCTGAAAAGTTTAAGTAAGCTTTACTAATTTCATTACCGCCCAATTATTTTTTGTGAAACTTTGAATTAGTTTTAAGTGATGTTCAAATGCGTGCTTTTCTAATTCTTCAATATCCGTATTAAAAAAGCCGCTTAAAAGTAAAAAACCGGTTGTCTTTAAAAGCTTTGTGTATATTGGAATCTGCACCTTCAGAACATTTTTATTAATATTGGCTAAAATAATATCAAACCCGGAATAGGTATCTAATGTTTCTTTATCACCTAATTTTATCTCAACCTCAGAACAATTATTAACGATACAATTTTCTTTGCTATTCTCAACACTCCATTCATCAATATCAATTCCAACAACCTTATTTGCCCCTAATTTTTTTGCTAAAATGGCTAATACACCTGTACCACAACCCATATCTAAAACCGATTTACTCTTTATGTCCAAATCAAATAATTGTTTACACATAAGCCATGTTGTATCATGATGACCGGTACCAAAACTCATTTTAGGCATGATCACAATTTCTTGCTTTACGTTTGAATTTGTTTCATGAAATGGCGCTCTGATCAGCAATAAATCTTCAACTAAAACAGGTTCAAAATTCTTTTCCCATTCAGCGTTCCAATTCGTTTGTACAATTTTTTCTTTTTCAAATGAAAAACTAAAATCAGGATATTGTAATTCATTTAGGGTAATGTTTTTTTCTAAATCCTCTGTAATATATGCAACTAAGCCTGCTTCATTTTCTGCAAACGATTCAAAACCTAACTCACCCAAATCAGAAATGAGAATTTCAGAGCCGGGTTGAACCGGTGTAACTTTAAAATGATATGCAATATAATTGGGCATTAAAACGACTGAATGATGCTGCAAAAATCATTTGCTTTTAAACTGGCTCCGCCAATCAAGCCGCCATCTACATCATCACAAGAAAAAAGTTCTTTCGCATTTTGAGGATTACAACTTCCACCATATAAAATTGGTAATTCGCGTGCAAATTCCTGATCAAATAATTCTGAAATTATTTGTCTGATAAAAACATGCATTTCCTGTGCTTCAGCCGAAGTAGCTGTAACACCTGTACCTATTGCCCATACAGGCTCATAAGCTATAATAAGTTTTTCTAATTCTTTTGCTTTAAACGATGATAATACATTTTTAATTTGATCTCTTACTAAATTAAAGTGAGTTCTGTTTTTTCGTTCTTCCATTTTTTCACCTACGCAAAAAATCGGAGCAAGACCATTTTCTAATGCCCGTTTTATTTTTTCCTTTAATTGCGTATTAGTTTCATTGAAATAAATTCTCCTTTCGCTATGGCCTATAATCACATAATCGCATTCTATTGATTTAAGCATTTGGGCCGAAACTTCACCCGTATAAGCACCAGAAACATGTTCGCTACAATTCTGCGCTCCTAATTTAATACGATTAAAATCTTTTAAATGATTGATGATTGGGCCAATAAAAGTATAAGCCGGACAAACAATTATTTCTGCAGTTGTACGTGTATCTAAATTAGATAAAATGCCATCTATTAAATTCAAAGCCTCAGACAATGAATTATTCATTTTCCAATTACCTGCAACAATTTTTCTTCTGAAACTCATGCTTATTTCAATCTAACTCTCGGATCCAAGATGCCGTAAGCGATATCTACAAAAATATTGATGATCACAAAAATAGTTGCAAAAATTAATGTTGCACCCATCACCACCGGCAAATCATTTTTACTTAATGCTTCCACAACTTCATAGCCAATACCTTTCCAATTAAAAACTTTTTCTACAAAGACTGCACCTGCCATCAAGCCGGCAAACCAGCCGGAAATGGCTGTAACAACAGGGTTAAGAGCATTCTTCAAAGCATGTCGCGTAATTATTTTATAAAGTGTTAATCCCTTTGCTTTGGCTGTTCTGATATAATCTTGCGACAATACATCCAACAATGAGCTACGCGTTAGTTGTATAACAATACTGAGAGGACGTACACCTAAAGTGATTGCCGGGAGAATTAAATTTTTTAAATTTAGTTTTTCGCCTTCCCATTCATCATAATCATATAAACTCCCTACGGCTGAGAGACCGGTATATTTTGCCAAAACATAACCAAACAGCCACGCCATAATTAATCCAACCAAATAAGATGGTGCACTCATACCAAAAACTGTAGCTAAAACAAAAGTTAAGCGATCAAAAAGACTATTTTTTTTAATGGCAGCAATAATACCCAAAAGTATTCCAATGCAAGATGCAATTATAATTGCTGTAAAGGCTAATACGGCGGTCTCAGGCAATGTATCTACAATAATCTCAGACACATTCCGTTTCGTAATGTAACTTCGTCGTAAATAAGGCATTTTAAAAACAACAGCCTTCTTGTTTGCTATTGTAAATAAAGGTGTCCACGAGTATTTATCCGGATTAAGATACCATAAGCTATTGCGATTAGCATAATTATGAATTGAAACCGGTGATAGATCATTTAAATAATGAACATATTGAATTAGAATTGGCTTGTCGGTACCTAAATCCCTATGAATGGCTTCAACCGATTCTTTATTGGCGCGTTGACCTAACATAACGGTTGCAGGGTCGCCTGGTAAAACATTAAAAAGAAAGAAAATTGCAGTGATCACGCCAAGCATGACCAATACGCCATAGAACATTTTCTTTAAGATGAATTTTAACACTTTATACGTAGATTCAGCTAGCGAATATAAATAAATATATGGATGTATAATAGCAGTTTTTAGATAAAGTTTACTTTTGTAGTTATTAGCAATTGTTTTTGAAGTATTTCAATTTAAAATATACAATTTTAGTACTGTTTTCAGGGATTAATTTCGTTTTCCCACAAAAGGTAGGTCTCGTTTTAAGTGGAGGTGGATCAAGTGGAATTGCTCACATTGGTGTATTAAAAGCGTTGGAGGAGTATCAGATCCCTATTGATTATATCGCTGGGTCATCTATCGGAAGTTTAATTGGAGCATATTATGCAATTGGTTATTCACCAAAAGAAATTGAAGAAAGAGTAAAATCTTCTTTTTTTCAAAATGCTGCGAGAGGCAATTTAAATTATCAATTGGGTTATCTTTTTAAAAAAAGAAATACATATGCTTCATGGTTCACTATTCCTTTTGATCCGAAAGATGCAGTAATCAAAAATTTGCCAACTAATGTCATCAATTCAATACCAATTGATTATTATTTAATGGAAACTTTTGCTGGGGCAACATCTTTGTCTGGTCATAATTTTGATAGTTTGCTAGTGCCTTTTCGTTGTGTTGCTTCAGATATCAAAGCAAAACAAAGTATTGTATTTAGTGGAGGCGATTTGGCAACTTCTATTCGTGCAAGTATGAGTTACCCATTTTATTTAAGACCAATAAAAATAGATGGCAAATTATTATTGGATGGTGGACTTTATAATAATTTCCCTACTGATGTAATGTATAAAGACTTTAATCCCGATTTTATTATTGGTTCAAATGTAGCTGATAAAAATGCTTCTCCAGAGGACGATGATCTTTATATGCAATTGAGAAATATTATGATGAGTGAAACAAATTTTAAACCGGTGTGTGAGAACGGCGTTTTAATTGAACCCTGGTGTGACGTGAATATGTTTAATTTCGAAAAATTTGATCGCTTAATCGATAGCGGTTACGCTGCAACCGTAAGAAATATCCCAATTATTTTAGAACAAATAAAAAGAAAAGTAGACACAACCGAATTAAATAAAAAAAGAGCACTTTTTGTTTCAAAGTATGACAAAAATAAATTCACTTTCGAAAATATAGAAGTCAGAGGCTTGAATGAGAATCAAAAGAAATATGTAACCAAAGATTTATTTTATAAGCAAAAAGAGTTTTCGATGTCTCAATTAAAAAGGAGATATTTTAGGCTTGCAGCAGATGAACGTTTCAGAAGTATTTACCCAATTACAGTATTTGACAGTTTGACAAATAAATATATTTTGAAAATCGATGCTAGAAAAGAAAAACCGTTATTTATTGATGCAGGGGCTATCATATCTAACAGGCCAATAAGCGAAGCATTTTTGGGTATTCAATATAATCATATTGGTAAAGTTGGTTTTTCTGCATATGCAAATGGTTATTTAGGAAAATTAAATTCGAGTAGTCACGTTAAATTAAGAATGGATTTTCCGGGGCGAACACCATTTTTTATTGAATCAAATTCTACTTATTCACATTGGAATTATTTCAATAGTAGTATTTTATTTTATGACCTTGTTAAGCCTGCTTATTTGATACAGGAAGATCAATACACTGAATTAAAGATAGGACTACCTGTTGGTAATCTGTCATTACTTGATGTATCGGCAGGTGCGGCAGAGTGGGGAAATTTCTATTATCAAAAAGATGATTTTACTAAATCAGATACTGCTGATAAAACTTACTTTGATTATTATTACGCACAGGTTAACTATGGTATTAATACTTTAAATAGAAAAATGTATGCTACCGAAGGCGTTATGTTTAATGCAAGAGCACGTTACCTGCAAGGAAATGAAAGCTATTATCCTGGTAGCACAAGCAATAAATCAGTTGCTTTTAGGGATAAATACACGCAACCCTGGTTACAATTTAAATTTACTTTTGATGGGTATTTAAAAACCTTTAAACGATTCCGTTTTGGATTGTTTGGCGAATTTGTAAGTTCTTCTCAAACTTTTTTTAGTAATTATCAAAGTTCTATTTTATCAGCACCAGCCTTTAATCCAACACCGGAAAGCCAAACTTTTTTTATTGATGATTACAGGGCTTATACTTATTTAGCAAGTGGTGCAAAAATAATAACAACACCATTTAAAAATTTTGACATTCGTTTTGAAGGTTATTTGATGCAACCATTTAATTCTATTTTAAAAGATGCAAGTGGAAATGCAAAATTGAGCTCACCATTTTTATACCGACATTTTATTGGTATGGCAACCATGGTTTATACAACTCCGCTCGGCCCAATTTCATTTGGATTGAATTACTATGATAAGTATCAATATCCTGTTTCATTATTTTTTCACTTCGGATATATAATCTTCAATAAAAAATCGATTGATTAGTTTTAGATGTCGTCATCCTGAGCGAAGTCGAAGGACGAACTGACTATACTTCATTTATATTTATCAATTATGGAGGAAGCTAAACACAAACTATAAGTTTTTTCAAACCAAAATGCTTGCGTGAGCGATTGTAGTGGAAATCCTTTTTGCTGTCTATTAGCAAAAAGATTGTAACGCAAAGCGCGACCCCGTGAAGAAACTAACTAGTAAGGGGACACACGCCCATAAATAAAAAACCCCATTCATCATGGGGTTAGTATATTTAAAATTCATCTTCGTTAAAAAAGAAATCATCTTTCGTTGGATAGTCTGGCCAAATGTCTTCTATGGTCTCGTAGCTATCTCCCTCATCTTCCATTTCCTGTAAGTTTTCGATAACTTCCATAGGTGCACCTGTTCTCATTGCAAAATCAATAAGTTCATCTTTTGTTGCAGGCCACGGAGCATCTTCTAACCAACTTGCCAATTCTAATGTCCAATACATATTTTCGAATAAATTATTTTCTGCAAAAGAAACTTTTTTTTTTGGATTACAAAAGAAAAATTAATGAAAAAATGGAATTAGTTGAAATATTAATTACCTGAATATCAGTTAATTATATAAAACCCATACTAAATCATATCTGAATATCCTTTTGGCTGAAAATTTGACTATCATTTTCGAGTGTTAGCGTATATTTTCCCTTAGCTAATTGTTTTACAGAAAGAGCAACATTGTATGAATTATTTATGCCAGGCTGAAGCCAATTACCAATGCTGATTAAAATTGCATTCGCATGAACATCATAAATACTTAATTTTGAATAACACCATTTCGTATTTGTATAATCCATTTTTCCAAGCAAACTATCGTTAACCAAATGAATTCTTCCGTTCGGCGTTTGAAATATTTTTTGCTTGATAACGTACCAGGGTATTGGTTCGTTTTTTAAAGTGCATACTAAGTTCTTTAGCGACATTTCTTTTTCTGAATTTGTACTAATGGCTGCACTTGTATGATTATTGCTGATTGCCCATATAGCTTGTTGTATGGAAGTCATATTAAGTTGTGCATAATTTAAATTCACATAGTTTGCGAGTTTTACTAAACTACTGTCTGCGAGCTTATTTGCTTTATAACCTAATGCATTTTTCGGACAAGCATCGTCACTTTCACAACAAA
>Ga0206968_10057_pt1 | contig 29709 bp, 28 predicted proteins | sample Alteio_BWOrgHeat_22_FD_153254 | JGI IMG/M metagenome (GOLD analysis project Ga0206968, IMG submission 153254) | Enriched cells from forest soil in Barre Woods Harvard Forest LTER site, Petersham, Massachusetts, United States -... | ecosystem: Environmental > Terrestrial > Soil > Temperate forest >... | reverse complement strand
CAATGCAATTTCTGACGCTGCTTTTATTTTAAAGAATTCACTTCAGTATTTTCCAAAAAACACAATTCATTTGGTGGCTATTAAATTGATCGTGAATAATAGTCAATTAAACCAAAATCATAAAGGAATAGACAATACAAGGTATTTATTGACCAAATACAAAGAGCAATACATTGTTTGTTTAGATAATGGATTGATTTCATTAATTGATGAAGAATTTAAAGAACCTGTTTATCAAATTTTTTTTGAAGACAATACCAAGCATCAGTTTTTTTTGAACGATATTTTTATAGATGTGGCGCATCATTTATTGAGCAAAAAACCGATTAAAGATATCGCGATTGAAACAGACGATTTTTATAAAGCCTTTCAATTTAATAGTTACAAAAACGAAAATCAATTAAGAGGAAAAAATATTTACGTAGATGATTTTGGAAATGTTATAACCAATATTTCAAAAGAAGAATTTTTGAAAGCAAAAGGAAATAAAAATTTCGCAATTATATTACCGGGTACAGTTATAGAAAGAATTAGTGATACATATGATGATGCAAAATTTGGAGATGCACTGGCTTTATTTAATAGTTTTGGGTTATTAGAAATTGCAATTAACGGACGAAGTGCTTTTCAAATGTTACATCCGAGACAAATAGGAAAAGAGTTTGATTTTAATTTATTAATAGAATTCAATGATTAAACGAATTGTAAAAATGAGTTTTAAACCCGAGAACATTTCTGATTTTATTGAAGTGTTTAAAACCAATTGGAATAAAATAAAAAACCAGGAAGGTTGCGAACATGTTGAATTATTACAGGATGAATTAAACCCGAATATTTTTTTCACCTACAGTTTATGGCAATCAGAAGAGCATTTAAATAAATACAGAGATTCAGAATTATTTAAAATTGTTTGGAGTAAAACAAAAATTTTGTTTAATGATAAACCGGAAGCTTGGAGTTTGAAACAATTAGAGTTTTAATATCTAATAACCTTTCTTAAATTAAAAAGAAGGAATTTTATTATTTTGAATAACTGAGTCCTTCATAATTGAATCAATCGAATTTCTATATGTATCCTTTTGCAAACTATCTTTGTCTTTATTAATTTTTTGTGTGCTAGAATTGTTAAACACGTATGGATAAGAAACAAGACCAATAGTTCCTAATAATAAAATAGTACCAGTAAAAGCAATATTTCTGCTTGCGTTTGTTTTAGTAGAATCGGTTTTACCGCACTTTGGGCAAATTCCACTAATGCTGGTTATATTTTCTCCGCAATTGTTGCAATTAATTGAAGCCATTTTAATAATATAAACTTATACGAAAGTACAAATTATTTTTAAAAAAATAATCTAATAAACTTTAGTTTTAGTTTTCAAAAGGAATCTTAATTAAAAAATTTTTTGCATTGCAATTTTAAACCAACTTGTAAAATTGTTTGGTGATGTTTTTATTTCTTCTTTTAGATGATCCAAGCTAATCCATTTAAAACCATCAACCTCTTCTTTATTAATAATAGGATCTTTGTCCGTGTAACCAAAAAATACATGATCAAATTCATGTTCAGTTAAATTATTTTCAAATGCAGTTTCATAAATGAATGATGTTTTGTGAATTAAAGTGGTAGTCATTCCCATTTCCTCTTTCAACCTTCTATTTGCTGCCACAAGCGTATCTTCATTTGGATGCGGATGAGAACAGCAAGTATTAGTCCATAAACCAGCGCTATGATATTTTGTTAATGCTCTTTTTTGAAGAAGCATTTCGTTTTTATGATTAAAAATAAAAACAGAGAACGCGCGATGAAGCAATCCTTTTTGGTGCGCTTCTAATTTACCCATTGTCCCAATTGGTATATCGTATTGATCAACTAATATTACTTGTTCTTCTTTCATTCTTAAGTTATGCGATCACAAATATGCGAGAATAATTTTATATCATTCAATTTTACCTAAATTTGTATGATTATTAAAATTATGAGGATTGTTCTAAAGTTTTTAATGGCATTTTTAAGTATTGGCTTAGGTTTGATCTTTATCTATTCAGGCTATACAAAACTTGATCCTGTTATTGAAACCTTTGAGTTTACTTTTGTAGATATTGGAATTGGTAATTGGTATACGGCTCCTGTTATCGCCAGATTACTTATCGGTTTAGAATTTTTTATTGGTTTTCTTTTGATCATTAATTATAATTTAAAAAAGTTTACATTGCCATTAACAATTGGTTTACTTGCGTTTTTCTGCATTTACCTTACTCTCCAGATAATATTTAATGGTAATAATGGCAATTGTGGCTGTTTTGGTGAGCATTTAAGAATGACGCCTTTGCAAGGTATCATTAAAAATGTGATCATGATTATTGGTTGTATTGCAATTTATTTTATTTGGGAAGGTTGGTCGTTTAAATCAAACAAATTATTTTATTCTTTTTTTGCGATAACAACTTTAGCAATTCCATTTATTGTAAATCCAATTGAATATAGTTATTCTTCAAATAATTTAGATGAAAAAGTAAACTACCCATTAGATCTGGATCTTCTTTATAAACCAGAAGATACAAGCAAAGTAGAAATTCCGAAAAAAGATTTTAGAAAAGGAAAACAAGTTTTAGCATTTTTAAGTTTAAAATGTCCGCACTGTCGTATCGCCGCTAAAAAATTCAGATTAATCAAAAATAATAATCCTGATTTACCGATTTATTTTATTTTGAATGGAGATAAACAAGACCTGAAAGCTTTTTACGATGATACAAAATCAGAAAATATTCCGTCATCTTTTGCATTAGGTAAAACTTTCATGAACCTTGCGGGTGCGCATTTGCCAAGAATTTATTATATAGATAATTCGATTGTAATAAAAAAGGTTGACTACTACGAATTGAATCAATATAAAATAGAAGACTGGATTAAAGGTAATTAGAAACCTGTTCCAAAATGGGTTAAGCTTACTTTATGTGTTGGCTGAATAGTTAAAACAGGAATATTACTGATATCAACAATTTTTTGAGCATCTGTTCCACTAAAAAATTCGGTAACATTTAAAGCTGTTTTATTCATGATCATGATTAAATCAGTTTCAATTTTATTAGCATATTCAACTACCGTTTCCGCAATATTATCGCTCGGGATAGATTTATTTGTACAAGCTATACCTTTGCTTTTAATGAATTGTTTTACCTGATGTGAATAAGCAATTAATTTATTTTCATATGCTGCATCGCTAGGACTAAAAACAGCAAGAATTCGAATACTTGCACCAAAATAATGCGCAAATTGTACTGCAACATCCACCTTTTCACGTGATTCGTTAGAAAGATCTAAAGGTAAAAGTATGTTTTCGCAACCATCTCTATTTTCTTTGCCTCTGATCGTAATAATTGGACATGGTGCTTTTCTAATCAATTTACTAGCACTGCTACCAATAATGTTTCTAAAAGCCATGTGACTTTCTAAACCGGCAATAATCATAGTTGCCTTAATTTCCTCTGCAACTCTATCCGTTTCATCATAAATATCGCCTTTAACATTCATAAACTCACACGGAACACCACTTTCCTGCTCGGTTTGCTTAGTTAATTTAGTTAAAGCCTCATAGCTTTCCTCTCCACTTTTAGCATAAACATGCAATAAAACAATTTTAGAATGGGTATATTTAGCCAAGTTGTATGACTGTTTTATGGCCATTAGAGACTGTTCTGTGAAATCTATTGGAACCAAGATGACTCCTCTTTCTTTAACCTGCATATAATGTTAAAATTTTGTACAAAATTAGAAATTAATATCGTTCTGGCAATAGAAAAAGAGAGATTTGTTTGTTTGTTTATGGGATTTTAACGACATTTGCACCCTAAATTTTAAAAACAAATAAAATGGCAGTAAAGATTAGACTACAGAGACATGGAAAAAAAGATTCAGCTTTTTTTCACATTGTAGTTGCGGATGGTCGTGCACCTCGTGATGGAAAGTACATTGAAAAGTTGGGGGTTTATAACCCTACTACCAATCCTGCAACAATTAACCTTGATTTTGATAGCGCTTTGAACTGGATGTTAGATGGTGCTCAACCAACTGACACTTGTCGCGCAATCTTATCTTACAAAGGAGTTATTTATAAAAAACATCTTTTGGGTGGACTTAAAAAAGGAGCTTTGACTGAAGCACAAGTTGAACAAAAATTCAACAAATGGTTGCAAGACAAAGAAAGTAAAGTAAATACCAAAAAAGACCGTTTAGCTACAGATAGCACTAAGAAAGCTAATGAAAAATTAAAATCAGAAACTGCTCGTAAAGATTCAATTGCTGCTAAAAATGCAGCAAAAGTTTCTGTAAAAGCTGAAGCTGAGGAAACAGAAGCACCGGCTACTGAAGCTCCAAGCACAGAAGAACAAGCATAATTTTTAATAAATCATTTAAGAACCGTCAGAAATGGCGGTTTTTTTATTTTACATTTACTCTAGTTCATTTAGCCTTTTATGTACACATTAATTGCCGATAGTGGCTCTACAAAAACCGATTGGATCTTATTAAAGGACAATGAAATTGTTAAACAGGTTTTTACAATTGGCTTTAATCCTTATTTTCAAAATAAAGACCAAATATCAAATGCAATTTATGCTCAGCTTTTACCAAACATTGAAAACATAATTAACGACATTGATAAGATTTTCTATTATGGTGCGGGTTGTTCTAATCAGGATAACTGCAATATTGTAAAGCAAGGCATTGGTTCAATTATAAAAGTAAAAGCAATTTATATCTCACACGATTTGCTTGCTGCCTCGCGTGCTTTATGCTTGGATAAACCTGGAATTGCCGGTATACTTGGTACAGGAAGTAATAGCTGTTTATATGATGGAAAAAATATTTCTGAAAATGTACCTTCAGTTGGTTATATGTGGGGAGATCACGGCAGTGGAGCTAGTATTGGAAAACGTTTTTTGAATTATTATTTCAACGATGAATTGCCGACTGAAATAAAACTTGATTTTGAAAATCAAGGATATCATCGTGAAGAAATATTGAACAATGTCTATAAAAAAAATATGCCAAGTAAATATTTGGCATCAATGAGTTTGTTTTTAGGGAAGCATATCGATAACGACTTTATAAAAAAGATATTAGTTGAATGTTTTGAAGAATTCTTCACTTACCAAATATCCAAATACACCAACTCGAAAAAATATCCAATTAATACAGTTGGTTCTATTGGTTTTTTGTACAAAGATCTTTTAAAAATTGCCGCAACAAATAAAGGATATGAATTAGGTGCTGTTATTAAATCGCCATTAGAAGGTTTAGTAAAATTCCATCAAAATTTTACTGAATAGTTTATTTCGATGCCCAAATAATTTTAGTACTTGTTTTTTCACTTTTTAAGAAATGCTAAATAAATGAAAAAATTCATTCCACTAATAATTATAGAAGGTGCAACAGTAATGGTTGTTGAATTATGTGGTGCAAAATTAATGGCTCCGATATTTGGAGGGAGCTTGTTTGTTTGGGCTGCAATACTTGCCATCACTTTAAGTGCGCTTGCTTTTGGTTATTATTATGGTGGTGTTTTAAGCAGTAAAACTAATTTAAACAATAAGCTTTATCAGGTTATTGTTATTGCAAGTTGTTTTATTGCCCTCATGCCTTTTATCTCTTTTTATATTTTACCGTACATTTCTTATATCAATTTTAAAATAGCAGTTTTACTTAGTGCGTTTGTTTTAATTTTTATCCCAATTTTTTTATTGGGATGCACAACACCTTTACTTATTAGAATTAATACGATTAGTATAGAAACTGCCGGTTCTACAAGCGGAAAAATTTATGCAATATCTACTGTTGGAGGAATTGTTTCAACATTGCTTTGCGGTTTTATTTTGATTCCGTTTATTGGACTTAAGTTTACTTTATTGATTTTTGCTATTGTTCTTTTTTTAACCGGAACTTTATCGCTAAAGGTTTTTAAAATAAACTCAACATTAATTTTAATTGTAGTATTCGTTTTTTCAATAAAAACATATGCAAGGTCCCCAAATGCGTTGTATGCTAATTGTGGTGTTCTTGGCGAAATAGAAGTGACTGATTATAATCAGACTCATGTTAGACAATTATTGATTAATAAAATTGTGCAAACGGAAATGGATCTCAATTCAAAAACTTCAACTTCCGATTATATAAAAATGATTGATACACTTATCCCAATGCAAAAAGTGAAATCAAATGCTTTGATTCTCGGATTGGGAGGTGGATTGTTAGCTAATTTATTAGATAATAAAAACTACAAAGTGGATGGCGTAGAATTTGATGCAAGAATAATTGATGCCGCTAAAGACTTCTTTAATTTAAAAAATTCTATTAGTACTTATTGTGAAGATGCACGTTATTTTATAAATAACTGTAATGAAAAATATGATTTAATTATTTTTGATCTTTTCAAAGCCGAGGAACAACCCAGTCATATTATAACAATTGAGAGTTTAAGTAAAGTAAAGGAGATGTTGAATAAAGATGGTCTTATCGTTATCAATTGGCATGGATATATAAAAAAACCATTGGGTGAAGGAACTCAAATCTTATTGAACACATTAAGAAAATCACAATTTAAAGTTGTAATAAGATCGAGTTCAAGCAAAGAAGATTATAGTAATACATTAATCATTGCTAAAAACAATGATATATCTATAAATTCTTATTTGGAACCGGTTAACACAGATGATGAGCCAATTTTAGAGTTCGCCAATGCCAAAGCCAATTTGAGATGGAGAATGAATTATTTACGATTTTATCAAAACAGAAACTAAATATTAAATTGTATCTTTGCATACAGATATTTTATGGCACAATTAGTTATTTTTCGTCACGGACAAAGTACATGGAACTTAGAAAATAAATTCACTGGGTGGGTTGATGTTGATCTTTCAGTAAAAGGAATAGAGGAAGCCAAAGCAGCCGGTGAAAAAATAAGGAATTTCAAATTTGATTATGCTTATTCTTCCGATTTAATACGTGCGCAAAAGACACTAACTATTGCTTTAGAAGTTGCAAAGCATCCCTCCCTTACACCAATCTATAATAAGGCTTTAAATGAAAGGATGTATGGCGATTTACAGGGACTGGATAAAGCAGAAACTGCTCAAAAGTATGGCGAAGAACAAGTAAAAATCTGGCGTCGAAGTTTTGATATTCCACCTCCTAACGGTGAAAGTTTAAAGGACACCGCAGCCCGTGTATTACCCTACTTTGAAAAAGAAATAGTTCCGAAATTAAAAGCGGGAAAAAATGTAATCATTGTTGCCCACGGAAATAGTTTGCGTGCATTGATTATGCATTTAGAAAACATGACGCCACAACAAATTTTGGAATTTGAAATTGGAACAGCGCAGCCGCGGGTTTATGAATTAGACAAAGATTTAAAAGTTTTATCAGTAAAAAATTTATAGGATGTCGATTAAATTGTTAGATGAAAATAGTAAAGTTATTGCCGTTGATTTTGATGGGACTATTGTTGAGCATGCTTATCCTCAAATAGGCAAAGAAATGCTATTCGCTTTTGCCACATTAAAAGAGCTCAATAAAAAAGGTCACAAGTTAATTCTTTGGACATTCAGACATGGGGAATATTTAAACGAGGCAGTGGAATATTGTAAAAAAAATGGAGTTGAGTTTTACGCTGTGAATAAAAATTTCCCAGAAGAAGTTTGGGATGAAAATGTTTCACGGAAAATTAATGCAGATATATTTATTGATGATCGTAATGTTGGAGGTTTTTTAGGTTGGAGTGAAATATGGCAACTTTTACATCCTGAAGGTTTTGATTTTAATCATCAATTGCGAAACAGAGATGCGCATATGAATTATAATAAAGCAGAATCGTCATTCATTAAAAAATTGTTTGGAAAGAAATGATCTATTTAAAAACAAGAGAGGAAATTGAATTGATGCGCGAATCTGCTCTTTTGGTTTCAAGAACCTTGGGATTAATAGCTGCTGAAATTAAACCGGGTGTTACACCTTTGTATTTAGATAAATTGGCCGAAGAATATATTAGGTCAAATGGCGGTATACCTGCTTTTAAAGGTTATCAGGGTGCACACGGACCATTTCCTGCCACACTTTGCATTTCTATCAACGAAGAAGTTGTGCATGGTATTCCAAAGGATAAACCTTTGCTTGAGGGTGATATTATTTCGGTTGATTGTGGTGTAAAAAAGAATGGTTTTTTTGGTGATCACGCATATTCTTTCGCAGTTGGAGAAATAAAGGAAGAATTAAAAAAACTGTTACAAGTCACAAAAGAATGTCTTTACAAAGGTATTGAGCAAATGGTTTCCGGAAATAGAATAGGTGATATCAGTTATGCAATACAGCAACATGCCGAAAAAAATGGGTATGGTGTGGTTCGTGAATTGGTTGGTCATGGTCTCGGAAAAAATTTACATGAAGAACCTGAAGTACCAAATTATGGATCACGCGGCAATGGCCCAAAAATAAAAGAAGGATTAGTGTTGGCAATTGAACCTATGATTAATTTGGGAAAGAAAAATGTGAAACAACTAAATGACGGTTGGTCGATTGTTACAGCAGATGGATTGCCAAGTGCCCATTTTGAACATGATGTAGCAATTATTGATGGTAAGCCTGAAATCTTAAGTTCTTTCGCATTTGTGGAAGAAGCTTTAAATAAAAAGTAATCACTTTATTATTTCACTTTCTAAAAGTTCATTCAAGTAAAGTCGTTTTTTATTGTAAACAGCAAAAATAAATGCGTCCTTCAAATTCTTTTCTTTCAATCTTTTTAATAAATCATTTGCTTCGTTGAAAGTAGAATAATTACCCATGGTAAACCGAGTAATATAGTCGTCAAATGTTTCTCGAATAATAATTGGCATTCCTGCAACAGAATTATAATTAAAATTCTCTATGAATTTATACGCTCCAATTTGAACCTTATAGGTTAAGCCTTCAACTTTTGTAGAGCCATATTTGTCAGCGAACTTTTTGAGAGAAATTTTATTGTATGCCCTTAACATGGTCAGAAATAAACTATCTTGTTTTGTTTTAATAATTTTATCCAAATGAGCCGACATAAAATCAACGAAAACATTTACTGTATCATTCGCTTTATTTTTTTTAGTGTCTATTTCAATTATTTGTGGTGGAGCATCTTCTACCGTAAATTCCATTTCGTATTCTTCACCGGCTAATAATTTCAAACTAAATACGCCATTTGCCTTGTCACTTATAGCTTCCGGATAATATGAAAAATGTTTATTGATTGATTTAACAATTACATTGCCTGCTGATGGTCTGCCATTAACAGTAATAATACCATTTACAATAACTTTACTAAGTTTAGTGGTATCATCTTTCTTTTTATATAAATCAAATTCAGTTAGGTCGGGTAGATTTGCTTTTTTTCTTTTTTGTTCGAAAGAATATAATTCGGTACTAAGTTCTTTTAAAAATGGAATCCCAATACTTTCGTATTCATAAGAACCACTTCCAAAACTATTTCTGGAGTTTGTATATAAAACGGAGCTTAACATGAATTCAGTTTTCGTTTTATAATTTACAATATAAGCTACGTCAACTAAAAACCCATAAGAATAACCAATAACATTAAATACACGAAGCGAATCAGAGTCAATTTGTTTCACTTTATTTCCATACATAAAGTATTTTTTGAATGAATCGTGAAATGTTTTTGAGTTGTATCGCGGATAATCCGTTTCTCTTGGATACATGCCAACTAATTTTACTAAAAACTGCCAGTCATTTTGTGTTATGTTGAATTTTTGTTTTTCAGAAAGATGATTTTGAAAGAGTAAACGTTGAAGAATGCTATGAATGTTTGCCAATGGTAAATAATTTGAATAAGTGAAATCTTTTTTCTCAGAAATTAATTTACCTTTTTTATTATAAACATCTTCACCCAATACGATTTTACCTAATGGATTTTCAAACGGTTGATTTTTTAGATCTGCTTCTTGTTTATAAACCAAATTCATTTTTGTATCAAAAAAACGAATGGGATTCATTGAGTTAGCTTCGCCTTTGCAAGCAGGATCAAAACGATGAATAATTCTTGCATTTGGATAGCCGTAATGCGTTAACTTTTTCTGAATGTATTTTGGGTTTAGAAATTCGTAAACGCGACTGTAGCTAAAATTGTCACTTACCAAAAGCATTTTCTTTATGTAATGAGATAAACTTGGATAACCACTTTCCGAACTTGTATCTTTTATACAAGAAGTTTGACATGGATAAATATTATCCGTAAACATATAACTGTCTTTATTTAAATCACGAATATTTAATTCATTTATTTTTTCTAAAGCAAAAATAGAGCAAGGTAATTTTACCAAACTGGCACAATAAAAATAATTCGAACTATCCAATAAATAGGTGTGATTAATAAATGATGGATTATTATTGGCATCACGATTTATTTGAGTATAAATTATCTGTGGTTTATAAGTTGAAGCCTTATCAATAACATTCTTAAGAATAGGATTATGGTTAATAATAACTTCAAGTAATTTCGAATTCGACTGCGATTGGCAATTAATAAAAAGGAAAATGAATACTATATATGTTCTTATTTTCAACTATATTTTTTTAATGACCATGAAATTACTATTCTTATCTCTGTAATTATAACCCAAACCAAATCCCAACTTTTTTGCACCTTTTAATTTGTAAAGTGAATCTAAATCGGCTTGATAATTTTGTGTAAACATATTAATTGGCTTCGTGTATTCTCCATAAAAAGAAAATTGCCATTTATTTTTATCATTTGTGATATAATGAATTGCAATGCCACTATCATCCTGAACAATTTGATTAGTGTTCGCCAAAATTAATTTTCTAATTTCAGAGAATGCCGGTTTGTGCATCAAATAAGAAGCACCTTTTAAATAGGTAGTTTCAAATTTTAAATTATTGATATAACTAACCAAACCTTTATTTTTTATCAAACCTCCGTCACTCAGGTCTGTTGAAGTATAAGTGATCGTTTTTAATTTATTGTTTTTATCAATAGCAATTACTTCTATACTTTTATTTTTAAAGGAACTTTTACTTAAAACTAAAGTAGATTTTAAGTATTCTTTATTACCAAGTGTATCAATATGAAATGGTTTTACTGATACAATTGAATGTCCGGTTTTATTTAAGAAAAGTAATATCAAGTGAATAGTTCCATCTACATCGTTATTACGTAAATCTTCTTTCATACTAACCGTTCTGAAAAAACTGAATTTCAAAATGGCATTTAAAGATGAATTTATTTTTGTAAAGTAATTTTGAATAGAGTCGGAAATAATTGCTTTATCATCAATGATCGGCAAAGTTCCAACGGGTTCTAATCCAATAAGCGTGTATATATCTGCATCAGGAAATAGAGTTGATGAGTATAAAATGTCCGGACCAGAAAAAGGATAAAACAAATTCTTCGTTTTTCCATGTGTTGCAAATTCTCCGGCTACAAAATTTTTGATTGGTAATAATTTGGTTGAATCAAAACTTATCCAGCGTTTAGAAAAACTGGATGAGAAATTGGTAAAGCCCATTTTTTTTCTATACTCGGAAAACAAGTTGTAATTATATGTTGCATTTCCACTTATAAAATTCGCGAGATCATTAAGTGTATCATTAATTTTTGGTAAAACTACGGTTTCAACTGTTGGAGTATGTGAAACTTCTGCCACTTTTGTTGTATCAACTTTTAATGATTCTTTTTTTGTTTCTACGTCTTTGTTTTCACAACTGTTTAAAACTGTAATAGTAATTAAGGAAAATATAATCTTATGCAATTTCATTTTTTCTTTTTATCCAATCTAAGTGTTAAATAATAAAAACCTAAACCACTAATAACTGTTATCAAACCAAAAAGTGATTCAGTTGTTTTTTCAATCATTACATTAACCAAAATCCAACCAATAATTAATAAAAATAAAATTGGGGGAAGTGGAAATAATGGTGTTTTAAAAGGTCTTTCTACTTCACGCTTTTTATAACGGAGTATAAAAATACCAAAAACAGTTAAGAACGTGAAAAGATTTAATGTAAAACCTATATAATTTATAAGTGATTCAAAACTGGAGAATACAACCAGCAAAATAGCAATTAAAGATTGAAGGATAATTGCTAAATACGGAACACCATTTTTATTTGTGAGTGAAAGCGTTTTAAGTGAAGGAATGGCAGCTCCCATGCTTTGCATTACACGTGGACCAGCCAAAATCATGGCACTTATAGTTGAGATCAATAAAACGGCAATTGCCAAGCTCATGTACCTTCCAATATCATTTCCAAAAATTTGATTGGCGCTTAAATAACCCACTTCAATTTGCCCTTTTAATGTTTCAATTGGCGTACTATGAAGGAATACATAATTGATAAGCGTATAAATAATCATCACCAATAAGGTTCCAAAAAACAATGCTCGGGGTAAAGTACGATTTACATTTTTTATTTCTCCTGAAAGATAAGCCGCCGCATTCCACCCACTATATGCATACGTTACATAGATGAGCGATGTAGCAAAACTGCTTGAGAATATTTGATTTACTGATTCTTTATTTAAATTAAATGACATATCAAAATTAGGATGGTACGTGATTCCAAAGGCCACAAATAAAAGAATAACGCTCACTTTTACAATTGTAAACACACGTTGAAATGCACTACCGGATTTTAAATTGATAGAATGAATTGCGGTAATAATAAGAATTACACTTATTGCCAAAGCAACAACATTTACGGTTGGGTAAACAGAGTGTACATATTTCCCTAAAGCCATAGAAGCTGCTGCAATAGGGGCTGCAAAGCCTACCGTTACACTAACCCAACCACTCAAAAAACCTAAAGCGGGATGGTATAATTTGGAAAGATAATGAAATTCGCCACCGTTTTCAGGGTAAGCTGCACCAATTTCTCCATAGGTTAAAGCACCACATAATGCAAGCACTCCGCCAATGATCCATAAAGCTAATAAGGCCGATCCACTTTGAATACCCATGACCTGAAAACCCAGACTCGTGAATACACCGGTGCCAATCATGTTCGCAATAACAATAGATATTGCTGTGTTAAACCCTATTTTATGCACATTCATAATTAAACAACAATGAATTTTTTAGGGTTATTTTTTTGATCATGAATTTTAAATTAGTCGAACGACTGAGTTACGTTTTTGCTATTCTCAATAAGTTGCTGATACTGCAAAGGATTTAGATCGCTATAGTAATAATTGATAGGATTTGTTTTATTTCCATTTTTAATAACTTCGTAATGTACATGCGGCGCTGTACTTAAACCGGTACTTCCAACATAACCGATGAGTTGGCCACGAGTTACTTTTTGACCAACTCTGCAACCAATTCTACTCATATGTCCGTACAATGTTTCATACCCAAATCCATGATCTATCACCACATGATTTCCATAACCTTGAGCCATATTATCTGCTGTTTCCACAATACCGTCACCGGTTGCATAAATCGGAGTTCCTTGTACTGCTGTAAAATCCATTCCTGGATGAAATTCTTGTGTTTTATAAATCGGATGAGTCCTCCAACCAAACCCACTTGTAACAGCATGCGTTAAATCTTTTTTATTGATCGGCATAATTGCAGGTATGGAACTTATTAATCGCTCTTTGCTTTTTGCTAATTTAACTACTTCATCAAATGATTTAGATTGAATGTACAAACGTTTCGAGATTTTATCTAACCTTTCTGATGTACTTTTCATGAGCTCACCATTATCATAATTCTCAAATTCAGAATACTTGTCGCTACCACCAAATCCCGCATTTCTAATGTTTTTTGGTAAAGGTTCAGCTTCAAAAATGGAACGGTAAATATTATCATCGCGTTCTTGAAGATCGGCCAAAACCTGATCAACCATTTCCATTTTTTTGCTCAACAAATTATATTGCAAAGTCATGGCTTCAATTTCACGATTTTGTTTTTTTTCTGCTGGAGATGGTAAGAATTTTTTTGAAAGTAAAATAGTTAAAGTTGCAAAAACCAACCCGGTTGCCAAATAAGATGTCACGCGCCAAAACCCTTCCTTAAAAGTAATTTTTACTTTTTCGTAAGTTAAACTTTTCGTGTTAAATCTATATTTTACCTTATTCATTTAAAGGGTTCAAGGTACAAAAAATATGTTGTTTGGTCAAAATGCAATTCAAATGCAGTTTCATAAAATATTGTAAATAAAAGAAATCGAGTAATAGTTGAGAAGCTTGTTAGATTTGATTAAAAACACGAGGTTTCTTAGGTAAATGTGAATAAAAATTAAGCTCAAACATTCATATTTTCTTAAATTTGCAAGATTATTTTTATGGAAGCCAATAGAGTTCGACAAACATTTTTAGATTTTTTTAAAAGCAAGGGACATCATATTGTACCGAGTGCACCAATGGTTGTAAAAGGCGATCCAACATTGATGTTCAATAATAGTGGGATGGCTCCTTTTAAAGATATTTTTTTAGGAAACTCTCCAATTAAATATCCTAGAATTGCCGACACACAAAAATGTTTGCGTGTTAGTGGAAAGCACAATGATCTGGAAGAAGTTGGCGTGGATACCTATCACCATACTATGTTTGAAATGCTTGGGAACTGGAGCTTTGGTGATTATTTCAAAAAAGAAGCTATTTCCTGGGCATGGGAATTATTAATTGATGTTTACAAAATTGATAAAACGCGTTTATATGTTACTGTTTTTGAAGGCAGCAAAGAAGAAGGTTTAGCTTTTGATCAAGAAGCTTTTGATACTTGGAAACAATTTGTTCCCGAAGAAAGAATTTTAAACGGTAATAAAAAAGATAATTTTTGGGAGATGGGAGATATGGGTCCGTGTGGGCCTTGCAGCGAAATTCATTACGATGGAAGAAGCGACGAAGAGCGAGCAAAAGTGAATGGAGCGACTTTGGTAAATAATGATGACCCACAAGTAATTGAGATTTGGAATAATGTATTTATGGAGTTTGAAAGAAAAGCAGATGGTTCATTGATAAAATTACCAAAGCAGCATGTGGATACAGGAATGGGTTTTGAAAGATTAGTCAGGGTCTTGCAAAACAAACAAAGTAATTATGATACTGATGTTTTTTCGCCATTGATTCATAAGATAGAAGAATTGTCTGGTCACAGATACAATACTAAAGACGAAGATCATCACAAAAAAAATCTGCACATAAATATTGCGATGCGTGTTATTGCAGATCACATTCGTACAATTTCTTTTAGCATTGCAGACGGTCAATTACCAAGTAACACTGGTGCGGGTTATGTAATTCGCAGAATTTTAAGAAGAGCAATTCGTTATGGCTATCAAACATTAAATTTGAAGGAGCCATTCATGTATCGCATCGTTCCTGTTCTTGCTAATCAAATGGGTGAGGCTTTTCCGGAATTAATTTCACAAAAATTATTGATCGAAAAAGTATTAAGGGAAGAAGAAATTTCTTTTTATAAAACATTGGAGTTTGGTTTAAAACGTATCGATCAGGTTTGTATTGATGCCAATGCCAATAAAAGTAAAGTAATAGATGGTAAAGTAGTTTTTGAATTGTATGATACATTTGGTTTTCCTGTCGATCTTACCTCACTTATTGCTAGAGGATATAATTTAAGTATTGATGAAGAAGGATTTAATAAATATTTGAAAGAGCAAAAAGATCGTTCAAGAGCTGCAACATCAATAGATACTGATGATTGGATTTACACTGAGTTTGGTAAAAGTTTACAAGGAGAAAAAGAAACAGAATTTGTTGGTTATGATGAATATGAATGCGAATGTAAAATTGTTCGTTTCAGAAAAGTTAAAGCAAAAAATAAAGAGTTGTTTAATATTGTTTTAAATAAAACACCTTTTTATGCTGAGAGTGGTGGACAAGTTGGAGATACGGGAACAATAGAAAATGTAAATGAGAAACTAATTATTTTTGACACCAAAAAAGAAAATGGAGTCATCATACATTTCGCCGATCGGTTACCCGACAAGTTAGATGCCACATTTATTGCAAAAATTGATAAGGATAAACGAATACTCATTGCGAATAATCATAGCGCAACGCATTTGTTGCATGCAGCATTGCGAAAGGTTTTGGGAACGCATGTAGAACAAAAAGGAAGTTTGGTTAATAATGATTATTTACGTTTCGACTTTTCGCATTTTAGTAAAATAACGGAAGAAGAATTAGAAGAGATAGAAAAAATTGTAAACACCAAAATCAGAGAAAACATTGTTTGCAAAACACAATTGATGCCAATTGAAGAAGCAAAAAAAACCGGAGCTATGGCATTGTTTGGAGAAAAGTACGGGGATGTAGTGAGGGTTGTTACAATTGATAAAAATTATTCTGTAGAATTATGCGGAGGATCGCATGTAAAAGCAACGGGACAAATTGGTTATTTCAAAATAACATCTGAAGGTGCTGTGGCTGCCGGTATTCGTCGTATTGAAGCTATAACTTCTTTAAGAACAGAAGAGTATTTTAATGAGCAATCACATTTGATTTCTGAATTAAAAAATGTATTGAAGGGCAGTAAAGATATTGTAAAAAGCGTGAGTGTTTTATTGGATGAAAACGCAGAATTGCAAAAGCAATTAACGGTTTTTGTAAAAGAAAAAGCACAGCAAATAAAAAAGGAATTAAAATCTCAGATTGAAGTAAAAAACGGAATTAACTTTTTGGCAAGACAAATTAATTTTGACAATTCTGAAGAAATAAAAAATATTTTATTTGAAATTAAAAATGAAGTCGAAAATTGCTTTGTAGTAATTGGAGCTGAAATTAATGGCAAACCAAGCATTTCTGTGATTGTAAGCGATAATTTAGTGAAAGATAAAAATATGAACGCCGGTAATATTGTTCGCGAATTAGCCAAGGAAATTAATGGCGGCGGCGGTGGCCAGGCTTTTTATGCGCAAGCAGGCGGCAGTAAACCTGAAGGTTTGAAGGCTGCTATTGAGAAGGCAAAGACTTTGATTTGAATTTATGCTTTAAATCGTTATTGTTAATTTTATCAGGCGACTAAATGTTTTTTCTTAAATTAGATCAATAATTTAATAGTCTCATGAGAAAATTAATTTTACTGATATTGTTTTTTATTTCCTTTACTATCAAAAGTCAATATAATAATAATTGGCAGTTTGGAATTCAAGCTGGATTAAATTTCAGTACAACCCCTCCTACTTCATTAACGACTGGGCAAAGTCAATGTTATGACAACAACAGCTCTATCTCTGATAATAATGGTAATTTGCTTTTTTATACAGATGGATCAACTGTTTGGGATAAAAACAATTCAGTAATGCCAAATGGAAGTGGTTTGGTAGGGAGTTTTACTGCTGGACAATGCGCTGTAATCATTCCAATACCATGTAGTAATACAAAATATGTGATTTTTCATGTAACCGACTTTTCAAATCCAGGCTATTTAAATTATACTGTTGTCGATATGAGCTTAAATTCAGGACTTGGTGATGTTGTAGTGTCGCAAAAAAACATGTCATTAGGATCTGGGTGGACCGAAAAGCTCTGTGCGTATTATGACCCAACAGGTAATTGTTATTGGCTGCTAACTCATAAATGGATGTCAAATCAATTTGTGGCATTTAAGGTAGATGCATCAACTATTGCTACAACCTCTGTTGTTTCAGGTATAGGATCTGTTCTTAATTGCGGCACTGTTGGCGGAGCTCACGATGCGATGGGGCAACTAACTATTTCACCTGATGGTTCCAAAGTCATAAATGCTTTGACGTGTCAGGATAAATTCGAACTTTTTGATTTTAATAGTTCAACAGGTGCATTAAGTAATTCAATTTCTTTGAATGGAAATGCAAACAATGCATTTGGTACTGCTTTTTCATCTGATAGTAAAAAACTTTATGTGTCAGCTATTTTTGGATCACAGATATTTCAGTATGATTTAACTTCAAACAATCAGTCAAATATTCAGTCGTCCTTATTTAGTGTTTATAATACAATGGTTGGTGGATATAGTTTTGGGTACTTAGAATTAGGTCCCGATGGAAAGATATATGTTCCGAGACCTAATAGTTCATGGTTATCGGTAGTTAATAGTCCTAATCTTTCCGGAGCATCTTGTACGTTTTCTTATTCAGGTAAACAAATTGGAAGTGCGTCTTTGAAATGGGGTTTGAGTAGAATTGCATACAACATTCAAAGCAACAGTGCATCAACATTTTCTTTATCAAATCAAACAAACAGTGTTTCTTGTTTTAATTTATCTAATGGTTCTGCAACAATAATGCCTTCTCCAGCTGGATCTTATTCATATACATGGTCACCGGGAAATTTTACTACCCAATCAGTGAGTAGTTTGAGTTCAGGAATTTATACAGTTAATGTTTACAACGGGTGTTGGTCTAATTCAGTTTCTATTTTGGTTAATCAACCAACAATACTTAATCTTATTGTGTCTCAGCCTCAGACTATTTGTAGAGAACAAAGTGCCTTGCTGTCTTCAACATTGTCTGGTGGTACGCCTGCTTATTCTTATACTTGGACTAACGGATCTAATTTTTCAGGAACAAGTGTTTCACCAATTACCTTAACTGTATACACACTTACAATTATGGACGCAAATGGATGCATTGCTAATGCTGTTACAACGGTTAGTGTTGAAACTTGTGATTTTATTTCAAAAAATATTTCTGAAAATGAAAATCTTATTGTTTTCCCATCTCAAAGCAATGGTGAATACAATATAAAATCTGTTTTTAATAAAATCATTAAGGTAGAATGTTTTAATCTTCTGGGTCAACAAATAGAATTGGATTCAAAGGATGGATATTCTAAATTATCAATTATCGATGACTCGAAAGGATTATTTCTTTTTAAAATTTATACTGAAAGTAGATCAGTTATCCTGCGAAGAGTTTTAAAAGAATAAAATCTGATATAGTAAACCCTAGAATTTTAATTGTTAATACTATGTCTTTCATTCATAAACCATTTCTCAATAAGATACTTCGATCCTTTCTTAAACCTTTTGTTTCGTTTATCCCTAAAAAATTTCAATTTGCAATCAACGGTACTATCTCCATTCAATTGGATGAAAATAGGAAGATATTGTTTCACGCCAATCCAACTAGTAATGTATTTAATATGCTTTTTTGGGGGGGAATAAAAGGATTTGAATAAAATGAATACAAAATATTCACGAAGCTGGTTCCCCAATCAAAATTGTTTCTTGATATCGGGGCAAACATTGGCTATTATTCTTGTATTGCTAAAAAATTCAACCCAACCATTGATATTCATGGTTTTGAGCCAATGCCATCAGCAAATAAATATTTCAAAAATAATTGCTGGATAAATAATTTTCAAGATATAAAAGTCCATGAAATTGCATTAACCAATTTTAAAGGAGAAGCTACTTTTTATAGTAATGTCAATCCAAAGTTTCCTAACGAAAAAGATTTTTTATACGGTGATAATAGTTTAAACAGCGAAGCAACCGGAAAAATATCACGAATTGAAATCAAAGTAAAGACGGATACATTAGATAATTTCATAAAGGATAATTTTAAATCTGATGACAAAATAGATCTCATTAAACTCGACACTGAAGGTACTGAGAATTTGGTTTTAGAAGGTGCTGTAAATGTTTTAAAAGAGCACCGACCAATAATCATGTGTGAGGTGATCAAAGGATTTATTGAGCGTGAAATGGAAGTTATTCTATCTAAATACGATTATCTTTTTTTTGAAGTTAACGATAAAGGTTTAACCGAAGTTAAAACTCTAAAGGTTGATAGTGGTAAACTCGATTTCTTTTTTGTTCCCGTAGAAAAAATATCACTCGTAATGTCTCTTCTCATTAAGAAATAACATAATCAAAAGATTTCTTTTTACCAAGTTTAAGCGTTTTTTAATCTACTATTAATCAATCATATATATTTTAATTCACCTATTATTTTATTCTAAAAAATGGTATCTTTAAATATTATTAATGATGAGTTTTTATTATGAGTGAATTTGAGGATGATGGAATGAATGACAAAGAGTTTGAAGAGACTTTGAGGCGTTTTGAGAACATGATCAATACAGGCGAGGTTTCTTTTTTTGATGTTGACGAATTAGAAGAAATCATCGATTATTATATGCAATGGCTTAATTATGAAATGTCAAAAAAGGCTATTGATTATGGTGTCGAGCATTATCCATATTCAACAATTTTGAAAATTAAAAAAGCTCAGTATCTCTCAACCCAACATTTTACACACGAAGCTCTCAATTTATTAAATGAAGTTGAACAAATAGAACATAATAATTTCGATTTGTATATGTCACGTGGTTACATATACAGTCAAATGGGGCTCGGAGAACAAGCAATTGAGAATTTTAAAAAAGCAATTCCACTCGCTGAATTTAAAGATGAAGTTTATGTTGCCTTAGGGATTGAATTTTTAAATGAAGATAAACCGGATGATGCTTTGTTTTATTTTAAAAAGGCAATTAAAACAAATCCCAAAAACGAAACAGCCTTAAACGAAATTTCGTTGTGTTTTGATTTAACCGGTAAAAGCGAAGAATCAATTACATTCTTTAATAATTATATTGAGAATAATCCTTACAGTTATTATGCTTGGTTTAATTTAGGCTTAGCATATGGAAGAATGAATTTATTTGAAAAAGCAATAGATGCTTATGATTATTCAATAGCGATAAATGAACAATTTAGTTCGGCGTATTTTAATAAAGCAAATTCGTTGGCGCAATTAAAACGTTTTCAAGATGCAATTGATGTTTATAAAGAAACTTTTAAGTATGAAGATGCCGATCCTATAACTTATTATTATATCGGTGAGTGCTATGAAAATTCTGAAAATTTTGAAAACGCCTTAGTTTATTTTAATAAATGCGTAAAGTTAGATCCTGCAAATGCAGATGCATGGTTGGCTATTGGTGTTTGTTTAGATTCCCTTAATCGTTTAACAGAAGGTATCCACTATGTGAAAAAAGCAATTGAAATAAATCCCAATGAAGCTGAATATTGGTATGTATTTGCAGAAGTACAGCAAAAATTAGGCTTCCAGGAAGAAGCTGCATTAGCATATCAACGCGTAATAGAATTAGATTATCAGGAATTTGATGTGTGGTTAGATTATAGTAAATTGATGCATGAAGCAGGTTATTTCAAAGAAGCGCTTGAAGTTATTCAAGAAGGAATCAAGCATTTTCCGGATGTATCTTTATTATATTATCGTTTGGGAATTTTGCTTTTAGAAAGCGGACATAAGCAAGATGCCATGTCGGCTTTTGAGAATGCATTAAGATTAGATTATAAAGAGCATGAGTGTATTTTTGAATATGCGCCCGCTCTTGAAAAAAACAAAGAATTATTGCAGTTAATTAATCAATACAAACGATAACATGGCTACCAAATATAATTTTGACCTTGAACATATTCCATCAAGAACAGAGAGACCAAGAACTTCAGGATTGACAATGGTAATGGATAAAGGTTTATCGATTAGACAGGCAGAAGATTTCTTGTCGATGTCAACTGATTTTGTTGATTTTGTGAAATTGGGTTTTGGAACATCTTTAATCACAAAAAATTTAAAGGAAAAAATAAAGCTATATCAACAGGCTGGAATGAAAGTTTATTTGGGAGGTACATTGCTTGAAGCATTTATTATTAGAAATAAATTGAATGATTATATCCGTTGTATGGAGGATCTTGGTTTAAATTGTTGCGAAGTGAGCGATGGAAGCATAGTACTTGATCACAATAAAAAATGCGAGATCATTAATCAATTGGCAAAAAATTTTACCGTAGTGAGCGAAGTTGGAAGTAAAGAAGAAGGTGTTATAATTCATCCTGCAAGATGGATTAGTATGATGCAAAATGAATTAGAAGCTGGTGCGTTTAAAGTAATTGCAGAAGCAAGAGAAAGTGGTACAGTTGGGATTTTTCACAAAAACGGAAGCGCACATACTTTACTCATCAATAGAATTGTAAACAAAGTAAAAATTGAAAATATACTTTGGGAAACACCTCAAAAAAGTCAGCAAGTATATTTCATAAAATTATTCGGGGCAAACGTAAATCTTGGTAATATTGGTTACGAAGATGTGATTCCTTTAGAAACATTGCGTTTAGGATTAAGAGGCGATACCTTTTTTACATTTTTACCCGAATCAATGAAACAAGAATCATAAATTAGTTTAAGTTTATACAATGAAAGAAATTACGGTACAGGAGCTAAAAAAATTAATTGATAGCAAAGCAGATTTTCAATTAATTGATGTTCGTGAGGAACACGAATATGATGAAGCGAATATAAATGGACATTTAATTCCACTAGGTGAGATTTTAGATCGCGCCAGTGAAGTAAATAAAGATAAACAAGTAATAGTTCAATGTAGAAGTGGAAAGCGCAGTGCAACTGCAATTCAGGCCTTAGAAACCAATTTAGGTTATACGAACTTGTATAATTTAAAAGGTGGTATTTTAGCTTACATTGAAGAAATTGGAATCTAATGAGTTCTTAATTAAAAACTAAACATTAATAACTAAAAACTCATTTATGCTCGAATTATTTAAACATATTTTACATTTAGATTTTGATTGGTTGTTTGCCAATTTTGGTACCACTATTTATGTTGTATTATTTTTAGTTATTTTTATTGAAACCGGTTTAGTGGCAATGCCTTTTTTACCGGGTGACTCTTTATTATTTACTGCTGGTTTATTTGCACGTTCAGGCCATTTAAATATGTCCTACTTATTAATTTTGTTATTTATCGCAGCTGTTTTGGGCGATAATAGTAACTATTGGATTGGTAGAAGAATAGGAATTAAGATATTTGATTTAAAACTTCGAGGAAAATCGTTGGTAAAAAAAGAATATTTAGATAAAACACATGTATTTTTTGAGAAACACGGTGTAAAAGCCATAATCATGGCTCGTTTTGTTCCTATTGTAAGAACCTTTGCGCCGTTTGCTGCTGGCATTGGAGAAATGAATTATAAAAAGTATTTAATGTTTGATTTGCTTGGTGGTGCTTTATGGATAGGTTCTTTAACTACTGCGGGTTATTTATTAGGCGAAGTTGAATTTATTAGAAAGCATATTGATTTAGTTTGTCTTGCGATTATTTTTATATCAGTATTACCAATTATTTTAAATGTTTTTAAAGCCCGGATGAATAAAACTAAATGAGATTTAATTATTTAATTTTAATAACTCTTCTTGTTTCAATTTCGTCTTGTTCTGTAAAGAAAAGAACATATCGCTCTGGGTATTACATCAACTGGGCTTTTCATAAACAGAAAACAAAAGAGTCGGTAGATCCGGAAAAAAGAATCGTAAAAAATAAGGGGATAATTACGAGTGTAGATACAAGTTCAAACTCAACAAATACTTTAAAGGTTGAAAAATTATCTGAAGAGAATTATTTAGCGGGTGGCATTGAAAAACAGTTTTTAAAAAGTGACAAAAAAGCAAAAGCGAGTTTAATAAACGATGATGCTTGTGGAGATCTTCTTGTATTTAAAACAGATGAAATTGTAAAAGTGAAAGTTTTAGAAATTGGTGATGAGTCAATCAAATACAAACGATGTGATAATTTGGAAGGCCCAACCTTCATTGTTTCTAAAGCTAAAATCCGTGAAATTACCTATGTAAATGGTTATACTGAATACTTTAATAGTGCCCCTTCCTCAGTAACTCCTAATTCAAATAGTAAAGGAAACAATAATCATGTTCGTCCCAGAACCCATGATTTGGCGATTATAGCACTTGTCTTTGCAATTTTAGGGTTATTTACCCCAATTGTTTTTTCTGTAATTGGCTTGATCCTTGCCCATGACGCTCAGAAAAAAATATTGGCGGCTCCAAATATTTTCGAAGGGCTTGATGTAGTAAATGCGGCTCGAATTATTTCTATAATTGGTTTAGTATTATGGTTGCTTGTCATTCTACTTTTTTTATTCATTTTGGCTGTAGTCGCTTCTTTTATTTAAGTTCTATTTTCACATTTATTTTGAATAATATTCTATGAAATAGTTTTAAATTTGATTTATGGCTTCACGATTGTTTTTTATTTGTTTGATCGGGTTGATAACTGTTTCATGTTCAGTTAAAAAAAGGGTTTATCAAAAAGGTTATTATGTTGATTGGGCTTTTAATAAAAAGAAGTCTAATAAGGAAATCGCTCAAACGAAGTCGGCAGAAAAGGTATCAAACCCAGAGACTTCAAAAATAAATGAGGAAATAGAAACCATCACTGCTAATTCTGAAAAGGGGATAAAGAATTTACATTTACAAAAAAACAAAAATCTTCTTTTACCCGGTGATACATGTGGAGATCAGATTTTTTTTAAATCAGGTGACATAATCGTTGCAAAAGTTGTAGAGGTTTCCGAAGATAAAATTAAGTACAAACGTTGCGATAACTTAACTGGCCCTCAATTTGTAGTTTCCAAATCCACTGTACAAAGAATAAAATATGCTAATGGAATTACAGAAGATGTTATTACTTCGCCAAACTATGCAATACATAATAATAATAGAAATAATAATAATAGCAATAACAATAGCAATGACAATGGTTACAGTGGCCCTAGAAATATTCATCCAAAAGCAGTATGGGCTTTAGTTCTACTCTTGTTATCTTTTATACCTTATACACTGGGAATTCCAATAATCATAAGTTTAATTCAAGCTTCTAAGGCAATTAAAGAGATTAACGCAAATCCAAAAATGTGGAGGGGGTTGATTCTTGCAAAGGTAATTCGAATGATCGATATTATTATATTAGGATTGGTAGCGCTAGCATTAATTATCATTATAGTAGCTTTACTTGGAATAATTTGAAAAGTATCCTTCAGTGTTTTTTCTTATTTTAATTTTATCTAAACTTGTTCTCTGAAGAAGCTAATACTTTAAGAGAAATTTATATCTTGATCAAATTAATTATTTAAATGAGTAATAAAAAATTAAAAATAATTTTTATGGGAACTCCTGAATTTGCAGTTGCAAGTTTGGATATTCTTGTAAAAAATAATTTTAATATAGTAGCTGTGATTACCTCGCCAGACAAACCTTCCGGAAGAGGTCAAAAAATTCAGATGAGTGCTGTAAAAGAGTATGCATTAAATCATCAGCTTAAAATATTGCAACCAACTAATTTAAAGGATGAGCAATTTATAAACCAATTAAAAGAGTTAAATGGGGATCTTCAATTAGTAGTTGCTTTTAGAATGTTACCTGAAGCGGTTTGGAATATGCCTCTAATGGGAACATTTAATTTGCACGCATCCTTATTGCCAAAATATAGAGGAGCTGCACCTATTAATTGGTGTATTATTAATGGTGATAAAGAAAGTGGTGTAACAACCTTCAAACTCACTCATCAAATTGATACAGGAAATATTTTACTCCAGGAAAAAGTAATGGTTAATGAAACAATGACTGCTGGTGAATTACATGATGTATTAATGAATGTTGGAGCTGAACTCATTTTAAAAACGGTAAAAACGATTGATGATAATGCGTATGAAAAATCCGAAATTAATTTTATAAAACAAGATGATTCTCTTGCAACACATGCACCAAAAATTTTTAGAGAAACTTGTAAAATTAATTGGAACCAGAAAGCTAAAAAAATTTATGATTTGATAAGAGGCTTAAGTCCTTATCCAACAGCTTATACAGAGTTTATTGATACAAATGGAATCACACAAACATTGAAAATATATAACACTATTGTACTCGAACAAAAAAATGATGAAGCTCTGTGTGGTGCGTTAATAACAGATAACAGAACATATATACATGTGAAATGTAGCGATGGGATTTTACAAATTAATGAATTACAATTGCAAGGAAAAAAGAGATTGAGTGTAAAAGAATTTTTAAACGGGAATAAATTTAGTGAAGACATTGTCTTTAAATAGCTGGTATTGTTCGTTTAGAGAGCCCCTATCGTCTATAAAGCAGCTATATTAACAAAATAGGGTAGTACACTGTTCAAAACCCTTGTTATAACACGGTTTCAGCCAATAGTTATTAACAAAAGGCCTATTTTTCAACAAAACTAGTGTTTTTTGGTCTGTATCACTTGACAAGAGTGGAATATGCAATATATTTGTTACGAATTAATAATTGTTTAACCCTTAAAAAAAAACAAAATGAACAAAGCAGAATTAATTGATGCAATTGCATCAGGTTCAAAATTAACAAAAGCTGACGCTGGTCGTGCTTTAGATTCAACAATTGATGCTATTCACAAAGCATTAAAAAAAGGTGACAGAATTGGATTAGTAGGATTCGGTTCTTTTACAGTTGCTAAACGTTCAGCACGTATTGGCCGTAACCCACAAACAGGAAAAGAAATTAAAATTGCTGCTAAAAAAGTAGTAAAGTTTAAAGCTGGTTCTGATTTAGCAGGTTCAGTAAACAAAGGAAAATAATTGTAACCACAATTAAACAAAAAAAATCCCCACATATTGTGGGGATTTTTTTTTAATACAAAATGATGTTTAAAGTTCCTTCATCAACACTTGATAAATTTTAATCATCCCTTCAATATCTTTTTTGTGTACCTTCTCTGATGGCGAATGTACATTTTGCTCTGCTGCGCCAACAAAGCACCAATCCCATGGATTTTCACAGAACTGTAATTCTTTTGCATCACTTCCGCCGCTGCCTTCTACTTCTAATTGATAAACCAGTTTATTCTTTTTTGAAATGGAAATAATTTTATCTAAATAACTTCTTCTAGGTATTAAACTATCGCGCAAAGAAATTACAGGACCTTTTCCTGGGAATACACCATCACTAATCCACGAAATATCAGAAATTAAAGCTTGATGAATTTTATATTTTTGATGAATATATTTTTGAAGATAACTTACACATCCGCCGCCATGCTCTTCATATGTAGTAAAAACAATTATACCATCTTTAAGTGTTTCTGCAACTTTTAAAGCGTTATAAACGCCTAATCTATTGTCTAAATAACACGATTGAATAAAATTTTTGTCTTCTTTCCAATTCTGTTTAAATACTAATTCGGTGCCACGTTCAAAATCACGTTTACCTTTGTAAGTGATTTCTCTGCCATGTTTTTCTTCTTTTACGTGTAAGCTTACTGTTTGAGTACCTTTTGTATCTGTACCAACTAATTCAAATCCTTGTGATGTAACTGGCCCTCCAATTTTCACTAATTGATTTCCGTAGCGAACTGTAAAACCAATACTGTCTAAATGTGCAAACATGGCAGTACGAGGTTTCCCAAATACTAAAATAATATTATCTTGAAATCCTTTTCCATGTATTATTTTGTGTTTGTGTTTCCAGTTTTTAGAATTTTTTGAAATGTAATTCAAGATAAACTCTTTCATTTTGACTTCATTTCCACTTGGAGCATGAATACCGCACATTGTTTTGATAAGTTGATATTCTGATTTTTTTTGATTTGCCATAAAATTAAAATGTTTTTAAATAAGTGAGTTTGGAATTGAAAATTTGTTTTATTCTTTCTTCCAAATTAGTTGATAGAGATTTTTTAATATTGAAAACGAGTGTATAATTTTCAGAATAATCCTGAGTGATAATTATAACTTGTAGATCTTTGCAAAGTTTCATAACCGAGTTTACATCGTTCACTTCAAATATAAGCTTATATTGGAAATAAATAAATTGTTCAATGATTTCCGAGTTTTTGATGACATCTGAGGCAGCAGTTTTATAAGCGTTTATGAGTCCGCTAACACCCAGTAATGTTCCACCAAAATAACGTACTACAACAATTAAAACATTTGTCAAATCGTGATTTTGAATCTGTGAATATATTGGTTTTCCAGCACTATTGTTAGGTTCGCCATCATCATTAACCCGCCATGCTTCTTTGTCTGCACCTAATCTCCAGGCGTAGCAAAAATGGTTTGCACCAACATGTTCTTTTTTAAGCTGGGATAAATGAATTTTGATTTCCGTTTCTGTTTTTATGGGATAAGCATACGCTATGAATTTACTTCCTTTATCTTTAAAAATGCCAATTGCTTTTTGTTTGATAGTGAAAAAGGAATCTGAAAATAACATTTCAAAATAAATTAATTCAAATTGAAGCCCAATACAAATTTGTATACCAAGTTACCTTTGAGATCACTGAGAGCATAATTGCCGTATCTATAAAAAACACCAACTCCAAAAGTGGTTATTCCGCTTTGGTATAAATTTTTTAATCTAAATCCGGTTTCGGTATATATTTTGTGAATATCGTTTAGTTCAATGTAAGTGAGTCTTTCAGGGTTTAATAATTTACCGTAGCCCGCATTGTGTAGAAACTCTAATTCAGGATTGCAATATTTGTTTTTCTTTAAAAATTTACCGGTGTTGTATGAAACAAATAGAGAAACGTATTGTGTGCTAATGAACTCATTGAAATACATTGTTTCAAAAGAATTTTCCGCACTAATATAGTAAGTGTTCTTTCTGCTTCCATTATTATTTGATTGATAACTATAAGGAACATTGCCAAATACTTTGCCGGCTAATAATTGATATGCAATGTAACCTCGCACTTTAAAAAATATTCGTTGATCGATTCTAAGATCCAATTTTTGGAAACTGAAAGTGTTTGAATAATTGCCAACTGTTACAGGCACAGTTTGCGAATAGTTTAAATAAAAACAAGGCCACTTGCTCCCAAGTGATAACAAGCCAAGAAAAGATTCTGTGAATTTTTCAAACGGCCATATTCTTAGTTGTATTCCAGCTTCATTAGAAGTAAATGTATTAATATTATCATTGAAAAGCTTTTCTACACTTCCATAACCTGACCTAGAAGTTCTTTGTGTTGTTGAAAAATAAACGCTGCTTTTTATGAAATTATTTATTGGAGCATTAAAAGATATTTTTCCGAAAGCGGTTTTATCCATAACCCCAACTAAATATGATCTTATATTTTGAGTTGTGAGTAAAGATGTATTATCACTTAAGTAAGTTGTGTTTGCTGTTTCTAAAAGATCTCTTGCTACTTCAGCTTTTATATTTACACTTTTACTTTCGGTTAAATTGAGTTGAAATTGGCCGCCATATTTCCAAGCCTTGTCAGTAAACCCATAACCTGCATATCCACCCATGGAAGCCCATTTGGTTAGTTTATCATTGGTTACCAATCCTGCGCCGAGTCGAGTGCCCTCATAATCATTCACTCGTATAATTTTCCGAAGATCTAAACTAACCAAGCCAATAGGAATTTGACCTGTGCTTAATATTTTTATTAATTTAAGTTTTTTTTCAAAATTTTGTTTCTTTCCAATACTGTCAATAACAGAATATGTGTTTTTTTCTTTTGCGGTTAAACTATCTCTTCTTTTATTGAGCCAATATTCTTCTGATTTTTCATCATAACCTTTTTCATTTATGACTTCTATGTTTTTCTTTTTGATTTTAACGGTCGAATCTAAATTTATATCACTGACATATAATTTGCTCACGCATTTCATAATTCGATTATTGGCATCATCCTTAGAGGTCGCAGTTACGTTATTAAATAAAATTTCGGTCACCAATTGTGTAGGAAACCATTGCTTATCGTTTACTTTACTATATTGTTGTTGAATTTTTACTGTATTGGATTTCTTTTCATCATCTGCTGGTTGGGCTACTACGTTTGCTAAAGCGTAGTTGTTTTTATTTAAATA
>Ga0206968_10055_pt1 | contig 29757 bp, 29 predicted proteins | sample Alteio_BWOrgHeat_22_FD_153254 | JGI IMG/M metagenome (GOLD analysis project Ga0206968, IMG submission 153254) | Enriched cells from forest soil in Barre Woods Harvard Forest LTER site, Petersham, Massachusetts, United States -... | ecosystem: Environmental > Terrestrial > Soil > Temperate forest >... | reverse complement strand
CAACGTTGCAGAAGCTCAAAACGTCCCGTGGTGGTGACGAGTTGATACATGAATAGAACGGGGAAGACGATCCAGCAGATTGGAAAGAGGCCGTAGGCGGCGCCGTAGCCAGTGGCGAGTGTCGCCTGGCGGAACGGCATGTGATAAGCGAGAACTGCGACGACGAATGCGGTCCCGAGACCAGCGAGGGCAGCGATGTGTCCTTTGATGCGAAGGCCGGCCATCGCGATGAGGAGAACAATGAGAGGCAATCCGGCGAGAACGGCGGAGAAGAACCACGAACCGAGTGGATCGTAACCCTGAAGCCAGGGAGTTATGATCGGCGGAGACTGCCTGTAGATAATGGCGATTGCGATGAGGACGACGGCGGTGATGAGAAATGACAGCGGATTGCCTCGGCCTGCGGATTGGGGCTCGTGATGGCCGCCGGGCGTGAATGCGGGTTCTTCTGTCAGCACAGGACCGGGGGTGGCAGCCTCATGAGTTTGGTCCACAGGTTTCTCGGGTCTCTGTGGTTTACGCGGAGGAGTAACAAAGTCTTCGATGGGAACCTCGCCGAGAACAGAAATTGGCTACCAGTATGCGTGGCTCGCTTGGTCTATGTAAAGTGAATATTGTGCAGATTGTCTGACCATTGGGGCGTGGATAAAAAGATTCGTTTCGGTAGAGCAGCCTGATTGCTCATGCGATCTCCCTACGAATCATGCAGAAGTTGTATCGCGGATTTTATCCGTGCGGGTGCATTTTGACGGTGAGCGTTCTACCATGGATTCATGATTGAGGTTGAAGAGCGGGACACTAAAGGTCCCGCGGGCCATTCGTCGGGATATACGCGAAATAATCCGTTTTTCTCTACAGTGCGAGTGAATGAGCTGTTGACGGCTGTGGGTTCGGAGAAAGAGACGCGGCATATTGAGCTGACGCTGGATGAAGGGATGACCTATACGCCGGGGGATTCGGTAGGGATTCTTCCGGAGAACCGGGTAGATGCGGTGGAAGGAGTTCTCGCCGCGCTGGGGTTCCGTGGCGATGAACGGGTGCTGGATCACTACAAGATCGAGATCAATTTGGAAGAGGCGCTGCGGACGCGGCTGAGCATCGGCAAGCTGATGCGCGGCAGCGTGAAGCAGTATGCGAGGCTGGCGCCGGAGCTTGAGGGATTGAAGGCGCTGGTGGGCCTGGAGAATAAGGCTCGAGCGGAGGAGTATTGCTGGGGGCGCGAGTTTATTGATCTGTTGAAGGATTTTCCAGGGGTAGTAAAGGATCCTCAGGAGCTGTTTCACGTGCTGCAGAGACTGGTGCCGAGGTTATATTCGATTGCTTCAAGCCAGAAGCTGCATCGGGATAATGTGCAGACGACCGTACGAGTGGTCCGGTATGAGTCGCATGGACGGAGCAGGCAAGGCGTTGCGAGTGGGCAACTCGGCGAGCGGGCGGATGTTGGGACGACGATGCCAATCTTTCTGCATTCAAATGTGAACTTTCGTTTGCCTCAGGACACAGCTGCGCCGTTGATCATGATCGGACCAGGGACTGGAATCGCTCCGTTTCGTGCTTTTTTGGAGGAGCGACAGGCTACCGGACAGACGGGAGACAATTGGTTATTTTTTGGTGAGCAGCGCGAGAAGTTGGACTATTTGTATCGGGAGCAGTTTCAGGCGATGCACAGCAATGGTGTGCTGAAGCGACTGGATACGGCCTTTTCGCGTGATCAGGCGAAGAAGGTCTATGTGCAGGACCGAATGCAGGAGCACGCCGGGGAGTTGTTTAAATGGCTGGAGCGCGGAGCTTACTTTTATGTTTGCGGTGATGCGACTCGGATGGCCAAGGATGTGGAGATGGCATTGCTGGATGTGATTGCGAAGGGTTCGAATGGGACTCTGGATCATGCTGCGGAGTACCTGGCAGTAATGAAGAAGCAAAAGCGATACCAGAGAGATGTTTACTAGGCTGCCTGGAGTGCGGCGGAAGAATTCATAAAAAATGCGGTTCCGATGGATGCGGGCCGCATCTGCCTTTAAGGCCGGTTGTGTTTTCAGCCTCAGGAGATTTTATGAATATTGTTGTGTACGGAGCTACTGGCAATTCAGGCAAAGAGATTGTGAAGGAGTTGGTTCGTCGTGGTCACAAGGTGACTGGTGTTGCCCGGAAGGTCGATTCGCTTCAGGGACAGGCAGGAGTGACGACGAAGGTAGACGATCTATCCGATGTGGACAAGATTGCCGCGATTATCAAAGGAGCGGATGCGGTTGTGAGTGCGTATGCACCTCCTCCAGACCATACGGAAGCATTGATCGATGTAACGAAACGAGAGATTGATGCGGTGAAAAAGGCAGGTGGAGCACGTCTGTTGGTTGTTGGCGGCGCGGGATTGCTGGAGGTTGCGTCGGGAGTGACGTTGATCCAATCGGGCCATCTGCCTGCGGAGTACATGGCTATTGCCACTTCGCATGAGAAGGCGCTTGGGGTACTGCGGAGATCGGATATTAACTGGACTTATCTTAGTCCGGCGGCGTTTTTTGTACCGGGTGAGCGGACGGGGAAGTTTCGGTTGGGAACGAATGAGCTGATCTCAGACGCAAAGGGAGAGAGCAAGATTTCGTTTGCGGATTATGCGATTGCTCTCGCGGATGAGATTGAAAAACCGAAGCATGAGAGGGCTTCGTTTTCGGTAGGTTATTGAGATTTTCCAATCAGGGACGGCGGAGGCTACGCCGTCCGCTCGATTTTCGGGCTAGACGCGGTGGTAATCGCCACGCCAGTTGACGATACTTCGTTTAATGTCTTTGGGCTCGAGGTTCTGGGTGAGCGTTTTACGGAAGAGCGCCGGGAGTTCGCCGTCGGAGGCGAAGCGGAGGGCAATGAGTTGTTTGACGGAGAGCTCGTCGATGTGGGCGCGTTCTTCGGCGGGGAGAAGAGCGGCGAGGCGGAGGCGTTCTTCGAGGCGGATGACACGGTCCTGTGTAGTGAGACTTCCCTCGCGCGCGATGCCAGCCATTACGAAGAAGACGGTCGACATGAGGATCCACCAAAAGTTAAGAGCCCAGTGAGTTGGCCAGTGGTGAATGGTGACGTAGATGGAGAAGATAAAATTGAGCAAGAGTATAGGCAGAACGAAGAAGTGAAACGGCGGGTACCAGCGTGTATGGTTCTTGAGGTTTTGTGCTGGGGGCATGATCGTATCCTTTCGAGATGCAATGGTAGCGGGGCCAGCATAGCAGCTCTGGTGCGATAGGCTTGAGAGATGATGAAGAAGCGGATCGGCGTGCATGTGGGGACGGCTGGTGGAGTATGGACAGCAGTGGACAGAGCTGTTGGGATAGGGGCGAATACTTTTCAGATTTTTTCGGCGAGTCCACGAATGTGGAAGGCTGCGCCTGTAAAGGCTGCCGATGCGGCGAAGATGAAAGAGCTGCGGGCTAAGCACGATGTCGGGCCGGTTGCGATTCATGCAAGTTATCTGATCAACCTATGCAGCCAGACGGAAGCTGTTCGGGCGAATTCAGTGACGGCGTTTCGCGGCGAAGTGGAACGGGCTCTTGCGCTCGGTGCGGAGTTCCTGGTGCTGCATCCGGGCAGCTGGAAGGGGTTAACTCGGGATGAAGGATTGCGACTGGCTGCGGAGTCGATTGAGAAGGCGATAGATGGAGTTGCGTGGCAGGGGAAGGATTTCAGGATTTTGATTGAGAATACGGCTGGTGCGGAGTTTTCGCTTGGCGGGAAACTCGAGCAGGTGGCCGAGCTGGTGGAGCGGTTGAAGTCGTGCGCTCCGGTTGGGGTGTGTTTGGACACCTGTCATGTCCATGTTTCGGGGTATGACATCGTTTCGCCGGATGGGTATACGGAGACGATGATGTTGATGAAGGATACCGTTGGGTTCGATACGGTGAAGGTCTGGCATTGCAACGATGCGAAAGCGGCCATGGGATCGAAGCTGGACCGGCACGAGCATATTGGCGAGGGAACGATTGGGGCGGAGACGTTTCGGCGACTGCTCCATGATGAGCGGTTTGCACATGCGGCGTTTATTGCGGAGACCCCGGTGGATGCACCGGGAGATGAGGCACGGAATGTTGGCGTGCTGCGAGCTTTGTCTGCTGGTTAGCTTGCAGCGAGTCGAAAGAGGGAAGCGATAAGATTTTGTCCTGTGATCTGGCGTGCTATCGAGCTTCTAGGGCCTTGAACGATAAGGAGAGGCGACGAGATGAAGACAGGGGCAGGTCTAAAGCGAACGCTGACATCAGCTGAGATTACCGCCCGAGTCAAAGAACTCGCGCCTCAATTGTTGGAGGGATTTGCGCCGCGTGATATCGCAGTCATTCTGGGGATGGCGGCGGTACATCGATTTGAAGCAAACTCCTTACTCGCGATTGAGGGACATCCGGCGAACAAAGTATTTCTGATACTCGAAGGGCAAGCCCGAGCATTCACCACGACTCGCAAGGGAGAGAAGGTTCTGCTGCTCCGGATTCTTCCAGGCGATCCCTCTGGCGGACGGGCGCTGTTGTCTAAACCCACGGACTATCTGGTGAGCACGGAGGCGGTGACGAACGGATCGGCGCTGGTCTGGAAGAGAAGTGCGATTTTGTCTCTGACCAAGCAATATCCAAGGCTGCTTGAAAATGCGCTGCTGATTGCGTCGGATTATGTGGAGATCTACCGTGATCTGCATATTGGAGCGAGCTCTCAATCGGCCGGTCAGAGGGTTGCACGAGTGCTTCAAAGTTTGGCGAAGATCATTGGGCGAAGGGTCGTCGAGGGAGTTGTACTCGATGTCAGCAATGAGGAACTGGCCAACGAAGCTAACGTTACGATATTTACGGTCAGCCGATTGTTGAGTGAATGGGGGAGAAAGGGACTGCTTGTGAAAAGCCGAGGGAGGGTCGTGCTTCACTCACCGGAAGAGTTGGTTCGAAGGGCAGGTTGGGCGTAACCCCTCCATCGTGCTATTTGTGAGGAGTTTGCGCGAGCGCAACGAAGAAATAAGGGCCAACGGTCATCGTATTAGGTGATCGGTTCAGCACGTCCGCATAGCGTTCGGTTGGAACGACCGCTTGCGGAGGCTCAGGCAGTTGGAACCAGTTCGTATTTTGATCGTTGATGACTTTGAACCTTGGCGTCGTGCTATATGTTCGGCCCTGGCAGAGGACGCCAATCTGGAGATTGTTGGCGAAAGCACGGACGGCCTGGATGCTGTTCAGAAGTGTGAAGTGTTGCGACCCCACCTGGTTTTGCTGGATATTCAGCTCCCGAAGCTGAGCGGGTTTGCTGCTGCCGCTCGGATTCGAGAGGTGTCTCCAGAGACGAAGATATTGTTTTTAAGTTCCTACCACTCTAGCGAAGTGATGCTCCATGCTTTGAAGGTTGGCGCGGGACTGGTGGTGAAGGCGGACGCCGCACGTGACCTGGTAGCGGTAATTTGGGCAGTGATTCGAGACGAGCCGATCCTCCGATTCAGGTATTTGGATGAAAAGCCGCCGAAATCCTAGTGAAAGGCGAGGTGGCCAAGGTATTGAGGCCTCGTCAGTCGGCAAGAAGTGAAGAGCGGCCAGGACGAGTCGCCAGAGTGCGTGTTTGGCGCGGCTTTCTTTACAATCAAGATATGCCAGAGATTGTGAAGAAGGTGAGTGAGAAGATGGAACGGTATACCCCGGCCGAGATTGAACCGAAATGGCAGTCGCGGTGGGACGCAGATGCGTCGCTGTATGCGGCTGAGGGACATGACTCGGGTAAGCCGAAGTATTACTGCATTGAGATGCTGCCGTATCCGAGCGGGCAGTTGCACATGGGGCATGTGCGGAATTACGCGATCGGCGATGCGCTGGCGCGTCATATGTGGATGCGTGGGTATAACGTGCTGCATCCGATGGGGTGGGATGCGTTTGGATTGCCTGCTGAGAATGCCGCGCTGAAGAACGGAGTTCCTCCGCGAGAATGGACGCTGAGCAATATTGCGGCGATGAAGAAGCAGATGCGGCGGATGGGGTTGAGCTATGACTGGTCGACCGAGGTGACGACGTGTTTGCCGGAGTATTACCGGTGGAATCAGTGGTTCTTTCTGAAGATGTTCGAGAAGGGGTTGGCGTTCCGGAAGAAGAGCAAGGTGAACTGGTGTCCGGAGTGCCAGACTGTGCTGGCCAACGAGCAGGTCGTTGGCGGACGCTGCTGGCGGCATGAAGATACCGTGGTAGAACTGCGGGATTTGACGCAGTGGTTTTTCAGGATTACGAAGTATGCGGATGAGTTGCTCGACGGACTAGACAAACTGGAGGGGTGGCCGGAGAAGGTTCGCACGATGCAGCGGAACTGGATCGGGCGGAGCGAGGGAGCTTTGATCGACTTTGCAGTCGATCAGGGAGTTGGGAAGGGTGATGAGGGCGCAGAAGGCGCTTGCAAGATTACTGTGTTTACTACTCGTGTGGATACGATCTTCGGGGCTACTTCGGTGCAACTGGCTCCGGAGCACCCGGTAGCGAAGGCTTTTGCGGCGGAAGATGATACGTTGCGGGAGAAGATTGAAGGGCTGCTTGCGGAACAGCAGAAGGCTCGTGAGAGCGATGCTCTGGGCGCGATTGAAAAGCACGGTGTGGAAACGGGGCAGTTCGCGGTGAATCCATTCAACGGCGAGAAAGTGCCGATCTGGGTGGCGAATTACATTCTTGCGGACTATGGGACGGGCGCAATTATGAGCGTGCCAGCGCATGATGAGCGGGACTTTGAGTTTGCGCAGAAGTATGGTTTGTCGCTGCGACGGGTGGTTGCGCCTGCGGCTTCAGGCGCTGAGGAACCTGTTCTGCCTTATGTGGCAGAAGAGGATGCGGTGGTCATTGATTCGGGGGAGTGGAGTGGGTTGGGATGTGGGGCGGCGCAGGAGAAGATGGCTGCGTTTGCTAAGGCGAGAGGATTTGGTACTCCTACAGTTACCTATCGCCTGAAGGACTGGGGTGTGAGCCGGCAGAGGTACTGGGGTACGCCGATCCCCATGGTTTATTGCGACAAGTGTTCGCCGGATGAGCCGATGCCTGTTGCTGAAAGCGAACTGCCGATTTTGTTGCCGGAGCAGATTGATATTACGCAAACGAACGGGTCGCCGCTGGGACGCGTAGCGGAGTTTGTGAATACGACTTGTCCGAAGTGCGGCGGGAAGGCTCGGCGGGAGACGGACACGATGGATACGTTCGTCGATTCGAGTTGGTATTTCTACCGTTATACGGATGCGAGGAATGCTGCGGCACCGTTTGATTCGGACAAGGCGAATTACTGGTTTCCGATCGATCAGTACATCGGCGGGGTGGAGCATGCGATTCTGCATTTGATCTATTCGCGGTTCTGGACGAAGGTGATGCGTGATCTGGGGATGATCAAGAATGATGAGCCTGCGGAGCGATTGTTTACGCAGGGGATGGTGATCAAGGATGGCGCGAAGATGTCGAAGTCGAAGGGCAATGTGGTTTCGCCTGACGACATGATTGCTCGGTATGGCGCGGATGCGACGAGGATGTATGCGCTGTTTGCGGCTCCTCCGGATCGCGATTTGGATTGGCAGGAAGAAGGTGTGGCAGGGATCAGCCGGTTTTTGAGCAGGGTCTATCGTCTGGTGACGAAGTTTTCGGCCGCCGCGGAGTCGGCGGGTAGCGGCGCAGCGGTGACGCCTGCAGGACAGGCTTTGTTGCGGAAGCTGCATCAGACGATCGCGAAAATCACTCAGGACTTCGACGGGCGCTGGCATTTCAACACTTCGATTTCGTCGATCATGATTCTGGTGAATGAGATTGCGGCGAATGAGGCGGCGATCGATGCAGGTGAGATTTCTCAGGCGGTTGTTGCGGAAGTTTTTCGCGGATTGATTTTGCTTCTGGCTCCGTTTGCTCCGTTTTTTGCGGCGGAGATGTGGGAGCAGGTCGGCGGTGAGGGTGTCGTATTCCGAACTGCGTGGCCTGTGGCGGATGCTGACCTTGCGCGAGAGGATGAGATTGAGATTCCAGTGCAGGTGAATGGCAAGCTGGTGAATGTGCTGAAGGTTCCGGCGGGAAGTGATGAAGCTACGGTGAAAGCTGCGGCTTTGGCTGATGAGAAGGTGAAGTCGCGGATTGAAGGCAAGACGGTAGTAAAGGTGATTGTGGTGCCGGGTAAGCTTGTCAATCTTGTGGTTAAGTGTGAACCACTCCTCTGAAGGCTGGATTTCGCAGGATGGGATTGTGACTGCCGCTGGGACGGTGCGGGGGACACAGTCGTTTGTGCACACGCTTTCGGAGTGCTGGCGGCGGCCTTCGCTGACGGCGTTGGAAGTGTTGTGGCGCTGGGCTTACGGGATTCCGGCGCTGTTGATTCTTTGGTTCGAGGGATCAAAGATTCTGCGGGAGACTCCGGTCGATTTTATCGCGCTGCGAAATATGACGGTGCTCGATCCGATGGGGTCGGCTGCGACTTTGGCGAAGTCGTTCGAGGTTTTGCTGCTGCCGGTTTTGCGTGTCGCTTTGTGGCTTGCGCCGTTGATGGTGGTGACTTGGGTCGTGGTTTCCGCAGCAGGTCGCACGATAGTCTTGCGCAGAGCGGACGGGCGGCTGCATCGGAGAGTGGGGACGTTGATTGTGCTACAGGCCCTTCGTGTAGTGGCTCTGCTGGGGAGTTTTGCCGTTTGGTTCTGGTGCGTAGAGCGCGTGGCTGAGTGGACGGTGACAGGTCCAATTGCCGCGGGTGGTGAGCCGAACCTGGTCGGATATTTTGCGCTGGTGATCCTGGCGACGCTCGGACTGTTTACCTTGTGGGCGGTAGTGAGCTGGGCTTTGTCAGTCGCTCCATTGCTGGCGATGCTGCGTGGGCTTGGTGCAGGGGAGAGTCTGGCGGCGGCGTTCCGACTGGGGCCGTTGAAGTCGAAGCTGGTCGAGATCAATCTGGTGATGGGGATTGTAAAGATTGCGCTGATTGTCCTGGCGATGGTCTTTTCGGCGACGCCGCTACCGTTTGAGAACGTGACGACGCCGGAGTTTTTGACGTGGTGGTGGATTGGGGTCACTGTGCTTTATTTTCTAGGGTCGGATTTTTTTCATGTGGCGCGTCAAGTGGCCTATCTGCAGCTTTGGCGAGCCTATGACAGAAAAGAAGATTAATTACGCAGATAGTCGCGAATTGTGCATCTCAATTTGACAGGCCTGGAATTCTCAGAGGGAGTAGACAAATGTCATTTGGGATTTATGCCGTCGGTTATCTAATTCTGATCGCTGGGGTGGCATATTTAGCGCACCTCATGCATATACCGCCGCATTACATTGCGGCGATTGCGCTGATTATGCTGGGCGTTGGAGTGGTTACCGGCGTACAGGCAACTCGTCACAAAGATCCTAGTTAGGGATTTTTGGGGTTCTTTATAAACCACGGAGATCTCAATAGTTAGTTGAGATGCGTGACTGAGGAAAACTTTTCTCGACTGGAAGCGTTTATTCTGCATCTCAGTTGAGAGGGCCCCTTATATCTGTAAGGAGAAAAAAGCTATGCCCACTGCAGTGTTTGCCCTTGGATATCTCTTCCTGGTAGTTGTTGTGTCCTGGCTGGCACATCTCAGCCATATCCCAGAGTCTTACATCGGCGCGATTGTAATCATCATGCTCGGAATTGGTGTTGTTTCAGGTCTGGAAAACGAGCGACAGAGGGATTCAAACTACTGAGTGAGCGTGGCATTTGCCCGGGTACACTAAGTAGGTGGAAACCTCTACGATCGTCATACTGGATTTTGGATCGCAGTACACGCAATTGATTGCACGGCGTATACGCGAGTTCAATGTGTTCTCCGTTGTGTTGCCTTGTACGGTTCCTCTGGAACAGGTGCGTGCGCTGAAGCCAAAGGGTGTGATTTTATCGGGTGGGCCTTGCTCGGTATATGACGCTGACGCGCCAGCAGCAGATGAAGAGGTGCTGGCGCTCGGTGTGCCGGTACTAGGGATTTGCTATGGGTTGCAATTCATCGTTCATCATCTTGGTGGGAAGGTGATCGGCGCAGCTGCTCGCGAATATGGTCATGCTGAAGTGACGGTGGTGGCGGAGACGCCTCTGTTTCGTGGCTTGCCGGGCACGATGGATGTGTGGATGTCGCATGGGGATCATGCTGAGACGTTGCCTGCTGGATTTGAGCTGACAGCGAAGACATCGAATGCAGTAGCGGGGATTGCAGATACGGCGCGGAAGATCTGGGCGGTGCAGTTTCATCCTGAGGTCGCGCATACTCGGCAGGGAATGGAATTGCTAAAGAACTTCTGCCTTGATATCTGCGGGGCGAAGCAGGACTGGACTCCTGAGCATTTTATCCAGTCGACGGTTGAGCGTGTGAAGGCACAGGTTGGTGACGGCCATGCAATCTGCGGACTTAGCGGCGGCGTGGATTCTTCTGTTGCTGCTGTGCTTGTGGCTCGAGCGATTGGGACGCGGCTGACCTGCATCTTCGTGAACAATGGTGTGCTGCGGAAGGATGAGTTTGCGAAGGTGCAGACGACGATGCGGGAGCAGCTAGGGCTGAATGTTCTTGCTGTGGATGCTTCGCAGAGATTTCTCGCGAGACTTGCGGGTGTGACTGATCCCGAGACAAAGCGCAAGGCGATTGGGAACGAATTTATCTCGGTATTTGACGATGAGGCCGCGAAGATTTTTGAAGCCGAAAAAAGTGCGGGTGAGGAGGTTGCGTGGTTGGTGCAGGGGACGCTGTATCCGGACGTGATCGAGTCTTCGAGCGTGCATGGGCCTTCCCACACAATCAAGAGTCATCACAATGTTGGCGGATTGCCCGCGGATATGAAGCTGAAACTGATCGAGCCGTTACGGGATTTGTTTAAGGACGAAGTCCGGCGGATTGGACGAGACCTGGGGATGCCTGAGGAGATTCTGGAGCGGCAGCCGTTTCCCGGACCTGGGCTGGCTGTGAGGATTCTGGGCGAGGTGACTGCGGAGCGGGTGTCGATTCTGCAGGAGGCCGATGCGATTGTGGTGGAGGAGATCAAGAAAGCAGGGTTGTATCGCAAGGTCTGGCAGAGTTTTGCGGTGCTATTGCCGGTGAAGTCTGTTGGGGTAATGGGGGATCAGCGGACCTATGCGAATACCTGCGCGATTCGTGCGGTGGAGAGCGAGGATGGCATGACTGCCGATTGGGCCGCGCTGCCGTATGAGGTGCTGCGGACGATCTCGAGCCGAATCGTAAGCGAGGTACGTGGGATTAACCGCGTGGTATATGACATCACTTCGAAACCTCCCGGGACGATTGAGTGGGAATGAGGCGCTGGTCAGCGCTGCGTATCCGGCTTAATGGGTGCAGAGCGACGCGGTGTGGTTTCGACGACGATCCGCGTGTTTTTGGCGAAATCGATCTTCTGGCCTTTCGCGATCCAGCGGTAATAGAAGGCACGCGCCGCGCCATAGTAGCCGATGCCGGCGGCGACGTTCGGTGAGACTCCAGTAAGGCCGATCACGGTGCCGACGAGACCAAGACCAGCGGCTCCGCCAACAGCATTCTTGCCCAGACCGTTGCCGGCGTCCGCGCTGTCGTGGTGGTCTTGATCGAGCGGACGGCTTGCCATAAGGGCGAGGATGATGGGCAGCGTGATCTTGTCTTGCGGTTTGGATTTGGCCTGGCCCTCGGAGTTGAGAGCGATGTCGCGCGGAGAGTCAGCTCCGGTGAGTCGGGTTTCGATGGTTCGTGCCTCTTCGTGGGGAACCTGAAGCTGCCGAAAGTTGAAGGTGAGAACACCGGTACGTCCAAACTTACGCGCGGGTTTTGCGCGGGTGACCGCGCCTATAAGCGTGGAACCCTGAGGAATGGCGATGGTGTGGTCGGCGTTGAAGATGGGTTCGGCGACGATGGCCTGGATCGCCTGGCCCTCTTTGGAGGTCTCCGAGCTGAGCGGCTCGTCGAGATTGGCCTGCACAATCCAACTGCCGGTATCGGTCCTGGCGGGTTCGACGGGAGGAAGCGGTTCCTCCCAGAAGTGACGCTTCTTCGGATCTGCTGCGACCGGCGCTTGAGGTGGCGGCTCAGCGGGAATTTCAACTGAGTGTGCGGTCTCGATCGTCCAGGCCGTGCCCTTTTCGATGCGTTCGGGATGGTAGGGAATCTGGCTGTAGATGAACTGAACGAACCGGTCAACCTTCTCGGGGCCTGTAACGATCGCGATGTCGCTGCGTACGACTGTGAGGAGACCATCGAACTGTCGTCGGATGAAGCCTCCCTTGGCAGGCGGAGTGGCGATGGCGCGAAAGATAGGAGCACCGTCGATGGCATCCCCTGATGTGAAAGGGAGGGTAGTGCCATCGGCGAGAACGAAGCTGGTGAAGTGGACAACAGGCTTGTGAAACGGGGTGAAATCGCCTCCCATGACGGCGCGGATGCGGCGGGAGCGGTCGGAGCGGAGCTCGACGACGGTGCCGGTGACGATGGTGTCGTTGGGAAGAAGGAGTTTATCGTTGCCATAGATGGGGTAAATCAGACGTGCCCGTACGGGCTGTCCGTTGCGCATGGGAAGATGCTGATCGATCCGCAGGGCGAGAGGGGTTTCAGCAGGAAGAGTGCCACCCTCGGTCTGGCATAGGATCGCGCTGGGAGAAAGTAAAAGTGCGATAGCCAAGGCCGACTTGTAAATCATTGAAAACAACCTTACGGGTTGAACCTTAAGCCGGAATGAAGGGGGCCACGGTAGAGCCGCGGCCACGCAGCTTAGACGCGGGATCTGCGTAAAGGCACAGAGACTGTCCACGCAGGCTTTCGCGCCATCCAAGGCGAGAATGTGCGGGCTGTCGTAGACGGCCGATTACCTCGCCTGGTGAGCGAATATGAAGATGATTGTGACGAGGTGAGTGTCCGGGTCTCGTACGATTCGGTAGGTGAGAGAGTAAGGCTGTAGGTATGGTTGAGCGACGTTAGCCTTCAAAAACGTCTCCAGATAAGCGGCGTTGTAGAGGTCGCCGGGGTAAAGCTGGTGGCGCGGCTGTCGGGAGCGAGGCCAACGGGCTGAACCTCGCGTAGATGGTACTGTTCGCCTGAGGCTACGTTGACGGCGTACGCGGCGAGATTGTTAGTCGCGTCGAGTTGAGGTGCGGCGTCTACACTGACGTCGAGATATCCCAGATGGAGATAGGCTTTTTCGATGATGCCAAGCGATACCTGCAGGGCCTGTTGGGAGGCGACATCGCCGGGCTGAACCTTATTTGCCGCGGCAAACTCCTGAGAACTAATGATGGGTGAACCGGCCCAATCGATCCTGGACACATGATAGAGTCGGCCGGGTTTGATGGTGGCGACAAGGTCCAGGTCGACGCGTCCAGGAGTTGGACTGATTATTGCCCGAGTTACATTGCCGAGGGAAGCGTCGAGGTAGCCTGCGTTGCGATAGACGGCGAGGACACGGTCGGTGATGCCAGCGACATCTTCGTTGTACTGGCTGCCAGCGAGCGAGGAGGTGATCTTGTCGATTTCACTCACTTTGTCTGCTGAGACACCTTCGAGTCGGAATGAATGCAATCGGATATCGGGAGAATCCACCCGGTACTCAATGGTTCTGTTTGGTTTCCCTGGGGCAGCGTCGTAGATCTTTGCGGAGAGCTTCGCATCGATATGCTTTTCGGCGAGCATCTGCTGGAGGGCATCTTGTACGGTCTGTTGGAGAGAGCCAGCTTCGGGAAGAGACCCATTGAAAAGAGAAACTCGGCGATGGACTTCTGAAATGAGCTCGTCGCGCGGCCACCAGACGAAGTTTTCGAAGCCGGCGGCCAGGGTTCGCGATTCATCGACCGGTTTCACTTTGAATACGACCGTGACAGCTTTGACAGGGCCGTCAAGGGTCGCCTGAAGATCGCTGAATGCGCCAGTGTCTGTGAGGCGCTGGGCCGTCTGTTGCAAGGTTTCCTTTGTGAGATGGTCTCCAGGCCTCAATCCGGAAGCGGACTCCAGATCAGGTTGAGAATATGGCGTCGCGCCGTCGAAGACTATCTTCGCGATAGTGTACTGGCCGAGTGCATTGAGGGAGATCAGGCAGAAAATCGATGCAAGATATACAGCTCTGAAATGTCGCATAAAAGACAAAGAACACCCGTTCTAATGATGAAAACAAGAAGGCGCTGCATGAACGCAGCGCCTCTGTCGATTTCTATATGAGCTACTTTGTCTGGACTTTTTCGTGCCAGGAGTGGGCGCCCTTAAGCGCTTGATTGACATTGTTGATGTTTTCGACGCCGGTGGTGTTGAGCCAGTCTTCAAATGCGTTGGCACCCTGCTTGGCGTAGATGGCGATGCCGTCTTTCCATGTGGCGCGCCCGCAAAGGACTCCGTTGAAGCTCGTGCCGGATTCGACGGCGAGCTCGAGAGTTTCGATGAAGACGGGGTTCGAGACGCCGGCTGAAAGATAGATGAAAGGCTTGTGGGTCATCGTGGCGGCGTCGCGGAAGTGTTGAAGCGCTTCTTTGCGTGTGTAGGCCTTTTCGCCCTTGAATGCCTTGGTGCCTTCGACGAAGGACATCTCGACGGGGACCTCGACCTTGAGGACGTCGACGTTGTAGCGGGCTTTGCCAAACTCGGCCATGGAGCCGGAGACAACTTCGGGTTTGATCTTGGCGTAGGCGAGGGATTTTTCGTCGCCGCCATCGGTAGCGTAGCCGACGAACTCGAGGAAGAAGGGGATATCGTGAGCAACACACTCGTCGCCGATGCGCTCGATCCAGGCCTGCTTGAGATCGTTGACGGAGGATTTTTCGAAAGGAGTGTAGTAGAGGAGGATCTTGATGCAGTCGGCTCCTGCCTCTTTCAGGCGGCGGACGCTCCAGACGTCGAGGAGGTCAGGTAGACGACCGGGAGTTGTGGCGTCGTAGCCAGTCTTCTCGTAGGCGAGGAGCAGGCCCTTGCCGTTGCGGTGCTTGGATGCGGGCAGGCCATATTCGGGGTCGAGGAGAATTGCGGAGGCATGTTTGGTAAGGACGCTGGTGACGAGTGTCTTGAAGACCTCGAGATCATGGGCGTCGGCGGCGGCCCCTCGCTCTTTGGCAAGCGACTTTTGCAGTGAACCGCGCTGGTCCATGGCGGCAGCGGCGATGACGCCGCGGTGGTCGGAGACCGCTTTAAGTCCTGCTAATTTTCCGGGGGTCAGCTTTTCCATTGGTGCATGTCTCCTAGTTGTTTTGATTATGAGTGTATTGGCCTACGATCGCTAATTTTACACAGTCTTGACGAGCTTTGCCGTCGTCGGTGTATGGAGAGTTTTCGCTTCCTTTAGGATGTGACAGATACTCCATTTTGGGCAATGTTGCGAGAGGTGCTGAAGGTTGATGCGAGAGATCGTGGTGCGTGCGGGTGTGTTGTTCGTGTTTCTGGCGAGCCATTTGAGTTTGCGAGCTCAGAATCACCCTCTAGTGGTCGAAGAGGGAAGTTATTCCATTCACCTGCTGCTACATAAGATCGGCACTGAGAGTTATACAGTCACAGAGCAGGATCGCGGGCGCTTGGAGATGACGACTACGTCGACGTCATCGGATCGTGGAATGAAACGCACGGTTACGTCGAAGCTCGAGATGGATGCGTCGTTCGCTCCGCTTTTGCTGGAACAAAGGTCTTCGGGCGGAAGTTCGGAGGAGGAGTGGCGCACTGAGATCAAGGGTGGAATGGTGTCGGTGACGGAGCGCGGAATAGCTCGCACGCTGCGCAAACCTGTAATTGCGTTTGCAGGGTATGGGACGATGTCCGGCTCGATGCAGATGATGATGATGCGCTACTGGAAGCTGCATCATCAGCCAGTTCGGTTGCCTATCCTCCGTGCGAGCGCAGAGGCGTTGCCGCTCGAGATCAAGCTGGTGGGACATGATTCGTTTTATGTGAAGGGACGGATGTTTCGCCTGACGCGCTATACGGTGGCAAATCTTATGTTCGGCCGCGAGATCGTTTGGATGAATGACAGCGGGCGGCTTGCAGCGTTGATGACGTTTGCCGGAGGTTTGCCACAGGAGGAGATTCTCGAGGGGTACGAATCGGTCGAGAGTCAACTGGAGCACAGCGGCGTGCAGCAGGAGATGCTGGACCTGGATGATCTGGGTCACCTGGTCCCTGCGGAAGCTGGTGGAACTCTTGCGATCGTGGGTGCGCGATTGATTGATGGAACGGGTGCACCTCCGGTGGAACGCTCCGTTGTGCTGGTTCGAGACGGAAGGATCGTCGCCGCAGGAAGCGCAGGAGCGGTTAAGGTGCCGGCAAATGTGCGAATCATTCATGGGGCGGGCCGTTCGCTGCTGCCGGGACTCTGGGAGATGCATGCTCACTATTCCGGCGTCGAGTTTGGGCCGGCGCTTCTGGCAGCTGGTGTGACGACGGCACGAGATTGTGGGGGTGAGTTTGAGTTTCTGACGACGGTGCGAAGGAAGATCGATAGAGACCATGCGCTTGGGCCAAGGCTGCTTTTGGCGGGATTGATTGATAGCGGTGGCCCTCTGGCATTTGGCTACGTGGATGTGAAGACTCCGGCTGAGGCTGTCGACGCTGTGGATAACTATGCGGATGCAAAGTTTGAGCAGATTAAGGTGTACACGCAGATTCAGCCGGAGGTGCTGAAGGCGATCTCGACTGAGGCGCATCAGCGTGGCATGACGGTGACGGGGCACGTGCCTGCGGCTATCAATGCCTTCGATGGAATCGCGGACGGGATGGATCAGATCAATCATCTGCAGTTTGTAACGCGTGCGATGATGCCTGAGGGCAGTACAGGGCCGGTCGACCTGCAGTCCGAACGTGCGAAGAGATTAATTACGTTGCTGAAAGAGAAGCAGATCGTAGTGGACCCGACGCTTGGGTGGGGAGAGATGGCGGGGCACCCGAAGAATCTGGATGTTGCTTCGTTTGAGCCCGGGATCAAGGCTGCGCCGTATACACTGTCGTCGAAGTTTCGTGCTCTTGGAGTTGCCGCGTCCGACGAGGCACGATTTCACGAACGGATGAAGACGAATCTGGAAGTCGTGGGTGCGCTTTATCGTGCGGGCGTTACGATTGTGCCGGGCAGTGATACCGGCTTGCTCGGATATGGGCTTGATCGCGAGCTAGAGTTATATGTGCAGGCGGGGATGAGTCCGATGGCGGCGATCCAGTCGGCAACGATTGTGTCGGCACGGGTGATGAAGCTCGACAGCGAGTTGGGTTCGGTCGAGGTGGGAAAGCGGGCGGACTTTATTCTGGTCGATGGGAATCCACTGGAGAATATCAGCAACATCCGGCGCGTCGTCAGCGTAGTAAAGGATGGCCGGATGTATGACAGCAAGAAGCTTGGACGCGCCGTGGGATTTGCCAGGTAGCGTTTGAAGCGACACAGAATCCACAGACTTGCAGCAGCGAACGAGAGGTACTATTTTGCCGACGCCAGAACCTGTTGCTGGGCCGAGAGAAGCTCGCGAATGCCTTTCTCCGCATAGTCGAGCATTTGATTGAGTTGGGTGCGGCTGTAGGAGTTTTGTTCCGCTGTGGCCTGAGTTTCGACTAGGCCGCCGTCGGCGAGCATGACGACATTCATATCGACCGCAGCGCGCGAGTCTTCTTCGTAGCAAAGATCGAGGAGAATGTTTCCGTCGACGATGCCGACGGAGGTGGCGGCGATCATTTGTTTTAGGGGAGAGGCCTTCAGGGTTCCTGCGGAGACGAGTTTTCCAAGAGCCAATGCCAGGGCAACCGCGGCCCCGCTGATGGCAGCAGTGCGCGTTCCCCCATCGGCTTGGAGAACATCGCAGTCGAGGATGACGGTGCGTTCGCCGAGTGCCTTCATGTCGACCACGGAGCGTAGACTGCGGCCGATGAGGCGCTGTATCTCATGGGTGCGTCCGCCGATCTTGCCGCGTTCGGCCTCGCGTGGAGTTCGGGTGAGAGTGGCCCGGGGGAGCATGCCGTACTCGGCGGTAACCCAGCCACGTCCGGAGTTGCGAAGCCAGCCAGGAACGCCCTGCTCAATGGTGGCGTTGCAGAGGACGCGGGTGTTGCCGGACTCGATGAGAACTGAGCCTTCTGCCATGGCGACGAAGTTTGGAGTGATGCGAACGGGGCGGAGCGCGTCTGCGGAACGGTTGTCGGGACGGAAGAGCTGGGGAGCGGAGGTAACTGCGGACATTCAGCGATTATAGATGTGAGATTCTTCTTATGAATTTGGCGGCCGGGGTTGGCCGAGGCGGAGGGACAAGGGGGAATTGGTTCCAAAATGGGACAGTTCCAGAATGGGAAAAAATTACCGGATTGAGGGTTTGTTGAGGATTTTCTGGAGTTTGGAGGAAGAAGGTAGTTCTATATTGGGAATGACTGAGCCATCGGAATGTTGTCGCGGATTACTTTTTGACTGATGTACGGTTACTCAGCGAGAGATGTCCCAGTTTGGCACACAAAATGATTACGGGAGTGTATCTGCTGTAAGGGCAAGTTGAGCAGGGATTGGCGGAAGGACGAATGCAGGCAACGCAGAGCAGTACTGCCTCAGATTCAGAGCTTGGTTCAGGAAAATTTGCAGCGCTTCGACATGTCGTGCGTGAGATGGGCTTCAACCGTATCGCGGGGCCTGTTGTGCGAAGGGCGGCAGAGGCGTCGGAGCAACCGGATGCTTCGATTGCGCGGGTTGCGGAAGGTGCCGGGCTGGCGCATGATGCCGGAAATTTGCTGGGTGCACTCAGCCTTTATTCCGATTTACTGGCGATGCCTGGCGTATTGCACGAAGAGCACCGCGAGTATGCGGCAGAGCTTCGGTTATTGAGTGATCGTAGCTGGGCGATGATCAACCGACTGATGAATCACTCGCGGACTGAGCTGTCTACGGCGATGCAGGCGGAGCTCTCGGTTTTACCGGATCTCGTGGATAGATGCCGCGGCCTACTGAGCCGGGTTGCCGGACGAGCGCTCGATGTTTCCTATGGGTTGGGAGCGTTTCAACCGGTTGCCGTGCCAGTGGAGGCGGTGGAGCGGATTCTAACGAATCTGGTGAAGAATGCGGCGGAGGCGACTCCCTGGGTTGGGGCTATCTCGATCGATGTTGAAGGCGTGGTCGAGCAACTGGGCGAGTCTTCTGAGGCAAGACAGCGCGTACGCATGACGGTGCGGGATCGCGGCTGTGGAATGGATCGGGCAGCCGTGCGGCGGCTGATGCAGCCTGGTGGGATTTCGAGTGCGAATGGACGTGGACTAGGCTTTCGCGTCGTGCGGGAGCTTGTTGCCATCTCGGGAGGGTGCCTGAATATCGAGAGCCAGCCGGATGTGGGGACGAACATTTCAGTCGAATGGTATGCGGTGAAGCAGACCGAGGCAGAGATGCGGCAGGACGAGGCTAAGAGGATGGAGTTGGAGGTAAAGATGGTGTTGAAGGGAGAGGCTGGGTGGATTGCATGTTGAGTGCTGAAGGTTCGGGCGGACTAAAGCGGTTGGAGGTCGAGATGTTCGGAGAGCGAGTAGAGGGCAGGCCGATGGTCAGAGATCGTCTGGGGTCAACAGATGCCCCGTCGGGAGTCTTGGTTGGCGTGTCGCCGGTGGCTGTTTCGGAGCCAGAGACTGGAGCGAAGAAAAGTGGCGTGGAAAATATTGGCCTGCTGCATGTCCTCGTGGTGGATGATGACGAGACTGTGCGAAAAGCTTGTTGCCAGATCGCATCAGGAATGGGTTTTGCCGTCGTACTCGGAGCGGAGAGTGCGACTACGGCACGGGAGATTCTGAAGTATCAACGGGTCGATGTGCTTCTGCTGGATCTGAAGCTGCCCGGAGGCGGTGGTCTGCCGCTGCTGGAGCAGGTGAAGGCCCTGCATCCCGACACGGCGGTGATTGTTATGACGGCGTTCGCGACGGTCGCCTCGGCAGTAGAGGCGATGCGTATCGGTGCGGGAGATTATCTAACGAAACCGTTTGCGTTGGAGGAGTTGACTATCGTTCTCGAGCGAACGGCGAAACAACTGGAACTTGATGTGCAAAGCCGGCAGTTGCGGGAAAGGCTCAGGACGCAACAGGGAATGGGCGGACTGGTGGGACGGTCTCCCGAGATGGAAAAGCTGTATCGGATCTTGTCGAAGGTGGCATATTCGACGCACCCGGTTTTGATTCTTGGAGAGAGCGGGACAGGCAAAGAGCTGGTAGCGCGCTCGATCCACTTCAATGGGCCGAATGCGGCGAAGCCTTTTGTTGCGGTGGATTGCGGATCGTTGGTACCAACGCTGATCGACATCGAGTTGTTCGGGCATGTGAAAGGGGCGTCTACCGGAGCCGACCGTGCAAAGGAAGGATTGCTTGCTTCGGCTGAGGGCGGGACAGTGTTTCTGGATGAGATTGGGGAGTTGCCGTTGGATTTGCAGGCGAAGTTGTTGCGGGCCCTGCAGGAGAAGGAGGTGCGTCCGGTGGGTTCGACGGTGGCGCGGCCAATCTCGGTTCGTGTTTTGGCAGCGACCAATCGTGACCTGGTAGCGATGGTGGAGCAGGGGCGGTTTCGCAAGGACCTTTACTTCCGGTTGAATGTGGTGAACCTGCGAATTCCTCCACTACGGAGTCGACGGGAGGATATTGCGGCGCTGGCGATGCATTTCCTGAAGAGGCTGGAGCGGGAAACTGGAGCCGTGCGAAGCTTTTCCGATTCGATGCTTCGGGTGATGACTGAGTATGACTGGCCGGGCAATGTGCGGGAGTTGGAGAATGCGATTGAACGCGCGTGTGCGTTGTCTTCCGGGCCGTTGCTGCACATGGGCGACCTGCCGACGCAGTTGCAGAATTTCCGGTTGAGGCAGGAACCCTCCGTTCGCACAGAGATGAAAGCTGAGCGCGGAGAGGGTGTGCGTTCCGAAAACGGCGAGATCGTATCGATCGCGGAGATGGAGAAGCATGCGATTCTCGGGACGATTCGACAACTGAATGGCGACAAATTGATGGCGGCGAGGCTGTTGGGGATTGGTAAGACGACTCTCTATCGCAAACTGAAGGAGTATGGAATTTCAGAGGGTCTCGGCGTTTAAGAGCCAGGATCCGAACCTGGCTGGCGATGAGGGTAGAATCAGGTGCGAGGAAGGTGAATGCCATGCAGTGTACGCATCTGAACCATATCCACAAGGTAAAGCCGTCGGCCAAGGGTTGCGAGGATTGTTTGAAGATTGGCGGGAGGTGGGTGCACCTGCGGATGTGTATGGAGTGCGGGCATATGGGGTGTTGCGATTCTTCGCCGAATAAACATGCGACAAAGCATTTCCACGCGACGAAGCACCCGATTATGAGGTCGATGGAGCCGGGGGAAGATTGGGGCTGGTGTTATATCGACGAGGTTGAGGTGGATGAGAAGTGGCCTTCCTGAAGTAGAACTCGTTCGTTTGCTATTCTGGCTCTATCAAAAATGTCTTCTCACACGAGAGGGCTAAGGAGTTTTATGTCTGACGAGGTTTCAAGTGTTATTCCGGCGCCGCCTACAGTAAAGATTACGGTTCGCCCCAACGGACCTTTACGTGTTGAGGGGCCGATTGCACTGGTCGATGTGAATGGGAACGAGTGGGATCTGACGGGAAAGCCGGCGATCTCGCTTTGCCGTTGCGGGATGTCCTCAAAGCGACCGTTTTGCGATGGGACACATGGCAGAGAAGGATGGAAGTGTGAGGCAACGCCTATTCCAAGCGAGCCAATTGCCCAAGGGTAAGTTGCATCTGGATTTCGGCTTCAGAATTCCATTTCACTTGAGGGTAGGATCGATGACACTTCGCAAGTGCACAGGGGCTGTTCTTTCCGTGGTGTTTCTGGTTTCGGTTGTCGTCGCGAAGGCGCAGGAGACGACCCAGACGGCTGGGTCGAAAGAGTACACGCGCAGCGATGCGATGGTGCCTATGCGCGATGGAGTGAAGCTACACATCGTGATTCTACGGCCGGGGGGTTCGGAGAGTTCGGGAGAACCGCTGCCGTTTCTGATGGAGCGAACGCCTTATGGAACGGACAACAACTCGTCGAAGTCGGTGAACTTAAGTAAACCGGAGTTGGCGGCCAGTGGGTACATCTTTATATTTGGCGATATTCGCGGACGCTATAAGTCTGAAGGGCAGTTTGTCATGAATCGCCCGATTGTTACTCATGCAACTAAAAACGATGTGGATGAGACGACCGATACACGGGACACAATTGACTGGCTGCTCAAGAATGTTCCGAACAATAGTGGAAAGGTTGGCGTGTTCGGGGTTTCATATCCTGGTTTTTTGGCGATGTCGGCAGGGATCGAAGCGCATCCGGCAGTGAAGGCAATCTCGCCGCAAGCTCCGATGACGAATATCTGGATCGGGGACGACTTCTTCCATAATGGGGCGTTTCGGGAGACCTACGGTTTCGATTACGTGCAGCAGCTCGAGGGGCAAAAGACAGACGTTCGTGTGCAAAGCAAGGAGGACACGTTCGATTTCTTTTTGCGAAATGTGAACTTTGCCGGTGCAGCGGAGGCGGCTAAGATGCAGGATCTGCCGACGGCAAAGGTGTTCCTGACGCAGCCGGCGTATACAAAGTTCTGGCAGGATATGGCGGTGGAAAGGCATCTAACGAAGGTCGAGGTGCCGACGCTCGAGGTTGGTGGATGGTGGGACCAGGAAGATATGTGGGGTACACAGGCGGAGTATGCCGCGCTGGAGCCGCATGACAAGGATCATGAGGTGTTTCTGGTGTTAGGGCCGTGGAACCATGGCGGATGGAACAGACGGACCCTGAGTCTGGGCGACGTTAATTTTGGAGTGGATGTGGGGGAACAGTACCGGAAGACGATCGAAGCGCCTTTTTTTGAAAGGTATCTGAAGGGGCGCGCTGGATTTGAGTTGAAGGACACGGCTAGTTTTCGGACAGGTGTGAATCATTGGGAACACTATGACACGTGGCCGCCGAAGACGGGGTTTCATGCTGCGAAGCTTTATCTGACGAAGGACGCGGGACTTGGTTTTACAACCCCCCAGGGGGGCGGAATTGCTGGATCTTATGTTGCGGATCCAGCGAATCCGGTGCCTTACCGGAACCGACCCATTCAGGCGACCTATGGAGATGGTTCGAAGTGGAGGACGTGGTTGGTAGAGGACCAAAAGTTTGTAAGTTCGAGGAAGGATCTTGCTAACTTTGAGACACCAGTACTGGATCATGATGTGACGATTACAGGCGATGTGATGGCAGACATCTTCGCTTCGACGACAGGCACTGATGCGGACTGGGTAGTGAAACTGATCGATGTATATCCGGATGATGCTCCGGCACCGATGGCTGGTTTTCAATTGATGATCGTGGATGAGATTTTCCGCGGTCGGTACGTGAAGAGTTTTGAAAAGCCTGAGGCATTGGCACCTGGGAAGGTGACTGAATTCAAGTGGAGCCTGCATGGCGCGGACCATACGTTTCTGAGGGGGCACAGGATTATGGTAGAGGTGCAATCGAGCTGGTTTCCCTTGTATGACAGGAACCCGCAGACGTTTGTTCCGAATATCATGACGGCCCCTGCGAGTGCGTATAAAGCGGCGACGCAGACGATCTATGGGTCGGAGAAGTATCCGTCCCATCTGGAGTTTTTGGTTCCGGAGTAGATGTGACGATAAAGACGATCAGCAGCCGGGAGGTCTACCGGAATCTGTGGACCAGCGTCCGCGAGGATGTGATTGAGCGGTCCAACGGGGTGCGCGGGATTTATGGAGTGGTTGATAAGGATCCTGCGGCGATCATTATTCCTCTGGATGTGACCGCGGAGGGCGAGTTTGTATATCTGATCGAACAGTTCCGGTATACGGTGGGTGCTCGTCACCTGGAACTCCCGCAGGGTGGGTGGGAGACGGCGAACGTTATTCCGGAGGAGATGGCTCGCGGCGAGTTGAAGGAAGAAACGGGCTTGACGGCGAAGCAGATAACCTTTTTATCGACACTGCAGATTGCTTATGGAGTGATGAATCAGAAGCAACATGTTTTTCTTGCAGAAGGGTTGACGATGGGTAAGCCGGAACGCGATGAAGAAGAGAATGACCTCGTTGTGTGCCGGGTGAGTGTTGCCGAGTTTGAAGAGATGATCGTGGATGGGGCGATTGTCGATAACTGCTCGGTGGCTGCATGGGGATTGTGTCGTCTGTGGCGGGAGCGACAGAGATAACGTATTCGCGGGCAACAGCCGCATCCAAATAACCAGGAGTGCAGCTATGTTTCTTCGCTTGATGGTCCTATCGGGTGTGATCGGCGCAGGAGTTTCGTTGGCACAGCAGACGTCGGCGCGCGTGGTATTGTTGCGGGATGTGCGGCTGATTGATGGAACTGGATCGCTCCCGCGAGAACATATCTCGTTGCTGTTGCGGGATGGTCGGATCGCTGCGGTTGGTGCGGCTGACATGGCTGTTCCGACCGGCGCAACCGTGGTTGAACTTCACGGAAAAACGGTGATTCCCGGGCTTATCAGCGCACATTCTCATCTTGGGCTGATGATTGACAATGTGGAGTCGTCAGCGACTGCCTATACGAGGGAGAATGTGACGACCCAGTTGAAGCAGTTTGAACAATATGGTGTGACAACGATTATGTCGCTCGGGGTGAACCGCGACCTGGTTTACGAACTGAGAGAAGAACAAAGAGCGGGGCGATTAGGTGGAGCAACGATCTATACCGCAGGGCGTGGAATTGGTGTGCCGGGAGGTGCTCCGGGATTGCCAGCCGCGGCGGATCAGATCTACCGACCAAAGTCAGTGAATGAGGCGCGAGAGGATGTTGATGAGTTAGCAGCGCATCATGCAGATATCGTGAAGATATGGGTGGATAAGCAGCATGGGACCGCCCCGGAGATGAGTCCGGAGATGTACAGGGCTGTGATTGACGAGGCGCATGGAAAGCATCTTCGAGTAGCGGCGCATGAGTATGCGTTGGAAGATGCAAAGAGGCTTGTAGCGGATGGCGTCGATGTGCTGGCGCATTCGGTGAGAGACGAGGTGGTGGATGACGCGTTTGTTCAGGCTATGAAGAGACGTGGGGTCTGGTATGTGCCGACATTCACGGTTGACGAGTCTCTTTTTATTTATGCGGATCGGCCGGAGTTTATGCAGTCGGAGTTTTTCCGGCAGGCTGCGGGCCACTTGCTGATGGCGAAGCTTGATGCTCCTGATTATCCGAAGAAGATCAATGACGATCCGCAGACGATGCAACATCGGAAGGATTTTGCTATTGGTCAGCAGAATTTGAAGAAGCTTTTCGATGCCGGAGTGAATGTCGGGTTTGGTACGGATTCTGGTGCGTTGCCTGGACGTATTCCTGGGTTTGCAGAGCATCGGGAACTGGAATTGATGGTGCGGGCGGGATTGACACCGATGCAGGCGATCACTGCGGCCACCGGTGAGAATGCAAAGCTACTTCACTCCTCCGACCGTGGCACGATTGCTGTGGGGAAGCGCGCCGACCTCGTGGTGCTCGATGCCAATCCTCTGATTGATATTCGTAATACACGGAAGATCGTTTCGGTATATCACGATGGGCAGAACGTAACGAACTTACCGGGTCAGATGCGGTAAACGGGGGTTTCCGTTTTTGCATCAAAGGGACTTGGTGAGTGATTTGGTCGATCAGGAAGATCAGCAGTTAGAACATCGGGGTGTCTCGAGGCGCCGCCGGGTGTTGATGTGGATTGCCGCTTGCCTGTTGATGATGGTTGTGGTCGTTGGTGTTATCGGGGAGGTGATGATTCACCGCGCGATGCCAATTCTGAAGAGCCGTATCATCGAGACGCTGAGCGCGCGATTTAACAGTCGAGTCGAGATGGATGGATTTAACGTTTCTCTGGTGAAGGGAGTTGAAGTCTCGGGGAGCGGACTACGGATCTATCCGCAGGACGAGGTAGTTGCAGCGGGGGCAACGGACCCGCTTATTGGGCTTGGGCATTTTTCCTTTCATGCAGATTGGGAGGGGCTGTTTTCAAAGCCGATGCATGTGGGGACAGTCTATGTGAAAGACATGGCGATTCTCATTCCGCCGAAGGAGATGAGGGCACAAGCGCCGAAGGGGCAGCGACATATCGGAAAGATAAAGATTGTGGTGGATCAGATAGTGTTTGATGATTCGAAGCTTGTCATCGGGACCTTGAAGCCGGACAAGGATCCGCAGGATTACAAACTGAGCCGCATTGTGCTGCTCGATGTGGGGCCAACGAAGCCGTGGGAGTACGACGCGACACTGGTCAACGCGATTCCGACAGGCGATATCCATGCGAAAGGAACGTTTGGGCCGTGGAACAACGACAGTCCTGGAGATTCGACAGTTACAGGGCATTACACCTTCGATCATGCTGACCTAAACACCATCAAAGGTCTGGGCGGAATCCTGTCTTCGATAGGAGAGTTTACAGGGCAGCTCGACAATATTGTTGTAGATGGAACAACGGAGATGCAGGACTTTTCCCTGGACACGGCGAATCATCCAATGCCGCTCCATACGAAGTTTCATGCAATAGTGGACGGTACTAATGGGGATACGTATCTGCAACCGGTCGACGCACGCCTGGGTGAGTCTGATTTTTCATGCAGCGGCGCGGTAATCAACGTCAAAGGGAAAGGGCACATCATTGATCTGGATGTAAATGTTCCTAACGCCCGGATACAGGATTTTCTTGAGTTGGGTGTTAAGACGTCCCCGGTCGTCATGTCGGGCCGGTTGTCGATGAAGACGAAGATGCATATTCCGCCGGGGAAGCAGAGCGTGACACGGAAGCTTGGACTGAAGGGTGGTTTCACGCTGCGACAGATCCACTTTACGAATCCTGAAGTGCAGGACAAGGTGGATATGCTCAGTTTACGGGCGCAGGGTGATGCTAAGGAAGCGAAGCCAGGTGCTGAGGATGTCCACTCTCAAATGGTAGGCCTGTTCGTGCTGGGTGAAGGGAAACTGAGCTTTAGCAGACTCGACTACACGCTGCCAGGGGCAACGGTAGCTTTGACAGGGAAGTATTCGCTGAATGGCGATGAGTTTGAATTTGATGGGAAGATGCGGACGGATGCAAAGGTGTCGCAGATGGTGGCTTCAAAATGGAAGTCGATTCTGCTGAAGCCGGTCGATCCGTTTTTTAAGAAGGACGGGGCGGGGGCGGAGATTCCGGTAAAGATCAGCGGGACGAAGTCTGCGCCGAAGTTTGGGTTGGATTTAAGGCATAAAGGCGAGAAAGAAGGACAGGGGAGCGAGAAGCCATGAGGATGCGCATCTCTTGCGGCCTTCTTCGAGAACAGAAGATGAACTTGATCTAGTGAATTGTTTTCATTCGCCGAGACATGAAGTCCATGAGTAAATAGTTGCCGAGGGTTTGCGGCGTCGTGAAGTAGGCCTTGCCGCGGCACATCGCGCTGACGGTTTGCACAAACTGCATAAGGGAGAAGTCGCTGGCAAGCATGAAGGTGTTGATCATGATGTTCGAGCGTTTGCAGCGGCTAACTTCTTCGAGGGTCTCGGAGATAACGAGAGGATCGAGGCCGAAGGCGTTTTTGTAGATGCGACCGTCAGGTAGCGTGAGCGCGCTGGGCTTCCCGTCAGTGATCATGACGATTTGTTTCATGTCTTTGTTTTGACGGGCGAGGATGCGTTGGGCGAGGCGCAGGCCTTCGCGGGTGTTGGTGTAATGGGGACCCACCTTGACGCGAGAGAGCTGTGAGACCGGAACCTCTTCCGCCGTGTCGTGAAAGAGGACCAGATTCAGCGTGTCACCCGGAAACTGGGTGCGGATAAGGTGACTGAGTGCCATGGCAACTCGTTTGGCTGGAGTGAAGCGGTCTTCGCCATACAGGATCATCGAGTGAGAGCAATCGAGCATGACAACAGTGGCGCAGGAAGATTGATAGTCGGACTGGTGGACGTGGAGATCAGAGTACTCGATGTTCAGTGGAGAGTTTTCTTCACCTTCGATTGCGGTGCGGATGCCCTCGCGGGCGAAGACGCTCGAGAGCGTCGCTGTGAGATCGAGATTGAGTGTGTCGCCGAAGTCGTAGAGCTTCGAGGAGCCATTAACCTCAACACCAGCGGCTTCGTGGCGAGTGTCGTGGCGCCCAAGGTTGGATTTGCCTAGAGGGCCGAGCAGCTCGCGAAGGGCTTTGTAGCCGAGGAAGTCCATGCCCTTATCCGTGACCTCGAAGCGGGCCTCTGCGTTGCTCTCGCTTTGCTGTGCTTGATTCTGTTCGGGCTGCTCGGCGTTGATGAAGTTCTGGTCTTGCATCTTTTGGATGATCTGATCGATGAGTTCTTCGACCTTATCTTCAGAGAGAGCTTCAAATTTCTGCTGAGACTCTTCATCAAAGAGTTCGCCGGACTCGAGGGCTTCGCGGATAGCTTCGCGAAGATTTTGGATCGTCTGGTCATTGAACTCGTGAAAGCGTGAGTAGGGATCCTGAAAGCCGGAGTCGAGGAGGAAGTCAGATAGCCTTTGCATCAGGTCTTCGAGACCGAAGCTGGAGGAGAGATCGCCGGTGAACTTGGTGTAACGGACTCGCTTCATGGAATGCCTACTTTAGTGCTATTAGTTTGACGCAGAAGGAACGTAGCCGTCGATGACGGTGGTGCTTCCACCGATGCGCGTTGCGAAGGTTGGGCTTTTGAGGCCTTGTAGGATGGTCGCCGGAATGTCTGTTGGTGAAACGTGGCGGGAATAGAACTCGGCAAATGAGAAGAAGTCGGTTCCCTTGTCGTCGATCATTTGTGTGTCTTGCGAGTAATTCTTGATGATGTCCGGGTTGGCTAGGGCTTCACCGAGGAAGTTGACGGCATCCTTTACAGAGCGGCCTGTGCGTGATTTGAAAGTATAGAGAGGGACTTGCTGACGCTCGGCGAATTCGGCGAGTGGGATGAGAGGCTGAAGCGCGAAGGATTGGTAGTGGATGGCGCGTTCGTGCCGAGCCATTTCCTGCGGGAGAGCGCCGCGCGAGTCTACTTCGTTGATGCCTTGCTTGAAGACGCCGATCCCCCACTTGAAGAGATCGTCGTCAGAGGAGATTACACCAGTCGAGACAGCGGCAAGTCCGCGCCAGTAGTGATGATTGTTCGTTTGCTTGTCGGCCTTGTCAAAGTCGACGGTGCGGTGGGCTACTTTGTTCAACCACGCGATGTCGCGTTTTACTTGGATGGGGTCGAGAGAGGCCTCATTGACGAGAACGGATTCACTGACGGCTATGGAACTAAGCGTCCATTCAACCTGATACCACGCCTGCGAACTTTCCTTCGGGTCGTAGTCGAGGAGGGTTTTGGCGCTGGCCCATAGATCGATCTGCTGTTGGGCGCACTGGGCTTCGTCCTTGTTGAAGCTGACGAGCCATTGATTCATGCCCGCGGTGACGCGGCGCTCGAAGTTGTTGTAGACGCGAGTGGCCTTAGCTTCTTCGGGGTTTGTCGGTCCGTGACTTCCGTTGAGGTAGTGCTTGGGAATGATCATACGGCCGGTCGGCGGCTGGACGACAGGGAGCGTGACGCAGGAGTTGAGAGAAGTGATGGCGGATTTTGTGCGTGGGTCAGCGGTTTGCGCGAGCTGCGCGTGACGTTGCTTGATGTCGATATAAGAGGCTTTGGGATCGGAGACTTTTTGTGCTTGAACGAAGGCCGTCGAAAGCAGCAGCGTTGCAGTAAGGCCCGAGGTGAAGATGGTCTTGGACATAATCTATTCTCTAACAGACATTTGATTCCCGACTAAGGAGTTTTGACCCAGCGGGTGTTGACCACACTGAGTTTGAAGCATCCGACCTTCTTTGCAAGCTGCTGATCCGTAAGCGGTGCAATCTTGGTTTGGGAGCGGATGTTTTGTTCAAAATGCTCGAGAT
>Ga0206968_10054_pt1 | contig 29935 bp, 28 predicted proteins | sample Alteio_BWOrgHeat_22_FD_153254 | JGI IMG/M metagenome (GOLD analysis project Ga0206968, IMG submission 153254) | Enriched cells from forest soil in Barre Woods Harvard Forest LTER site, Petersham, Massachusetts, United States -... | ecosystem: Environmental > Terrestrial > Soil > Temperate forest >... | reverse complement strand
CCTGCTTGCGGACAAGATCGGAGATGCGGCGGTGCTTGTTAAATGCTTCTCTGGGTACGCTGGGGATGAGAATCGGTTCCATCGAATTTCTCCAAGACTATTTTTTGAACGTAGGGCAGTCGGCGTCTGCGCGCATTGTTGGCTGATTGATATATCCCAGAAATGTATTGGCTGCGATCTCGCGCGGAGAGCGTGCGCCGTATTCGCCGACGAAGAAATCGGTAAGCGTGCCGGGAATAGAAGCGTGCTCGAAGACCTCGTTGATGACGGTGCCGGGCGCGATCCACGGAGAGATGAGGACTGCCGGAACGCGAACGCCAAGCCGGTCGAAGTGGAAGGGGTCGGGTGTTCCGGTTGCGGCAGGCTGCGCGACGAAGCCGTCGGGCGTGCAGGATGGCGGAGGGACGTGATCGTAGATGCCGCCGTGTTCGTCGTAGACAATGAGAATGGCAGTCTTCGGCCAGAGGTTTGGATTGCTGCGAATAGCTGTGTAGACGGTGGCGATGAACTGCTCTCCGGCGCGGACGTCGTGGTCGGGATGCTGATCGCTCGCTATGAGCTCTCCGGTGCCGTCAGGTGCATCGTGATCGGTGTAGTTCGGCTCTATGAAGCTGTAGGAGGGAAGTTTGTTGCGGCTGCAGGCGTCCTGGAAGTCCTGGAAGGTGCCGAAGAGCTGTGGCTGGTTCTGCAGGAGATTGATGACTTCGAGCGATGAACTCTGCTGGTCGTAGTAGTAGAGCTTTGCGGTGTAGGGTGTGCCCTCGAAGCGCTCGTAGACACTCTTGTACTGCTTGTTCCAGTAGAAGACGTCCATGCTGACCTGACCGAATGACGTTCCGTAGTGCGCAAAGGCTCGGTTGCAGAGCGTGGGGCCAGGGATGGACGAGAACCAGCGATTGAATACTGCATACTGCGTCGCCAGTGTGCTGAGAATTGGAAGCTTGTCGCTGGTGAAGTAGTTCATGATCTCGTGGGAGTGACCGACGTTGTGCTGCTGGTTGTAGTAGCTCGTAACGAAGCCCTGCATGTTCGGTTGCCGGTTGGGATTCTGCGCCGTGGTGACGCCGCCGAAGATCTGCATATCCACAGCTGGAAAATGATGATCGGGGTCGGGATCGAGTTGGCTTTGAAACTCGGCATCGGGTACGACCTTGACCGGCTCGCCGGTTGTGTCGAGGTTGAACTCGTTGCCGGTGAGGCCGTCTATGGCAGGGTTTTCGCTCTTAAGAGCTCCGAGCATGTGGTCGAAGGAGCGGTTTTCCATCATGAGGACCACGACGTGCTGCAATTTCTGAATTCCTGGGAGTGTTCTGTCCAGCATTCGGTAGCTCCGGGGAGAAGGAGGATTTAAAAAACAAGGGCCCACGATAACGACTATTCGAAGATAAGGTAAGGGGCCCGCCGTGCAGGAATGGTGAATCCACCTTAGCTCGGATGGATAGTGAATGTCGAATGTACTTCGTTTCGATGGCAGGTTGACAATTCCTGGCGAGGTCGCGCCACGACGACAATCAGGGCAAATGTACGCGAGCGCCAAGACACCTCCGCTAACGAACTTCCACCAGTTCTTGTTATCAGTGGAGCGATGAAAGATAGCTACGAGGCAAGCGGCGATGAGGATGAAGTACCCGATGCCTCCGACGAACACCCTCACGGTGTCTGGCTGCTTCACAAGGCCGGTTTCGAGAAGAACCCACAACTCGCAGATGCCGGCTTGCATGAGGTGAGTCACGAACAGGCTGAACGCGTTCCGGAATACCGCAATTGTGAATCCAGCACCGCACCCCCAAGGACTGCGGATCGATCCATTCCAAATCGAATGAGGGTTGCTTAGGAACCGTCGCGCGGGAAACGCATATGGTCCCCAAGAGTGGGATTTTCCACGGTAAAAACAAGATCCATGATAGGCTGATGGCCAACCAAATCATCAGGAAACGTCATCCTATAGGAGAGGGCAAGTGTGCGTCAGAACACGGCCGGGAAAAGACGATTCCACTCTTCATGAATTTCGCGAAGATTCAAAACGGTGCGGTAGCCTTGGAGGCGAACCCCGCCAATACCCCTAAGCCCATCCAGCATGGTCACAGGGAGCCTGACGGCGAAGCGGAGCTTCTGGCTGCGCAACGGCTAGCTGCGATAGTTGAGTCATCCGACGACGCAATTGTCAGCAAGGATCTTAGCGGAACAGTCCTGAGCTGGAATCCAAGTGCGGAGAGAATCTTCGGCTATAGGGCGGAGGAGATGGTCGGACAGTCGATCTTGAAGATCATCCCTCCCGACCTGCATGACGACGAGGCCAGGATTTTGGCAACGATCACGCGAGGGCAGCGGATCGATCACTTTGAGACGGTGCGCCTGAGTAAGGACGGCGAGCGGATCGAGGTATCGCTGACAGTGTCTCCACTGAAAGACGCGACAGGCAAAATTGTCGGCGCGTCCAAGATTGCACGAGATATCACACAACAGAAGAAGGCCGAGATTGCATTGAGGACGACGGAGAGGCTCGCTTCTGTCGGCCGGCTTGCCGCGACGGTCGCTCATGAGATCAATAATCCGCTCGAGGCAGTGACAAACCTTGTCTATCTGGCGAAGAACGCCGCGGTTCGGGAAGATGTTCGAGAGTATCTGACTACTGCCGAAGAAGAACTAACCCGAATCTTTCAAATGACAAAGCAAACTCTTGGTTTCTATCGTGAGACGAAGGGTGCTATGACGATCAGACTTGGGCCTTTGGTGGCGTCGTTGCTTTCTGTCTTCTCATCGCGAACACGGAACCGGGGAATTGCGCTAATTCCGGAGATCCGAGTCGATTCGGACTTCTATGCGGTGCCGGGAGAGATTCGGCAGGTGATTGCGAACCTTTTGAGCAACAGCATCGATGCGGTGAATACAGACGGACAGGTTCGGGTTCGTGTGTCTGCAGCGAGGCAATGGAGTGGAGAGGGCCGGCAAGGTGTCAGACTGACAGTGGCAGATACTGGAAGCGGAATCTCAAAGACAGCTCGGTCCAGGATCTTCGAGCCGTTTTTTACGACGAAGACCGATATTGGAACCGGGCTGGGCCTCTGGGTGTGCAAGAGCATCGTGGAGACTCACGGCGGGTCGATCCACGTGAGGAGCAATGCGACTCCGGGACACAGTTGGACGGTGTTTTCCGTTTTTCTGCCTTTAAATCCCCGTGAACACGCCGATGAGGAGACGCTGATAGAAGCCGTCTCCGAACCAGTCGCATAGGCATTCTAAGCAGACAGATAAAAATTACTTGTCCAGCGTTTTGCGGATGCCCGCCAGATGGTGCCAACTGTGACGTAGGGCATGATCTTCAATAACGAACTGTGCGGTAACAGGGGCGCCGAAGCTTAGCGAGAAGGGCGCGGCCTGATCCAGCTCCTCGTCTGTGAACATACGAACCGCTTCTGCTGCTGCGCGGCTGTTGCGCCGCAGAAGTTCGAGTGCGGTGGACTTGCTGACCTCAGCGTAGTCGCGGGCATGATGAGAGTTCAGATGAGCAATTACCTCCCAGGTGACGTCTGTGACTGCCTCGCCGCTTGCGATGGTCTTCGCGAGATCGACCTCGATGGGGTAGACGGTGGCAACGTGGTGCACAATGACACCGATGGAGCGGTGGGCTCCGGTACTCTCGGGCACGAGCGTATTCCATTCGGTCTCGGAGAGAGCCTCAACAAAAGCTGCGAGGCTGTTCGCACCTTCTTCAATTCGATTGGCGAGTGATTCGGCGCGGCGACCTGCTGCTTTTGTCTGCTGGAAGCTCGTATTTTTTTTGGTGCTTATTTCAGTTGCGATTGCACACATTCTCGTATTCCTTTCCATTTGGATATAGCGGTCGCTTTTCTGCGATCGGATTAATTATCCGACTGCGATGGGTTGGAGACTTGATTGATACGCCCGAATTCTTGGCAGGGACACTCAATTCAAGCGATGCTATAGGGATGGACGTGCTTTCCGAGGTTCTGAAAGTCGTGAAGCTCGAAGGAGCGCTGTTCTTCAATGGCGAGTTTTCCGCTCCATGGTGTCTGAGTTCGTCTCCGTCGACTGCGATGCCACCCCATCTTTCCGCCCATGTCGGGCACCCTATCGTCTATCACTTTTTGACTGAGGGAAGAGCCTACGTGAAGCTGCCGGACGGGCGACGGGAAGATTTGACTGCAGGCGACATCGTCGTGGTTCCACACGGTGACCCGCATCTTCTGGGCAATGGCTCCGCCATAAAACCCATCGACTCGCGTGAGTTCGCAAAGGATCTTACCGAGGGGCTGAAGCGGGTGCAGTTTGGTGGCGGGGGCGAGGTTACGAAGTTTGTTTGCGGATACATGGTCTGCGATCCGCGGCTGAGCGAGGTGGTTCTGGCGGGGCTGCCGAAGATCTTCAAGGTGCACGTCGTCAAGGAGGCTTCGGGACAGTGGCTGGAACATTCGATTCGTTTCACGGTCGATGAGGTGCATCGCGCACATGCGGGGAGCGAGGTGGTGCTCGCAAAGCTGTCCGAGCTGCTGTTTGTGGAGACGCTGCGGCGCTATATTACCGCGTTGCCAGTGGAACAGACCGGATGGCTTGCCGGTGCTCGGGATTCGGTTGTGGGGCAAGTGCTTGCTTTTCTGCACAAGGAGCCTGCGCAGCGGTGGACGATCTCGAATCTGTCAAGGAAGGTTGGGATTTCACGTACACGGCTTGGAGAGCGTTTTCATCATTTTCTTGGCGAGTCGCCGATGGCGTATCTGACGAAGTGGCGGCTGAAGCTGGGAGCGGAGATTCTTCAGTCGACACAGAACAGCGTGGCTGCGGTTGCGGCTGCAGTTGGATATGGTTCGGAGGCGGCGTTCAATCGCGCATTCAAGCGTGAGTTCGATTGTCCGCCGGGGCAGTTTCGACGCAAGAAAAAAGATTCCCAGGAAATGGCTCGAGACTAATTGCTTGGCGCAATGGATTGATTGTGCGTGGATTGGGTAAGATTTCAGATATCAAGTTGCTTTTCAAGCGGTGCTGCAGAAAAGAGGGTTGCGTGTCGGACGATAAGGTGCAGGATCAGAGCAGATTAAGCCGAAGAAGGTTTCTGGAGGCTGGGTCGGCAGTGCTGGTTGCGGCGGCAGGGATGCAGGTCGCTCAGGGGCAGGAGAAGACTGCACAGACGCCGGATCATACGGGCGTGAATGAGACGGAGCCCGGGCCGAAGAACTCGCCTCTTGATGGGCAGAATCCCTCGTCGGTTTGGGCTCCGGAGACAGATGCGGGCGGGCAGCCTCCGTTTAAATATCCGTTTTCGTTCTCGCATAAGCGGATTGAAGAGGGTGGATGGACGCGACAGGTGACGGTGCGCGATCTGCCGATCTCGAAGAAGATGGCCGGCGTGCAGATGCGGCTTATCAAAGGCGGAATTCGCGAACTGCACTGGCATGTGGGCTCGGAGTGGGCGTTCATGATCTACGGTTCCGCGCGGATTACCGCGGTGGATCAGCAGGGGCGCGCATTTGTCGAGGATGTGAATGAGGGCGATCTGTGGCTGTTTCCGGGAGGTATTCCGCACTCGATTCAGGGATTGGGGCCGGACGGCGCGATGTTTCTGCTGGTATTCGATGATGGGAGCTTCAACGAGTTTCAGACGTTTCTGCTGACGGACTGGCTGACGCATACGCCGAAGGAAGTCCTTGCGAAGAACTTCAACGTGCCGGCGGAGACGTTTGCGAAGGTTCCGAAGAAGGAGTTGTTTATCTTTGAGCGGCCATTGCCGCGTCCGCTCGCCGAAGAAAAGCGCGATGCGGAGGCAGGGAGTGGCGCTGTGCCGCATACGTTTGCGTTCTTCCCAGGGAAGATGAAGCCGACGAAGGTGTCGAACGGTGGCGAGGTAAAGATCGTCGACAAAGCAAATTTTCCCGCGACGAATATCGCATCGGCGATTGTGACGCTGAAGCCCGGCGGTTTGCGCGAGTTGCACTGGCATCCCAATGAAGATGAGTGGCAGTACTACGTGAAGGGCAAGGGACGCATGACAGTATTTTCCGCGGGTGGGCATGCGCGGACGATGGATTTTCAGGAGGGCGATGTGGGGTACATCGAGCGGTCCGCTCCACACTACATCGAAAATACCGGCAATACCGACTTGGTTTTTCTTGAGGTGTTTCCGACGCCGCTGTATGAGGATATTTCGCTGGCCGAGTGGCTGGCGCATACGCCTTCCCGCCTGGTCGATCAGCACATCGCTACGGGTGAGGATTTTCTGAGGAAGATCGGCAAGCAGGAAGCGGTGATCACGCCGGAGTGAGCGAGTCTCGTTGCGATCGACGGCCAATACGTCGTGCCATGAAAAGGAGGCCCACGACGGCGAGGATGTTGAATACGATTTTTCCGACGAGATCTTCCTGCGGCCACGCGCTGCTGCCAGAGAATCCGGTTGCGATGGTGACCAGTGTCGCTCCAAAAGTGAGAGCCCAGCGATGCATGTCATTCCATGCTGGCATGGACGACCAATAACGGATGACCGAGTAAGCAATGGTCGCCCATATGATTTCGAGGGCCAAGGGAAGCCAGAACGGGAGCGTCGATTTGCCGCCAAAGATGAGACCCATGAGCCAATACCACGGCGAGGCGAATACGATGGCTGCGAGAATCATCGTCCACGCCGGCGGAGAGCTGCGAGAGGAGATTTGTTGCTGACCGATTTGACGAGTTGCGTAGGCAGTGAGTGCGAGCAGCGCGATGATGAAGATCCCAGTGAGGATTGTTGCTCGTGGAGGCGTGTAGTTGGGTGCGTGGAAGACTATCGGCCTTGCTCTTTTGATCCATGCAAACCATGCGATATAGGAGCCGAACAGGAAGATAGCGCTAGAGATAACGAGACCAACGTTGCCTAGCCACGGTTTGTTGCGCTGCTTCGGAAAGATCAGCTCTGCCAGCTGCACAGGTACGAGTACGACCCAGACACATTCGTAGCCGAGCATGAAGAGAAAATAGATCCAGTTGATACCCCAGAGACGGCCGTAGGTCGCGGAGGTCGCCGGCCATGGCAGCGGAGCGAGCGATGTCTGCTGGATTACAAATTCTTCTGCGACCGAGAGAGCGAGTCCGAAGATCAACATGCTGGTCCAGCCGCCGCCCCAACGTCGGACGAGTTCGCGAATCATCAGCGCGCCGCAGCCCCAGACCATCATCTCCGGAATGAAGGCAAAGATGTAACTGATTCGTGTCGCGCCGCTGAGAACTTCGCCGACAAGAGGTGCGAGGACGACGAGTGTGAGAGCCGCGGTCCAGGTGCGGGGTTTGGTCGATGGGATGGATGGAGAATGCTCGGTGAAATTCATTTCATCTCTCCTTCGCGTTGCTTGCTGCCTTTCGGCCTGCTCGTACCTCCTGGAAGATCTTCTTGATGTCCCAGACGAGATCGCCAGAGCGCAACTCAGGGATGAGGCTGCGAACCCACTTGAGTTCGGCTCGGCGCATTGCCAGGAGGTACTCGCTTTCGATGAGGTTGATTCGATCGACTCGTTCCTGAGCGGATTTCAGACGGTCCGCCAACGCCTGGATCTCTTCTTCCATGCGTTCTGCCCGTTCTTCCAGTCTTACCATTGCGTCTTTGTGATCAAGGTGGAGAAGGAAACTCATGGCGGCCATGAACTCAGACGACTCGTGACGAGGAACTTCGACCATCTGCCGGAGAACGCGGATGAGCTCCTGACGACCTTCCGGGGTGATTCGGTACGTGGTGCGTTCGGGGCGGCGTCCGCTTCGTCCTATGTCTGCTGCTTGGATGAGTCCAGTGGCCATGAGGCGGTTGATGGCGTGATAGAGCGAGCCTCGTTTGAGAGTGAGCAGCTCATCCTTGTGCCGTTCGCGTAGCAAAATCTGCATCTGGTAGGGATGCATGGGGGCTTCGCGGAGGAGTGCCAGCACTGCGATTTCCCATAGATTGCGATAGCTCATCATGACTAGCTCATATGAGCTATATCGTATGAGCTAACCTCTCGTCAAGCATTTGAATTCAGTTTTTTTGAATGGCGTGCTAGTAAATTGCTCGATTTCTCAGCGGTGCACTTTCCGGTCTTCCTTATTAACCGGACTTGCCGGGGTTGACAATTTCATCGTGGCATAGTCTAACTATGCAAGCAGCCCGAAGAAGGTTGGAGGTTCTTTTGAGTCGCGACGAGATTCCGCCGGGAACGCTTTATCTTTTGATTCTGAAAACGCTTGCTCGATCGAGAACGCTGCATGGGTATGAGATTGCCGATGCGATTCAGCGTGGTTCGGCAGATGTGCTACAGGTGGAAGAAGGGTCGCTTTATCCAGCGCTGCAACGGATGCTGATCAAAGGCTGGGTCACTGCGGAGTGGGGAACGACGGCGGGGAATCGACGTGCGCGATATTACAAGCTGACGGTTGCGGGACGCAAGCAGTTGGCCGTGGAGCTTTCGCAGTTTGAACGGGTGATGGGTGCGATCCAACGCGTCATTCAGACGGCGTAGAGCACTCGAAGGGAGCGACGATGAGCTGGCCAGGCGAATTGGTACGACGAATCAAAATGTTGCTGCAGCGCCATCGTTTCGACGCCGACCTTGACGACGAGATGAAGCTGCATCTTGAGCTGCGGCGCCAACAGCAGATCGAAGCGGGTGTAGCTCCGGAAGCCGCTGGCGCGGCTGCACGACGAAGGTTTGGAAATCAGACTGCCATCAGGGAGAAAAGCCATATGAGTTGGGGCTGGGGTTGGCTGGAGACTTTTGCTCAGGATGTAGTGTACGGCGTTCGATCGATGTTACGGAGTCCGGCGCTGGTGGTGGTAGCGCTCCTCTCGCTAGCGCTGGGGATCGGTGCGAATACGGCGATCTTTAGCCTTCTGGATGCGGTGATGCTGCGATCGCTTCCGGTGAGGCAGCCTTCGCAACTGGTTCTGTTGGGAACTGGCGATTGGAATGGGATAAGCGATGGATTTGCGATCACAGAACTTTATTCGTATCCGTTTTATCGCGAGATGCAGAAGAATAACGCGGTCTTTTCTAACGTGGCCGCGGCCTTCAGCATGCAGAACAACGTGCATGGCTTTGTCGAAGGACGCGAACAGAGCGAGCCGATGCAGATTCAGCTTGTCTCGGGCACCTATTTTTCCGCCCTCGGAGTGGATGCCTTCATGGGTCGCACGTTGACAGATGAAGACGATAAGACGGAAGGCGATCATCCGGTGGCGATGGTCAGTTATGCGTGGTGGAATCGCGCACTCTCGCACGATCCTGCAGTGCTGAGCAAAAAACTGAAGATCGGCGATACGACCTTTGATGTCGTTGGCGTCGCTCCGCCGGAGTTTTTTGGGACAACGGTTGGTGTTGCGCCAGACATCTGGATTCCGTTGTCGATGATGCAGGCTGTTCCTCCGCACTGGACCGGTTACGCGGATAATTTTTCCGAATCGCTTTATGTTATTGGACGCGTGAAGCCGGGAGTCACGCTGGATCAGGCAACGACAAATGTGAATCTCCTGTACCAGCAAATTCTGCGCGGCTTTCCTGATTCTCCGCTGAGCCAGAAGAATCTGGACAAACTCAGCAAGGTGCATGTTCCTCTGACTCCGATGGCAACAGGAGTATCCAAACTTCGGGAGAAGTTTTCCGAGCCGCTGCAGATCCTGATGGCGGTTGTCGCTCTGGTTCTGCTGATTGCTTGTGCGAACCTTGCGAATCTTTTGTTGGCACGGTCGACGGCGCGAGGGCGCGAACTTGCGGTGCGACAGGCGTTGGGCGCACGACGCCTGCGATTGATTAGGCAGTTGCTGACGGAGAGCTTTTTATTGGCCATTATCGGCGGCGTATTGGGAGTTTTGTTCGCAAATGTGGGAAGCCATCTTCTGCTGCGCATGGTGTCGGGCGGCCGGCAGGTTGTACCACTGGATATCTCGATCAATGGCAGGCTTTTGCTCTTTAGTCTTGCGGTGACCGTTGGGACTGCGGTGCTATTCGGAACTGTACCGGCGTTTCGGGCGACAAGGCTCGATCTTGTCGAATCGCTCAAAGAAGGACGTGGACCACAGAGTGGCGGAGCGAAGAGCCCGTTGGCGAAGATACTTGTTGCGTCTCAGATCGCGGTTTCGGTGGTGCTGCTGGTCGGTGCCGGGTTGTTTCTTCGAAGCCTCGTGAATCTTAATAACGTCGATACGGGTTTCAACAAGGAGAACGTTCTTCGTTTGCAGGTTGATGCAAGCTCCATTGGATATAAGACCGAGGAGCCGAGGCTCTATGCGCTCTATCGGGAAATTGAAGATCGAGTGAGTGCGCTGCCGGCCGTTCGTGCCGCCAGCTTTTCAGCATTCACATTTCATGAGGGAAGCTGGAATAACTCGATTACCGTGCCAGGCTTCGAGTACCATCCTGAGGTTGACGTGAAACACAACGTAGTCGGTAATGGGTATTTTTCGACGATGCAGATTCCATTGCTCGCCGGACGAAATTTTGGCCCGCAGGATACGGCAACATCGCAGAAGGTTGCGATTATCAGCGAGCGTGCGGCGAAGACGCTGTTTCCTCCGGGGAATCCCATCGGACATTTTTATTACATCGGGAAACCGGAAAAAAATAACTACCGCGAGGTCATTGGAATTGCAAAAGACGTAAAGTTCGGGGATCTGCAGGAGGATCCGGAGACCCTCGACTACGTTCCCTATACCCAGCGCATGGACTACCTCTCCGACTTTGAGGTTCGCTACACGGGAGATTTCAGTTCAATCTCTTCGGCGGTGCAGAGGACAATTCATGACGTGAGCCGCACGCTGCCGATGACTCGCGTTACGACACTCGATGAGCAGGTTGCGGGTTCGGTGACGAATCAACGGCTCGTTGCGCAGCTCTCGACTTTCTTTGGCCTTCTGGCTATCTTTCTCTCTTGCATCGGAATCTACGGTGTGATGTCGTATGTTGTGGTTCGCCGGACGAATGAGATCGGAATTCGCATGGCACTTGGCGCTGAGCGGTCGACGGTGCGGTGGATGGTGATGCGCGAGGTGCTGCTGCTGGTTGCGATTGGCGTGGGGATTGGAGTCCCAGTTGCACTGGCGGGAGATCGGTTGATCTCGAATATGCTTTTTGGTTTGCACGGCAACGATCCGATGAGCATTGGGACGGCGGTGGCACTGATGCTTCTCGTTGCGATGATGGCTGGATACCTTCCCGCGTTGCGAGCTTCGCGCATCGAACCGATGGTGGCGTTGCGGTATGAGTGACACGAAGGGCCGGAGTCAACTCCAGCCCTTCGGTTTAGCGCGCCCCGTCCCCTTCGAGAAGGCTGCGTTCGAGTGCGCGAATGTAGTCGATGACGGCTTCACTGAAGCCATCGATGTGAGTCCACGGGCCGTAGCCTACTCCATTGCGCGCCGAGGCTACGTTGATCACATAACCTTTGCCTCGCGGTGCAGAAACGAAGTCGTGCGACTGTTCGTCGGTGATGACGAGGATGCGATCGTACGGTTCGCCAATGGCGTCGAGCGCTGCACCGAGATAAGTTCCCTGGTGCGGCTGGCTGGACTCCATCGCGTCGCGCAGAGCGAATCCGCGCCGGGGTGGGATGAGCTTTACGACGTTCGAGAAGGTATAGATGGTTACCTTCTCAGCGACTTCGCGCAGAAGCACGGCGAGCCCGTAGGCAGCGTCGGTGCGAAGCATCTCGGAACGGCGAGACAACGGCGCGACCATCGACCCCGAGACGTCGACGAGGATGATCGTGTGCCCCGGAAGACGCCCAGCCGCTTCGAGCGAGCGGTACATTGCGCGCTCGAGTGGCTCTTCCCACTGCGGCGCATGACGCGCTGCGGCAAGGAAGCGGAAAGGCAGGACGCGATCGGTGCGCATGGCATCGAGCGCCGTGATCACGAGATCCTCAGCGACTCCCGCAGCCTTCATGTTGCGAAGGTTCCGCAGGAGAGCGAGCGCGCCAAGCCGATGATCGATGAGCAGCCGCTCCCAGTGCGCACGCTTGTCGCCACCTGAGGAGAGTGCAACCTCCCAGGTGTCGGGTGTGGCGAGCTCACCGGCGATCAACCGCCTCCATACCAACGCCTGATCCGAGGTCATCGGCTTGGCGTGGGTGAGAAAAAGCACGTCGCGAAGGCGAACCGCGCCGGCACGATCGTACTTGGCAAGCGAGTACTCGTCGAATCGAGTGAACGCAGCCGCGAGCCCCTTCTTCACCTGCGCCGAGAGCGGACAACGACCCTCGGCCCAGTAGATGGTGAGGAACTCAGAGAGTTCGTCAGCACGCTGGATGACGCGGACGAGAGTTTCGGCCACGAGACCACGGTGCGTTGCGTGACGAGCCATCTCACGCACGAGCAGAAGAGGCACGTGCCGAAGCTTCATCGTGGTGCGGGCTTCGACCGCGAGTACGGCGACCATTTCGGCTTCTACCTTCGAAACGAGTCCGCGGATGCGTGCACCGATGGTTGCGCCGGACTCGTAGAACTCGTTCTCCCAAAGCATGCAGGCGAGAACGCTGCGCCGCAGGTTCTGCTCGGGAGTGAGGACGAGAGCCGGTGCTCCCTCGTACGTGCGAGGGCGGGGCGGGACGAGGTGGCTCAGTTTGAGGATGTTCAGCTTCATGTTATTCGCACCTCCCTTTCGTGTGCGGTGGTTGTAAATTTCGCCGGGGAATAGCGACACGGCAGGCTACATGAGCTTGCGCTCACGGCAGGATTCGAACCTGCGACCTCTGCTCGTGTGAGCGCCGTTCTACCACTGAAGTAGCCGTTGTCTGCGCCACCGGCGAATATTTGGTTAATCGTTGTCGTCTTCTTCGTCGTTATCGTTGATGTCAACGTTGACGCGAGTTCGAACCTTGAAGCCGACAGGCTTGAGAGGCGCGGGAGTGACGTCGATCGCCAGGTCCTGCATCTGCTTGTAGCTCGGGCGATTCTTGTCGTAGAAGCCGGTGCAGGTGTTGACCGTGAAGGGAAGCACGATGTTCGGGTGGACCCATGTGCACATCGTCATTCGTTCGGATTCACGATACCCCGTGAAGACGAGTGCGCTGGTGCAGGTCTTGCACAGCGACTCCGAGCCGATCGACGTTCCGTTTTTGATGTACGGCTTGCTCATGGCAATTCTTCTTTCTAACCAGTCTGTGACTGGATGCTTTCCGCCGGGGAATAAACGACGACAGTCCATTAGGTGCTCTGCCACTGAGCTACACGGAGTTACCTCCATGGCAGGACTCGAACCTGCCTCCACCCGGTTATGAACCGAAGTAACTGTTGTCTGCGCCACCGGCGTAAGTTGAATTTGTAAGTCGATGATTTGCCAGGGAATGAACGAAAAGAGTTCAAGAGTAAGTGCAGTTACGGAGCTTTATAAGTCGAGGCTACGCCTCTGTCCCGTATTGTCTTTGCTCTAGCAGGGATTTCCGTTCCCTGCTGCTTGTCAAGGCGGAGGAGTAACTCTTCTCTATCGCCACTGGCGTTTGCCTGTGCGGACGCAGGTTCGCGGCTGCGCAAGCGCGCATCAATTGACTGAGGGATCAAGCAAGTACAGTAGCTTTTCGATTACGAGTCGATGGAACTATACTCTTCGCCACTCAGTCAAAGGTAGGTTTCTTGGGTTTGCGTAGGGTGCAGAGTTACTAATTTTGACCAAAGAGAAACCATTCCCGGCGATCAGACGGCAAATTGACTATTGCCATTGACCTACGCAACGGATTGTGCGATTTCATCTTCATCGGGATAGTTCTCCTACGCAGACTGTACTTTGACATAAGTCATAACTCAATAGCAAGGAATTTTATAGGATTTTTTCAGAATATTTCTAGTGAGTTAGTCTTCAAAACTCTTTTTCTTTTGGTTGCGCATCCGGTAGAAGGTGTAGCCGACGATGTTACTGATGAGAGTAGTGCCGAGAATTTTTGCAGCGTAGGCGCGTGGGTTGACGACATCGACGAAAGGATAAGCCGAGATAACGAAGCTGAAGAGAGCGGCTACGAATCCCATCATGGAGGTCCAGCGAATCCACCGGGGCAGTCGCTTGCGAAGGGCGGCAGCGCCTATAAGTGGGATTGCGAACATGACGAGGTAGGAGAGCTCGTAGTGCGTGATGGAGGCGTTGGAGAGAACCTGGAAGGCCTCCTGCGCGTGAACTCCAACGTTGGCGAGGACGAGGAGAAGGAGAACGAGAACGCAGGTGAAGATGATTGAGTTAACCGGGGTACGGAATCGCGAGTGAAGTCGTGTGAACCACGCAGGGATAAGGTGATCCCACCCTGCGGCCATGGGGAGGCGGGTAACGCCGGTGAAGATGAAGCTGGAGGCCGCGATGAGACGGAATTGCACGAAGAGAATTGTCGCCATTGCGATGAGGTTTGCAATGCCAGAGTTGCCGAGAGCGTTTCGAAGTGTTTGCGGGATGGGTGCGATGTAGTCGATGTGCCCGTTGGAGAACGCGAGCACCGAGCTGGTGCCTGCGATGAACATTGCGCAGATGATGGGTGAGGCGAGGATGACAGATTGGCCGATTGAACGTGCCGCGTCGCGGCTTTCACCGGCGAGGATGGCGATGTACTCAAGTCCGCACAGTGCGCCAAAGAGCATCTGGCCGAAGAGTGCGAGAGAGATCATGTTGAGCTTCGGGAGCTGGATGGGTAGCGGCTCGTAATGAATGGATTGGTGGCGTGCAATCGCCCAGAACGGCAACACGATAAGCGTGCAGTAGACAATGAGGATCGAGATGCCGCCTATATTGTGAATCCACTTGCCGAGTTCGAGGCCGCGAACCGCCGCGGCGGTGATAGCGAGAACGACGGCGGCGACGACGAGGAAAGAGACGAGATGATTTTCAGGCAACCACGCCGCCGCGGGGCCTATGAGATATGAGAGTTCGGTAGGGATGGCGTAGAGGATTGCTGCAGTAACGGCGATGCCGTAAAACCAGAGGTTCCATGCAGTCATGAAGCCGCCTAGATCCCCGAATGCAGTGCGAGCCCAGATGTAGAGCCCCCCTTCGAGCGGCATCTCTCGATTGAGATAGATGACCGAGACCGCCATGGGAAGGTAAAAGAGGATCATGGCGGCGATCCAGGTAAGAGCCTGTGCGCGGCCGAGACCCGCGGCGATGCCGACCCACGAACTGCCGACGACACAGAGAACCTGCGTGAGAACGAGATCGCGGAGCCGGAGCTGTCGGTGGAGGGTGGCCTCCCGTGAGGGCCCGGTGGTGGTCATGTGTTGGGTATGGTCGCACAAGGAGATGCAAAAACGGTAGTTTTTCTTGCGCTTCGCGACGGAGATTTGGGAGGGACTTGGGTTAGGATTTGCAACGCGTGCTCTTGCTGAGACGCGCAATAAGGAAAGAGGCAGCCTGGGCCAGCTGCCTCTTGTGATTTATAACTTCCGGGTTGGTTATGCGCCGACGGGTTCGGCTACCTTGACGTTGACCGGCGTGAGCCAGGTGTAACGGTCGGGTCTTGTGCCGTTGACGATCCCGAAGAACTCGTCATGAATGGCGCGAGTGATCGGTCCCATCGTGCCATCGCCAACCAGAATGCGGTCGACGGAGCGCAGATGCGTGACCTCGGCTGCGGTTCCGGTGAAGAAGGCTTCATCGGCGATGTAAAGCAGTTCGCGTGGAAGCGCCTGTTCGACGACCTCATAGCCAAGCTGTTTCGCGATGGTGATGACGGAGCCACGGGTAATGCCGCTGAGCACGGAGTTCGCCAGTGGTGTGGTGTAGAGGATGCCGCCGCGAACGAGGAAGAGATTTTCGCCGGAGCCTTCCGAAAGGTAGCCGTTCGTGTCGAGCGCAATTCCTTCGGAGTAGCCGTTGATCTCAGCTTCCATTCGGATTAGCTGTGAGTTCATGTAATTTGCGCCGGCCTTGGCAAGCGATGGCATGGTGTTTGGGGCCAGGCGGCTCCAACTGGAGACACAGACGTCTGCACCCTGATCGCCGTGCACGTATTTGCCCCACGGGAAGTTAGCGATGTAAACCTCGACAGGAGACTTCAGCGGATTGACACCCATCTCACCATAGCCGCGGAAGGCGATGGGGCGGATGTAGCAGGGCGTGACGCCATTAGCTTCAATGACATCAACGACAGCGGCGGAGAGCTGCTCTGCTGTATAAGGCAGGGGCATGCGATAGATCTTGGCGGAGTCCACGAGGCGGGCCATGTGTTCGGGCAGGCGGAAGACACCGGCGCCACCGGGCTGCGTATAGCAGCGGATGCCTTCAAAGACAGAGGATCCGTAGTGAACGACGTGAGACATCACGTGGATCTGTGCCTTGTCCCAGGGAATAAGCTTTCCGTTGTGCCAGATATTGGCGGTAGTCTTCAGAGTCATGCGTACTCTCCTCGCTTGGGTTCCATTATAGCGAGTCAGCCTTACGGCCGGTTTTGCGAGCTGGCGAGACCTCCAGGGTCGTCGTGGGAGAATGAGGAGTGATCCTCGACCCCCATTCCGTGAGTCTTGAGGGACTGAAGAGTTCGGCGTATGTGCGATTTTCTGTGCTGGCGCTGAGCTCGATCTTCTTTCTGGTCGATCCGTTTGCGGCACTGCCGACTTTTCTGGCCGTGACGGCCGGGGCTGATGCGCACCGACGGCGAAAGATGGCGCGGAAGGCGTCGGTTACGGCACTTGTCGTGCTGAGCTCCTTTGCGATTGCCGGGCAATACATCTTCAAGATGTTCGGGATTACGCTACCTGCCTTTGAGATTGCGGGAGGCATTATTTTGCTGCTGATCGGACTGGATATGCTTGAGGCGAAACGATCGCCAACGCAGGAGTCCACTGAGGAGGCCGCCGAGGCTGCGCAGAAAGAGGATGCTGGAATCGTGCCCCTGGGAATTCCGATGCTGGCCGGACCGGGGTCCATTACCAGTGTGATGGTGCTGGTAGGGCAGGTTCAAAGCAAATGGCAGATGGTGGCGATCCTGGGGTCGATTTTGATTACGGCTGCGATTTGCTACCTGGTTCTTGGAAACTCCGACCGGGTGGCGCGGGCTCTGGGCGAGGCCGGAGTGAGGATTCTCGTGCGCATTATGGGCCTGCTACTGGTGGCGCTGGCAGTGCAGTATTTTGTGAATGGGATGGCGGATCTGGGCGTCATTGCCAAGCCGTAGTTTCTGTTTTTATACCGGAATGATTACGAAATCACGGCTTCAGAGTAAGATCGTTTGACAAGTCGCATCGCAACAAACTTTCGGCAACTTCCGAGTCACCTCAGGCATCATAGGTTCGTTCGCCATCTCTTCTCCAGTGGGAGGACTATGTCCCCTATTCAAGCCGGTATCTCTGCAACGTCCCTTCTCGCTCGCTACAAAGCAATCCGTCTGGCAAGCCAACAACTTTCCAGTCCGCTCTCACCCGAGGACATGATGGTTCAGTCGTGTGCCGAGGCGAGTCCGGTGAAGTGGCATCTCGCCCACACAAGCTGGTTCTTCGAGACGTTTGTTCTGCGCGAGTTTGCTGCTGGGTATCAGCCGTTTGATCCCGAATTTCACTGGCTCTTCAATAGCTACTACAACTCGCTTGGAGATATGCCGGAGAAGAAGCTGCGTGCCTCGTTTTCGCGGCCGCCGCTTGAAACGATCCTTGGTTATCGCGCTCAAGTCGATGCGGCGATGATCGCCCTGATGCAGCATCCTCTGGAGGACGAAGCAGCGCGACGCATTGCGCTTGGACTGGAACACGAGCAGCAGCATCAGGAGTTGATCGCCACTGATATCAAACATGCGTTTTTTACCAATCCACTGCATCCCGCGTACATCGAGGCGCCTGCGCAACGCAGAAGCGAGACTATAGCGCCGCCGCTGGAATGGATCGCCTTTGCGCCTGAGCTGACCGAGATCGGGCTTTCACTTGATCCCGCTTCGGCCGATACTTTTGCCTTCGACAACGAGACTCCAAGCCATCGTGTGTATCTCGCGCCCTATCGTCTGGCGAGCCGTCTGGTCACATGCGCAGAGTATCTCGCGTTCATTGAGCAGAATGGATACAACCGGCCGGAGCTGTGGCTCTCTGAGGGCTGGACGACGGTGCGAGCGGAGGGATGGCAGGCGCCGCTCTATTGGCAGCGTGATAACACGACCAACTCCGGTTGGCGCATCTACACGATGCATGGCTTCCGCTCGCTCGATGATCTGAGCGAGACACCGGTGTGTCATCTGAGCTTCTTCGAAGCAGATGCCTATGCGCGTTGGGCGGGGCAGCGGTTGCCGACGGAGTTCGAGTGGGAGCATGCGGCCAGACAGCTTGGCTTGCTGCGCAAAGAAGTCGACTCGCAACCCGCATTGCTCTCGTATCCAAATCCTGATGCGGTTGCAAAGCCCGGGGTTCTCGCCGCGACTATGGCGAATATGCTAGAGACGGGCAACTTCCATCCGGTTCCAGCGAAGGGGCTCTCCGGATTGCAGCAGATGTTCGGCGATGTGTGGGAGTGGACGGCAAGCGGGTACACCGGCTACCCCGGCTACAAACCGCTGCCGGGCGCGCTTGGGGAATATAACGGCAAGTTCATGTCTTCGCAGGTTGTTCTGCGTGGAGGATCCTGCGTGACCCCGGCAACACATATTCGCGCAACGTATCGCAACTTCTTCCAACCTGCGACCCGATGGCAGTTCTCTGGGTTGAGACTGGCTCAGGATGGTCAATAGCTCTAAACAGAGTGCTACTTTCCTGGCTTCGGAGGGAACCCTTTGAACATTCTGGCAATATCGTTGTTCAGCGAATTGGTATTTCTCGACGCGTTGGCCGAGAGATTCGCCGTCGCCAGCCCTCGCCAAAGCAAGCTCTTGTTGCTAGCGTCGAAGAGATCGATCACTAGGTTCGATACCTGCTGATTTGTGGTCGTTGTTGTTGCCATGCCGAGTCCAGGATCGGCCCAGCCGCCACCCCATCCCCAGCCACCCCATCCCCAACCGCCGCCCCAGCCGGCGCCAAGCCCGTCGTACATGGTCTGGGTTTCCTTCTGGTTGTGAAGATTGTCAGTAGCAAATACAGTTACGGAACAGCCTGTTGTCGCCAACTGCCATCCCTTCGAGTGAAGTTGTTTGTCGACCCCCTGCTGGATCCGCGATACAAAGAACGGGTCCGAAGTCTGCACCTTGCCCCAACAGTAAGTGTGATATCGACTGAAGTCTGCCTGGTGGTTGTAGTCCGTTCTCACGTTATCGGCTAGGGCTATGAGTGAGGAACCTAGTAAGATTGTGCCCGCAAGAAGGAAACGCAAGCCATTTTTCATAAATCTTCCTCATTTCAATTGGAATAATTGGAAAGTCGTATCAGAAACGAAGGATTAGGGGGCCAGAAATTCAAGAAGCCTTCAGCAAAAGACTGATATCGTGAGAAAAGTATCCCTCCAGATTGCCGTGAAATCAAGTTACCGCCGTCCTAAGGCTCCGCGAGAATAAAGCTGAACCAGTTCTGCTAAAAGATGCATCTAACTTGCTCAGCGGTGGAGAGAGAAGCCTCGAAGGAATGCCGCCCGTAAGGTTGAATAACCCAGGGGATTTGCACCTTGTCGACATTTGCCATCGCTCACGAATCCGCATCGATAAGCACCGCCGAAGCTGTGGCACGTGAGGCTCGCTCCGGTCTTCTGGCATCGCCGAAGACCCTGGCACCGTGGCTCTTCTACGACGAAACCGGTTCGCATCTCTTCGAACAGATCACGGAATTGCCTGAGTACTATCTCACTCGCACCGAACGTAGCATCTTCGCCGACCATGCTCAGGAGATTCTTCTCGAAGCAACGCGAGGACAGGGGCCTGCCGGAAAGCTGACGCTGATCGAGCTTGGCGCAGGCACTGCGACGAAGACGGGGATTCTGCTCGCCGAGGCGGTACGTCAGCAAGGAAGTGTGGTTTATCAGCCGGTGGATGTATCGGAGACTGCACTCGCCGAGGCGAGCGAAAACATCCTGACGAATATTCCCGGAGTCACCGTTCGATGTCAGGTGACCGACTACACTCGTGAGGCCTTGCCGCTCGATCGCCTGCGCAATACGAGGACACTCGCGCTTTATATCGGTTCGAGCATCGGCAACTACACACCGGAAGGGGCTTCGGACGTCCTGCGTAACCTCCGCGCCCAGTTGTTGCCGGGCGATACGCTTCTGCTGGGAACGGACCTTAATCCGGGCAGGCATAAGACGGAGGCGATGCTGTTGGCGGCTTATGGCGATGCTGCCGGGACGACAGCAGCCTTTAATCTGAATATACTGACGCGCCTGAATCGCGATCTCGGCACTGACTTCACTACGGAGAACTTTAGGCACAAAGTTCTCTGGAATAATGTCGCGTCGCGCATCGAGATGCATCTTGAATCTTTGATTTCACAGACGGTGCGAATTCCGGCATCGTATGGGGCTGCGGCGCTCACAGTTGATTTTGCGCGTGGTGAGACAATTCATACCGAAAACAGTTACAAATTCACGCCCGGAACTGTCGATGCGCTGTTGTCTTCGGCAGGATTTAAGGCGACGAGGTCGTGGCAGGATCCGAAAGGTCTCTTTGCCGTGACCCTCGCTAGCGCTCTCTAGAAGAGAGCGCTAGCGGTTGTAATCGCCACTTTTTCCACCGCTCTTGTGCGCGAGCATGACCTGGCGTATGCGAATGCCTTTGTCGAGCGCTTTGGTCATGTCATAGACCGTGAGCGCTGCAATAGACGCGGCCACCATCGCCTCCATCTCGACGCCGGTTCCGGAGACGGTTGCTGCAGTGGCTTCGATGGTGATGCCGCCCTCAACGACCTGGAGCTCCACATCAACATAAGTGAGAGCAATCGGATGACACATTGGAATCAGCGTTGCTGTCTGTTTTGCAGCCTGGATTCCTGCAATCCGTGCAACCTCAAGCGGACTCCCCTTGGGGTTGTTCGGCAATGCCTCCAGTACCGCGAGCGAGAGCTCAACGAAGGCCTCTGCGGTTGCTTCGCGCCGCGTGGCTGGTTTCGCGCTGACGTCGACCATGTGAGCTTGTCCGGCCTCATCGTAGTGCGACAAGGTCGGCGTCGCTGCGGGCAAGCCGTCCGCTACATCGTCGCTGATTAACTCATCCGAATAGATGAACTCCTTTTTCTCCATGGCTTAAGCCTACTACCGCAGCAGGATCGTGATGACTTCGCCGGCCGCGAAATGCCCTTTCTCCGGCGGAAGCACCGCGTAGCAATTCGCTCGGGCGTTGGCTGCCAGGTCCCCGGAGCCTTGCCAGGCTACAAGCTTCACTTGAGCCAGGAAGCGGTCTGATGTGACGTGCGCTGGCAGAACCTGCATCAGTCCTGGCTTGGAAGCCGTATCTTCGGCCAGCGTGGCCTGCGCAAATCGTGGGCTGAAGGTCGCGGCTCCGGCAATGGCGCGCATTAGTGGCGCAACAAAACAATGAAAGGTCACCTGCGTCGAGACAGGGTTGCCCGGCAGGCCGAAGAAGAACTGAGCGGGAAGATCGTCGGCGGGCGGCAGGCGGCCGAAGACGACGGGCTTGCCGGGCTGCATCTTCGCTCCGGTAAACAAAAACTCCGCGCCCATGGCATGAAGCACTTCTTCGACCAAGTCATACTCTCCCATGGAGACGCCGCCCGAGAGCAGCATCAGATCGCAGTGACGGGCAGAACGAATAATCTCCTCCAACGCCTGCCGCCGGTCAGGAGCGATTGGCAGTCTGACCGCCTCACCGCCGTTCTCAGCAACCAGAGCAGCTAGGCCGTAGCTGTTGGAGTTGCGAATCTGTCCAGGCTCCGGAGTTGACTCGATCTCGACGAGCTCATCGCCAGTTGCCACGATCGCCACGCGGGGCCTTCGCGCTACGGTCAGGTGGGATCGGCCACAAGAGGCCGCGAGAGCGATTTCAGCGGCTTCGATGACTGCGCCCATGGACAACAATGTCTCGCCTGCTCTGGCTTCACTGCCGCGAAGAACAATATTTTCACCGCTCCGAATCGTACGTTCGGCTGCGGGGCGAATCACTCCGTCCGCGCGCTCGACGTGCTCCACCATCACAACGGCATCGACTCCGTCCGGTACCGGCGCACCAGTCATGATCTCGATGGCCTGCCCACTCTGAAGGGCTCCCCCCTGCCACAACTCTCCTGCGCGAATCTGGCCGGCGATCTTCAGCACGTCGCGACCAAACTCCGAGGCACGAACGGCGAATCCATCGCGGGTCGAACGGTCGAACGGTGGCTGGTCCCGATCCGCAAGCACCGGCACAGCCAGCACGCGATTGCCACAGCCGAGCAGCGGCAGAATTTCCGTAGAAGGCTTCGGCAATTCCGCCGCGTAACTCATCACAATCTCGAGCGCTTCATCGAAAGTTACCACCCCCGCCGCAGGTTTCGTCATACCTATCTCTCCACTTCCGAGCTGCAAACAGAAAGGCCCCGAGCAATCTCGCCCGGGGCCCTTTCTCCTCGCGGAGTTATTTCTTCGGTGCCTTGTAGCTGGACTTTACCTGTTCTCCGATGCCAGCCAGGATGCCCTTGACGTCGGCTGCGTGTGGGCCGTCGGGAGCGAGCTCGAGATAGGTCTGGTAGGCCTCGACGCATCCAGGAGGCGCAGTGATCTTCTGCGTCTTCGGATCGACGGTAGCCCCGCCGATCAAGGACTGTCCCTTGATGTAATACGCCTCGGCTTTCTTCGGATCGGCTGCAATCGCTTTGTCGGCGGCTGCTCCAGCCTCAGCGGTCTTGCCAGCGTTGTAGAGCGTGGCTGCCTCATTGAAGTAATACTGAGCGGCGTTGGCAGGTTGAGTCTTGGCGGCCAATTCGTACGCATCGGCAGCTTCCTTACCACTGCCCATTTTCGCGTAGGCCTGACCGAGCTGGTTATAGGCCGTTCCAGCTACCTCGACGCTCGGTTTCTTCGATGCGGCATTCAGGTCGATGACCTTCTTATAAGAGGTCACGGCATCGGTGTACTTGGCCGTAATCGCAGGGTCTGTCTGGGAAGTACCGGCGGCCTTGGCTGCTTTGGCCGCGGCATCCGCGCTACCGAGCTGTGCGTCGCCCATCGTCAGCCACAGAATTCCTTCATCCGGCTTAGCCGCGGTTGCCTGTTGCATCGCAGTCAATGCAGCGTCATAGTTACCCGCCTTATTATCCGCACGGGCCTGGGTCAGCAGCCCATTCAAATTCTGAATCTTAGCGTTGGTGGCGACGACTTCGGCGTTCCTTTTCTTGTATTCGTCCAATGCTTTTTTGTCTTCCGGCGACATTTTGCTGATGTAGTCCGCGCGGGACATATCGAAGTTCACCGTCTTGCTTGCTCCGCTTGTTACGACTACACCATCAATGTAGTCGAGGCTCTTGTCGTCCTGGAAGACGAAGGCGACATAGTTGCCCGGCGCAATCCCCGTGCCTTTGTAATCGCCATTGGCATCCAGAGGGAACTTGTACGGATATTTGCGATCCTTAGGATCTGCCGCTCGGTCGGTCGAGAGCCGAACCTCGCCTTTGGTTATCGGCTGGCCAACCGGGTTGTTAGCGTGTCCCTGAATCGAACCGTCTGCCTGTCCCTGCGCCTTCTCCGTCATTTGAGCAAAGGAGGGTGTCGAGGGGACGACGGCCAAGCCAGCCAGCAAAGCGATTGCCAGGGCGCTGCTTATCTTTGTTGTCTTCAATCCAATGCGTTTCATATCTTTCTTTCTCCTGGCCCGGTTGGGGGCATAAATTCACAACCGCTGATAACAAATTTTGATGCTTAATGTGGTACTCTCGCGACCGCGTACGGTATGGGATCAACAGCACCGGCTTCCCGAAACGCCCGTTGTCGCAGAACGCAGCTCTCGCAGACGCCGCAGGCTTCCGTCTCGCCGGAATAGCATGACCAACTTACATGGAACGGAGCGCCCAATTCAACTCCCAGCCGGACGATCTCGTTCTTCCGCATGGCAATCAGGGGCGTTTCGACACGAATATCCCCCTCTTTGGTGCCCTTTTGAATGAGTTGGTTGAATGCATCGTAGTAGGCTGGCCGGCAGTCGGGATAGCCGGAGCTATCCTGTTCGACAGCGCCGATCAGGACAGTTTTTGCCCCCAGAACCTCTGCCCAGCTCACCGCCGCCGACAGAAAGTGGGCGTTGCGGAAGGGGACGTAGGTAACAGGAACCTCAGAGCCAATCGCAGCCTCGCTTGCCGGAGCGTCAGGCACTGCGAGGGAAGCGTCGGTCAGAGCCGATCCGCCAATTCGTCGGAAAAGATCGATCTTCAGGTGCAGCAGTTCGCAGAGGTCAAGGAGCTTCACCATCTCCTGTGCGGAACGCAGCTCGCGTGCCTCGGTCCGCTGGCCGTAGCTGAAGTGAACGGCATAAGTCTCGTAGTCTCGAGCTGCCAGCGTAGCGCAGACACAAGAGTCCATTCCACCCGAGAGACAGACAACCGCGCGTGGGCGTCTCTGCGTAGTCGTCACTGCCCGGCCTCCAGCCCGTTCTGTTCTTCTTCGGTCAACTCGTCCCCTTCGCCGCCAAGCAGTTCACGAGCTGCCGCCTCATCATGTTTATGGACCAGCAGACGTGCGCGAAACGCCAGGGCGAGCAGGCTGTTCGCGTTCTCGCCCTGCAGAAAACATTCAATCCCGGCAGACTCGAGCAGGCCCCTTGCCATCTGGGCGTTGGTTGGTTCGAGGAACTTGCCAACCGTCACGAATTTGTCCGGATCGATGATCGAGTGCTCCGGCACTCCGGTCTCTTCCATTTACTTTTCCTCGTAGGACTGCAGCCGCGCGGTGATCGTCCCCCAGAAGAGATGCGCGCGAATCTGCACGGGGATGCGCCTTGCATCGTCCGTATACCAGATCCAGATATTGCCACGATTTTTTACGATACCTTCGTCGGCAGTCGGCTCCACGCGGATCGTCTGAAAGGTTCCGGCCGGAGTTTTGATCTCCTCCTTCGCCTCAACTTTCATCGTTACCGTCACGGTTCGCATCGAATCAGCGAGGGGAAACTTGATGGTCTGGCCGACCACCATCGGTTGCGACGCTGCATAAAACATCGCCGAAAGCGAGTCGGTCACGCATGCGGGAATCGAGGCAGTCTGCTCCTTCGACGTTCCTTTGACAAGATTTCTCTCCACTTGTTTCTGCTTGCCTTGTCCGTAGTCGAAGGTGAGTTCGCTCGAAACTTTGCGCCGGCCCTCCTGCAGTTGTTTGCTGAAACCGGTCGAGCACCCGGTCTTGGTATCGAAGCCGGCCTGGAACTTATCGATCACGGGAAAGAGCATCGTCACCGCACCGACGGAGCCTCCTGATGCGTTGATCTTTTGCACGGTTCCGTCCTGCTCCAGTTGAATGACGGCTGTGCCTGCGGTAAAGACGCGCCAGTCAACGGTGTAATTCAGCGTTCGTTTGACCGGGAAGATGAACTCCGGCATCGGGGGTTGCAGGGTTGGAATCACAAACGGCGCTGCAGGCGGCTTCGGTTCCATGCCCAGCAACTGCGCGTTAACCCGCAGGGACCCTACGCAACACAAGATCAAAACAATCGGGACCGGGAGACGTTCAAGCTTCAGCAAGGGCCAGTACTCGCACCAATTTGGATGTGTGGGCGGTTTCGCCCCAGCCCTCCGCGCCTTAGCGCAGACCCCTGATCACCCCATGGTGATTGAGAAAAAGCCGGACCGCCAACGCCACATAGATGGCGCCGGCACCCATTAGAGCATTGTACTCGCGGTGATGACGCCACTGCTCGCCAGAAAACTTTCCTCCACTCGCATTCTCATTGTCCGGAAACTGAGCTGCGGTGAAACGGGGAAACAGCCGCGGCACCCTGACCGCATACTCGTCGAAGCCCGCAAAATGCTCTCGCAGGTAGAGTTCCTCCGACCGGATCGTCGGCAGATAGATCGACGCGAACAGCACAGCCAGCGCAATCAGTATGATCCAGCTCGCTGCCGCAACTGCAAATCCAAAGGCGATCATCGTTGAGCCGAGATAGAGCGGATTCCTCGTGTAGGCGTAGGGTCCCGTCATGGTTAGCTCTTTGTTTTTACGGACATAACCGGCGGCGTACGCTCGAAGCCAGAGGCCTGGAGTGACCAGCAGCAGGCTCAGCAGCATCGTCTTCCACGTGGGCTGCGCGAGCCACAGAAAGACAGCCGCAAAAACAAATCCCAGCGGGACGCGTATTCGCCGTGCGATCTTCTGCCATGCCGTTCGTTCGCTCATGCCTTGCTCACACACCTACACCTTATCCTGTCTGGGTCTGAGGAGTTCGAGCGCGGCCTCCACAACCTCATCGGTTGTAATCTGCATTAGGCCGCCCTCTGTCGCGCTATGCCGCGAATGATCTTTTTTGCTGGAATTGTGGCGCAGCACACGTGCGCTGGTTCCGTAGGGACCGTTTCTTGCGGGGTCCGTCGGCCCATAAAGTCCTACAATCGGCCTTTCAAGGGCCGCAGCCAGATGAAGAGGACCTGTATCACCTGCGATGATTAGCGCAGCCCGTCGCACCAGCGCGATCAACTGTCCGAGGGAGCAGGGAAGCAGGCTGGCTGCACCACCGCTCGACTCCACAACGCGTCTGCCTACAGCATCGGCAGGGGAAGAAGCGTTGACCAGGGTGCAGATTCCCTCTTTGCGCAAGGCCGCCGCCACTGCACCATAGCGCTCAGCAGGCCATTGCTTGGCTCCCCATCCGGCGGTGGGAGCAATCACCGCAAACGGATCTCCGACGCGCTCTGTATGCGCATCGCACCACCGTTCAGCCGCGAGGTCGACGGGCAAGGTTATCTTTGCTGGCCGCAACGTTTCTCCGATGGCTGCACCCAGCAATTCGCATCCCTGCTCCACTACGTGGGTCGCAGTTAGCTTCATTTTTTGTGTGTAGAGTAAAGCCGCCGCAGTCTCCCGCGGCTCCGCGGCTCCAACGAACCGTGCTGCACCAGCCATCCGACCAACGATTGCCGACCGAATCGACCCCTGCATATCGACGCAGAGGTCGTAGTGGTCGTCCCGCAGCTCCCGCCGCAATCCCGAGATGTCACGCATTGTCCGCAGCGACGCTGGCCGCTTCTTCCACTCACGTGTAGGCACCGAAGACCACAGATCGACCAGAGGCCGTTCCGGACCTCGTCCTGAACCCCGCCAGGCCACGTCGTGAACATCGGTCTCGGCCTCCAATAGTTCACGCCACGCAGGCTCGATCGCCCAGCCGATCCGCCAGTCAGGATGCAGTTCGCGCAAAGCCGCCACGGCAGGTATTGCGTGGAGCACATCGCCCATCGAGCCGATCCGAACGATCAACACGCGAAGCGGAGGCTTCCCCGAACTCGCGACCGTTCCCTGCGAAGAAGTGCTTTTTGCGCCCAAGCCTTAATTTTCTCACGCAGCACCGGCGCTTCAGAATCGCTTCGGTTACGGCGGAAGGTTCGGTCAGCGCGACCAGTGTTTCCGCCGGTCCAGTCTCCCAACCATCGAGATGAGTTGGGTCAGAGACTCCACCTCATCGATAAGATCAACGCTGAGGCGTGCAACGACAACCGGCCCCAGTGTCTCCAGGTGGTCGCGCAGGATCGGCGTCAGTTTCACTGCGTCCTTCTCCGTCGTCACAAATCCGTTCGCCTCGACCCGCCGCGCTTCCTGGAGAAGGCGATGAATGTCGTCCTCCGTATACGCGTGGTGGTCAGGAAAGATCATCGTATCCATCGGCTGGTAGCCCTGCCCGCTCAGCATAGCGATAAAACCCTCAGGCCGTGCAATGCCGCAGAATGCGAAAGGTCTTGACGGCAGAGCTACCTCGCCGCCTTCGCCAAGACTCAAAGTTCGCCGTATGATCCAAACTACGGGCTGTTGCCTGGAGTCGTTCACCCCGGCGACCACCTTGCGTAGCGAATCAGCCTCCTCCTCGCGAAGCACCACAATGTCAGCCTGGGCCAGTGTCGACAACGGCTCGCGCAGATTGCCCGCGGGCAGCAAAGTGTCCTCAACGTCCGCCTTTGTGAGCAGAACAATATCGATATCACGGACAAGTTGGCGATGCTGAAACCCGTCATCGAGAAGATGGACTACCATCTTCTCGGAAGGCTCGTTCTGCTCCGCCATCACGCCTGCGAGATACCGGTCCGCCCCTTCGTAAACCGGAACGCCTGAGCGTTGCGCCAGCAGCACAGGCTCATCGCCATGCCACGCGGCATCGTCGAAGGGCTCGACGCGGGTAATCACGCTAGAGCTCCGTTTGTACCCGCGCGTGAGAATCCTTACCGCATAGCCACGGTGTCGCAGAGCCCGCGCCAACATCAGCACCATCGGGGTTTTGCCCGCGCCCCCGGCTGAGAGGCTGCCTATGCTGATCACCGGGCTGTCGAGCCTATTTTTTTTCAGCCATCCCCACTGAAAAAAAATCTTTTTCACCTCCAGCGCAGCACTGTAAAGCGGTGCTAGCGGCGCCAGCAGAGGTCTTCGCACACTCATCGTTGACCCACCGCCCTCTCCTCCAGCAATGTCATCAAGGTGTCCACCGTTCGCGCCGTAGCGCCTGCCTCCCCATGAAACACAGCCCGTCCGCGCTCCCCCAACGCCTTCGCGGCGCTCGTGTCTTGCAGCAGTTCGATCAATGCACTCGCCAGCCTCTCCGGCGAAACAATGCGAATTGCCTCCGCGGCTCGCATGGTCTCCACTACGCCGCGGAAGTTTTCAAACGAAGGCCCGGTCACCACAGGAACACCAAACTGAGCTGGCTCCAGCGGATTGTGCCCACCTTTCGGCACCAGGCTTCCGCCCACAAAAGCTACCGCTGCCAGACCGTACGTCGAGGCGAGATCGCCAATCGTATCCAACAATAAAATCGTGCCGCCATGGATCAGCTCTGTCGCCGCCACCAAATCGCTGCAACGGGAAAAGGGATAGCCGCTCTTTCGAATCAGCCCCAGCACTTCGTCGAACCGGTTCGGATGTCTGGGTGCGATCAGCAGTGCAGCATCAGGGACGGCCTCATGAATCGCAGGCCACGTCGCGAGCAGCATCTCCTCCTCACCTGCGAGCGTGCTTCCCGCGACAACGAGTCGCGCCCCAGCAAGAAGCGAGCCAATGCGCCGCGTCATCTGACTCGCGTCCTTCGATTGCACGTCGTACTTCAGGTTCCCCATCACCCTTACTTTCTCCGCAGGGGCTCCGATCTTCAACAATCGCGCTGCCGTCTCGCTACTTTGTGCAAGATACAGCGAAATCATTTCAAAAAATCGCTTCCACAGTCTCCGCAAACGCAAATATCGAGGAAACGACCGATCCGAGACCCGCGCATTGGCCACGACAATCGGAATTCCGCTCTTATAGCACTCTTCTATCAGTCGCGGCCAGAACTCGCTTTCCATTAGCACCAGGATCTTTGGGCGAAGAACTTGCAGATATTTGCGCACAGCAAATGAAAAATCGAGCGGAAGATAGAAGACTGGCGAATCCGGCAAACGCGATGTTGCCAGTCGTTGGCCGGTCTCGGTCGTCGTCGAAACCGCCACGACCCACCCGGGCAAAACCTTCTTCAACTCCGTCACCAACCGGGCCGCGGCCAGCACTTCGCCGACAGAAACCGCATGCACCCAGATCACCGTATGTCCTGCCACCGCGGCGCGCAGAGCCTCCGGAACTTGCCCCAGTCGCCCCGGCAAGCCGGCCCGGTATCTCCCGCTCAAAGCCATCCGAACGAGCCAGTAGGGTGCCCCTACGACCAGCACTGCCAGCAGAAGCGCACTGTAAACAATCATCACTGTCGCTTTCTCTCCCTTTACCTTGTGCGCCAGCGAAGATGATAATCAACTTGGCTATGAAGTCCCACCGGTTCCCGCAAATTTCGGCTCTGGCAGTAACGGCAATCTTCCTCCTGACCGTCAACTCCTTCGCGAACGATAAAGGCAAAAAGGCTCCGCCCGTGCAGCCCGCCGATCAATATCCGGCGCATGAGACCCATGTCGGCGAACACCTCACCATCGCTGCGGAGCCCTGCGACAACGTGAGAAACTGCGACTTTTTCCGCCTGCCCTATG
>Ga0206968_10053_pt1 | contig 30306 bp, 21 predicted proteins | sample Alteio_BWOrgHeat_22_FD_153254 | JGI IMG/M metagenome (GOLD analysis project Ga0206968, IMG submission 153254) | Enriched cells from forest soil in Barre Woods Harvard Forest LTER site, Petersham, Massachusetts, United States -... | ecosystem: Environmental > Terrestrial > Soil > Temperate forest >... | reverse complement strand
CAAAGAAAATTTAGGACACTTTTTCAAAGGGTATAAGATCAAAGATGCTTCGCTTTTCAGGGTCTTGCGTGACAGTGAGCTTGAGGTTGATGAAGGGTTTGCCCCTGATTTACTTAAAGCCTTGGAGAAGGAATTAAAAAAACGTTCAAGTGCCAAGGCGGTGTATTTGCAGATGGAAGAAGGGACAACGCCTGAACTTCTGGAAGTTTTGTGTAACGGGATTGATTTTCCTAAAGAAGAAGTGGTGTTTACTGCCTCAGATTTGGATCTGACATTTCTTTATGACTTGTCTGCCTGGACGGACAAACCTTATCTTCGTTATGCCAGTTTTACGTCTGTTAAGTCCCCGTATGATAATATTTTTGACAAGATCAAGGATGAAGATTTTATTATCCATGTGCCTTTTCAATCCTTTATGCCAACCTGTGAACTCATCGCCGCGGCGGCCAAGGACCCGGATGTATTAGCCATTAAAATGACACTGTACCGTACTAATGAGGATTCAGCCATTATCAAGGCTTTGATGGAGGCGGCCAAGAACCGCAAACAGGTCACAGTGGTCGTTGAAATCAAGGCCCGGTTTGAAGAAGAGAAAAATATCCAATGGTCGCGAGGGCAGCACGGGAAAAGGATGTCCGCCGTCTACCGCCATCGGTGTAATGATCGGGTACAAGGTGGTTTCAAAAAAACGCTGGACGTATTTCTTTTGTTCCGGTGTCAGACCTTCAGACTTTTTGATAAAAATTTTCTCACCTTCCAAGGCGTCCCTGACAGGCCCCTGATAGACTTCATAAAATCTTTTCACCAGCTCATCTGAGCGTGTTTTGATTTCTACGAAAAGTTCTTGGGGATAAAAACCAAATTGGTCACGCTTATTGTAGCCGGAAGACAAAAGCTTTTTGGCTCCTGACATCCTGACCATAAAAAACTCATCAAGATTGCTGGTAAAAATAGCCAGGAATTTGATACGCTCCAAAAGCGGATTACGCTCATCAGCGGCTTCTTCCAAGACCCGCCGGTTGAATTCCAACCAGCTTAAATCCCGGTGGATAAATTTTTCTTTAATTTCCATACACGCGTGTCTAAATTCCTTGTTAATAGGGGACGGAGCCCTATTTTAAAGAGATAAGTAAACTCAAAAATAGGGCTCCGTCCCCTATTTAGACTTCTTTAAGACTTCTTAATCCTGCGACCTTACAGTTAATGTCAATTTATTACCCGTGATTTCTTCAAACAACTCTTTCTTTTCCAAAAAATTCTCTTTTTCCAATAAGAAATTCTCATGGCTGTATGCCACTATCGTTGCGTCACCTGCGGGGTTAAATTTGACTTCCAGTTTTTTGACCTTCTGTTTATGAGAACGGTCCAAGGAATTGGCAATACGCAAAAGGGCGCTTAATTTCTGCACCAAAATTTGCTCAGCTGATGCCAATGAATTATACAATAAATGGGTCTTTAATGGCGCTGAGCGCCTATGATAACGGGCAATGCAAGCAATGATATTAATCTCGTGCTCGGTCAGCCGGAATAAATTCAAGGAGCTGATAATGTACTCGCTGTGCTTGTGGTGCGAACGATTATTAACAAACATCCCAATATCGTGCAGATAAGAAGCCAAAAGAAGATACAAACGGTCCTTATCTTCCAATCCCAAAATGCCCTTAAAGGCCCCAAAAAGCTGGTCTGTCATTGAAGCCACGTGTTTAAGATGGTTTAAATCCATACCGTATTTGCGGCAAAGAAAGTGAGCCACAGAGACCAGCTGGCTAAGCTTATTATCGCCTTCTTCCAGGTCGAATTTAAACAATAAGTGCGCGAGGATGGCTTCAGACAAAGAGGCTTCGAGAATATAGACATACTCATTTTTATTGAGTTTGAACATGGTATTGAGGATGATGGCATATCCTGTGATGGTCGAAGCAATGTCTGTTGGGACATTATAGGTATTGGCAATCTCTTCAACGTTCATCTGCCGTAAACGTTCTAGCAATTCCTGGGCTTCACTAGCTTTAAATTTAAAGAAATCTGAATCACGGCGTTTATTGGGAAGCACATTTTGGATAAAAACTGAATAATTTTCATCAATGAGGATAATGTCGTCAATGGTCAAATTAGTATTGTTTTTCTTGAGGGAAAAGACCTCATTTTCGATAAACTCCTCAGTGGCTTCATGCACTTCCTGCATGGACCCATCCAGTGTCTCCATAAATTGTGAAAGCCTCAAGGTCCCGATGGGAAAGCCGATATTCATTAAGGTAAGTCCTTTTTCCATGACTGAAATATCCAAAGAGCCAGCACCAAGCTCCGCGATCAAAAGATTTTTCTTGTCGACCGGATAGGTCTTCTTTAATTTATGGCTCAAGAAATAATCGATGTAATAAACAACATCCCCTGCGTTTAAAACATCAATCTTAAAACCAGTTTTGCGAAGGACTGTATCGAGAAAAATGTCGCGGTTACGCGCTTCACGCACCGCGGTCGTGGCAATGACCATGATATTCTCAACATCATATTCTTTTAAGGTATCTTTGTATTTCTGCAATACCGCAGCGGTTTGATTGATGATGGTCTGCGGGATACGGCCTTTGAGAAAAACATGTTTGCCTAAAGGGATGCCATTTTTAAGCGATTCAATGATCTTAACATCTTCCCCGTGGCTTTGGGCGATCAAAAGTTTGATGGTAGAAGACCCGATATCTATTACGGCTGCTCGCATAAATTTGTATATTAATTCGGCATTATGACGATATAATTAAACCTCCATGAAATTCTCAAGAGTATAACATATTCTATTAAAAAAGAAATAATGAATCCTGTAGTAAATATCCAGGTCATTCTGAGTGAAGCGAAGAACCATAAGACACATTAAGATCCTTCGCTTCGTCCAGAATGACTAAAAGCTAAGGAAATATCAAATTAATGAAATATGAATTTGAACCAAAATTAGTCACTGTCTTCAGGGAAGGCTACACTGCTAAAATATTCGGACATGATCTTTGGGCCGGTATTATCGTTGGTATTGTGGCCCTGCCTTTGTCCATTGCTTTTGCCATTGCTTCTGGCGTGAAACCTGAGCAAGGGCTCATCACGGCTGTCATCGCGGATTATTGATATCGGCTTTTTCCGGCAGCAGGGTGCAAATCGGTGGGCCTACCGGTGCCTTTATCGTCATTATCTACGGAATTGTCCAAAAATACGGCTATGATGGTTTAGCCTTAGCAACGGTCATGGCTGGAGTTTGGTTGATCCTGATGGGTGTCGCCAAAATGGGGTACGTCATAAAATTCATCCCAATTCCAGTGACCATAGGCTTTACCAGCGGCATCGCAGTCATTATTTTTACCTCGCAAGTCCCTGATTTCCGGGATACATTTGGCCCATGTGCCTGAAAGATTTTTAAGCAAATGGATGGCCTATGCCCAAAAAGTAAAATGGAAATTATTTTTTCTGGAGTGCATGCCCAGCCGCTCAAGGTCATGAAAGATGCTGGAATCATAGAGATGCTTGGCGAGGACCACTTTCATTGGGACATCAAGACGTGTATAGCCTTCGCCAAGAAAATCATAGAGTCTCAATAGTACCTGCCCCTATTTTTTCTTATAGATAGAATGAAAAAATTTCAAATTTTTAAAGAATTACTTCTTTAAAAATAAAATTCCAAGTGGTGGGATCGTTAAGGATAGCGAATATGGTTTTCCATGCATAGGCTTGAGGGTGGTTTCACGGCCTCCGCCATTGCCTTGATTGCTGCCGCCGTAAATCTTTGCGTCAGAGTTCAGCATTTCTTGCCAATAACCACCCTCCGGCACGCCGATGAGGTAATCTTTCCAGGTCTGAGGGGTAAAATTGCAGACGGCGAGGACCAGGCTTTTTTTGTCAGCGGATTTGCGCACAAAGCTGATAATGCTGTTATGATAATCACTAAAATCAACAAATTCAAAGCCCTCAGGGGTGAAATCCCTTTCAAATAACGCGGGCTCTTTGCGGTAAAAATGGTTTAAATCCCTGCCCCATTGATGGATCCCCTGGTGCGGGGCATATTGCAAGAGATGCCATTCAATGCTATGTTCAAAATTCCATTCAGCCCATTGGGCGAATTCAGATCCCATAAAGGTGAGCTTCTTGCCTGGGTGGGCAAACATGTACCCCAACAGCAAACGCAGATTAGCTAATTGCTGCCATTGGTCCCCTGGCATTTTACCGGCCAACGCCCCCTTGCCATGAGTGACTTCGTCATGGGAAAGAGACAATAAAAAATTTTCTGAATAAGCATAAAGGAATGAAAATGTCAGGTCATTATGATGATAATTACGGTAAATCGGGTCCTTGCTCATGTACAGAAGTGTGTCATGCATCCAACCCATGTTCCATTTCATGCCAAAACCAAGGCCCCCAACGGACGTAGGCCTGGACACGCCGCCCCAGGCGGTTGATTCTTCGGCAATCATCTGCGTGTCTGGAAAATTGGCATAAATGACTTCATTAAGCCTGCGCAAAAAATAAATAGCTTCCAGGTTTTCACGCCCACCATATTCATTGGGGATCCAATCATTACCACGGGAGTAATCCAAGTAAAGCATGGAAGCAACAGCATCCACGCGCAAACCATCCACGTGAAATTTATCCATCCAAAACATGGCTGAAGAAATCAAAAATTCCCTGACCTCGTTGCGGCCATAATTAAAAATAGCGCTCTTCCAATCAGGATGATACCCTTTTTTAGCGTCCGCATGCTCAAAAAGGTGCGTGCCGTCAAAATACACAAGCCCGTGCTCATCCGTCGGAAAATGCGACGGCACCCAGTCCAGGATAACGCCAATGCCGTGCTGGTGGAGGCAATCCACTAAATACATAAAATCCTGGGGAGTGCCAAAACGGCTGGTGGGAGAAAAATAACCTAAGGTCTGATATCCCCAAGAACCGTAAAAAGGATATTCCATCACGGGCATGAATTCGACATGGGTATAGCCCATGTACGCCAGGTATTCGGGTAGTTGCACGGCCAATTCCCGGTAAGTCAAGGGACGGTTGTTTTCTTCAACGACCCTTTTCCATGAACCTATATGCATTTCATAAATGGAATATGGCGCATCCAAACTATTGTTTTGATGGCGAGCTTTCATCCACTGGGTATCTTGCCACTGATAGTCAAGGTCCCAAACAATAGAGCCGAAATGCGGAGCAACTTCATTGTAAAAAGCAAAAGGATCTTGCTTTTCTACCTGGTAAAAACCCTCTTTGGAAGTGATAAAATACTTATAAACTTCACCTTTAGTGATTCCTGGGATAAAAACCTCCCAAACGCCTGAAGAATCCAAACGATGATTTAACGGATGGGAATTGCGCTGCCATTTATTAAAATTACCAATGACCGAAACTTTTTTGGCGTTTGGCGCCCAAACGGCAAAATGCACGCCCTGCTGGCCGTCAACAACGGCCCTATGGGCCCCTAACTTTTCATAAAGCTTAAAGTGGCTGCCCTCTTTAAAAAGATAGGTGTCGTGGTCAGTAATAAAAGGGGTCATTGTTTTTACAACCTGTTCATTCATGGGACTATTGTCAATTACCATTTATTGTCATCCTGAGCAACCCGAAGGATCTTAAGAGCTTTTATTACATCTATTAAGATTCTTCGTCCTTAGAGTCCCCGACCCGTTTCGCTAGACGCCAAGCGGCGGGGCAGGCAGAATGACGAAAAGAAAATGACTTTATTTCACTTTTTCAATAATCTGCATCCCTCGCCGGCAAAGCTCCTTGGCGTAATCTGTCCATATCCCCTGCCCCCAATAACGGAAGCAAGATGTTTGTGACAAAAGAAGGTACAAAAGGGCTTCTTTATATGCATGAGAATTCCTGTCGGTACTAGCGTGATCGAATTTCTGATGAAAATTGGCACTCAGTTGATTAATAGGATCAAGCACTTGGTCATATCCCTTGACCCAATCACGGTCGCTGGTCCATGAACCTTTATCAAGATTAAATGAGGGATCTGCTTTTTGAAGCTCTTGTATCGCCTTATTTACCGCTTGTGGTCCAAAATCCTTGACCTTCTCCCAAATGCGATGCTGGGATATTGGTTGTACGGCTGTGAAATCAGCAGGGTTGACACCCATATCTTCCAAAAATTCCAAATATTCTGAACCATTCAATGCCACCGTGCCTTCTATTCCAATGCTTTGAATGGATTGGATATACATAGGAGTAAATTCATTCATCATGACCCCGCCATTTTCACCATCCCCGATTTGACAAACAAACGGCGGGACCATTTTGCCACAATATTCTTGGCCTGAAAGGCCCCGCGCCTCTGCTAAAGGTTGCATTTGGGCAACCAATTTTGTATCTGACCCTTGGGTCTTTATAAGGACAGTGATTTCTTGAGACTGCCCTAAAGAATTTTTGGCAACTAGTTTATGCGGAAAGTGAGGATTATTGATACCATGACCATTAAGATATTCAATCGTGTGTTCCTGCACCATGAGCCATTCATAACCGCACTCCTTAAGCGCCTTGATATATTCATAACAAACATCCGGATGGATCGGCAAATGCATCTCGGGTGCAGAAAATCCTTTGATACGCTCCTCTGCTTCCTTGCCGAAAATGGAAGCAAAATGATGGCGGAATGCTGTCATATGCAACTTGATATCCGGCACAGGTGTTGAGGTGACAACAGAATGAGACCACATGGTCCCGAGCCATTCGACATAGGGGTAATACGCTTTATCGCAGGTGATTTTCTTTAAATTTTCAAGCGCCTGGCCTCCATTGATCTGACGCAGCCCCCAAAGGAGATTGCCGGAATAATCCAGCATAACTCGAGGACTTTTTCCTTCTTTGACCAAATTCGGGATAATCTCAGCCATTCGTTGATAACACCAAAAGAATACCCCGGCATTATGATTGTCGCCAATACCCTGATTTTCAAACATGTTCTGCAAGTTGGAAACCAGGCCAGCGCTGCACAAGTCCCCACCGCCCGCTGGAATGGTCGGCTGGTGCATATGAAGGGCAATGCCAAAAGAAGACCTCACTTTTTTGAAATCAACATTTGAACAAGGGCTATATAACTTCCCTTTTTTTGCCGCCTTGAACTCATTGGCTTGGGCAAATATATTCGGCAAATTATCAACGATATCGCTCATCATTTATACCCCTGCATTAACTTCTCTCTGTTGGGATAATTTTTGTGTTTCTAAATAATATTTGACACAATTGATGTCCCCAAACACATTGTCCTTATTTTCAACTTCTTTAAGCCATGCTTCGTCGATACAGTCGTTTTTCAAATCATCGGATAATCGGTAAAACCGGTTTAAATGTTGTTTTATTCTCTTTTGGGCATAAGCAACCATGGTTCCCGCCTTCATGATAAAAGGCCAATCGCTGGACTCGGCCAATAGAAGTTCCCTCGCCGCTTGGTTAAGGGCCCGATAACGCATGGCGGCTTTAGATGGGTTTTTACCAAAATTCCCCTGGATCAAGTCGGCATTCTTTGCTGCCAAATCTTTCATCAGCTCAGCGGCTTCATGAAGGTAAGGATAAATCCAACTATTTGAATCTTCAAGCCAAAATTCACTAAATCCTTTATACCCCCAACTCGATGGGCTGGGCATAGCCACTTGATTGGTGGAATACTCTTTCAAATATTCCGAAGGCGTGATCATTTCAAGAGTGTCTTGCTCATTGGATATTTTCCTGGCCAAGAAATCAATCCATTGCGGTCCTTCAAACCACCAATGGCCAAATAATTCCGCATCATAAGGTGCCACAATGATTGGTTTGCGTTCCATGTGAGGGTATAAATGTCCTATTTGTTGCTGGCGATTATATATGAAATCCCCAGCGTGCATCGCGGCCTTCTCTTTGGCCCATAATGGCTGGTAAGGTTCTTTATTTTCCGTTTCCCCGGTAATACGCCAATACTTGATGCCGGTATTGATACGGAAACCATCAGGATGAACATACGGCTTGATGTACTCAAAATCAGAGGTAAACCCAATATCCCGGTAATATTCACGATAGGCCGCGTCCCCGGGGTATCCTTCCTTCGAGCTCCATACCTGTTTAGAGGATTCCCAATCCCGCCCAAAAGCAGCGACCCCGCTGGGGCAATAAACAGGAGCATAAACACCGAATTGTGGCTGCGGGTCAGCATTCATGATCCCATGGGAATCACAGAAAAAATATTTAATCCCCGCTTCTTTCAGTAAACGGTCCAGGCCTGGATAAAAGCCACATTCAGGAAGCCACATGCCCTTAGGGGCTACTCCAAAATGATTACGGTACTGTTCTATGCCGATTTCAATCTGAGCTTTGACAGAAGATTCATTGATGTTTAAATTCGGCAGAAAGCCGTGGGTTGCACAACAGGCGATGATCTCTAGACAGCCTGATTCCTGGAATTTCTTAAAAGCATTAATAAGATTTTTTTGATAACGATGTGTAAAAATATCGCGGGCATCAACAAAACGGCCATAGTACATGAGCGCCAGGCCATGATATTGAGGATCGTGCGCCGTACGCTCCAATTCTTTTTCTGCTAGTTCGATTAATTTATTGATGTGGCGCAGATAACGGTCCTGAAGCAAGGGATCACAGAACATGGCGGCCAAGGTCGGGCTGATCGACATGGTCACGCGAAAATCAATATCATCGCGGGTCAGTGATTCAAAAACCCTGATTAAAGGAATATAGGTTTCGGTAATGGCTTCAAAAAGCCAATTCTCCTCGATAAAATAGTTTTCCTCCGGGTGGCGGACAAATGGCAAATGGGCGTGAAGGACGAGGGCAAGATACCCTTTTGGCTGTTTAACCATCATAACCTTTTAGCATCTTGGGAAAGCTGATTGTTTGTTCACGCTCAACGCGGGTATTGATATGCCGCTGCTCAATACCGTCTGAAGATTGGGCAATGAATTTAAGGGGAATTTCACCGTCAGGAAGGGCGTAACGCAGGGAGAATGTCCCATCAGGGTTTAATTTTACCCCCTTTTGATTAAGCCAAACAGCTGCATCAGGCTCTGTCCTGCCATGGACAATCAATTCCGTCCAGACTTCAAAGAAAAACTTTCTCTTGTTTAATCGTCCTTCACTGGCACCCGACTGTGCATTGATCAGGATTTCACTCGCACCTGCCTGGGGATTGCCCTGGTTTGCACGATTACCTAATTCACCAGACGCTCCTGGATGGGCTTTCATTAATACATCAGGATATGTGATGAAAGGTTGGACTTTTTGCCATGACACGCCTCTCAATTTCCTTTCTAAAATATTTTCAAGCGAAGGCGCCTGGCCCCTACCCTTTTTTGATACCCCATAAAATATTTTCATATAATATGAGCGAATGTCCTGGGTAGATAATTCATAAACCCTTGGCCTTAGAGGGTTCTCTTCTTTACGCTGCACTTTCTTTGAGTGTTGATGCATTAAATGCTGGTAACGGTCTTTGATGTTCTCCTTAAGATAAGGCCTGGATTCCTTGTGTAATTTAATGTCCTGCCAGATCAAATCATCGCGTTTCGAAGCAGTCTTGGGAGGGGTACGTACAATATTAGACCGCATTAAAGGGATAAAATGATTGTCCCCACAAAGGGCCCCTAGCTGGGCGCAGTAATCCGCGTCGTCTTGCCATACATGGATATACCAATTTTTGGCTGAAAAACCCACATCAAGGTCCCAAAAATGGTTCGCGTTAGACCCGTCAAATTTAACACCAGTAATATCGTAGACACGAAGTATAAGCTGAGGGTCTTCACCTTCGAACATCAGTTGATTACGAAGGTGATTAATGTCTTCCTCGGTATAATTCCAATAAGCATAAATAAAATTCGGGTCCCTGGCAATCAAGACACAATGGGTATGCGGCTGTAAGGCAGGCAGGTCAGTTGAATCAATAGGGTGCTTTGACATGTTCATGGTTATTTTCAAGTTAAACTCTAAATCCTAAATTCTAAACAATGACCAAATTTCTAAACACTAATCACCAAAACTATTTTGATTTTTTGAATTTTGAGCTATTTGAATTTATTTAGAATTTAGGATTTAGTGTTTAGAGTTTCTCCTAAAAATTTCTATGGTACCTAGTTATAAGTATGCACCGTTTCGTCAGCGATAACATCCCAAGAGAAAGCTGTTTCAACAGTCATTCGGCCATTGCGCCCCATCCATCGGGCGTGATCAAAATCATGTAAAAGTGTGCCAAGCCCCCATGCTATGGATTGGGGATTGTCTTGGATCTTTAACCCATTGACATCGTGCCAGACAATTTCATTAGGGCCGCCATTGACGGTGGCCACTACTGGCTTTCCAGCGCTCCAGGCCTCCAGGATTACAATGCCAAAAGGCTCATTACGGCTGGGGACACATACACAGTCAGTGGCTTTAAACAAGTCCCTTAAGCCCCAAGAAATTTTCTTACCTACAAAACGTGTGGCATGAGAAATCCCTGTCCTTTGGGCCTGTCGTTCCACGTCCACACGCATTTCCCCGTCGCCGGCAAAAACAAACTTGGCGCCAGGATAATAATTTAAAACATACGGGATAGCGCTAACGAGCAGGTCCGGGCCTTTTTGGTATACCATCCGTCCAACGATAAGCACCATCGGGTCCATCGGTCCAATCCCATATTGCTTCTTAACATCCCCGGGATCAACCCAATGATCAAAATCCGAACAACTGACACCATTATATACCACATTCATTTTAGATTCAGGGATGCTGTAGATCCCCATGGCTTCATTCTTCAAAGCATTAGAAACTGTGATAACACGATCACTGCAATAAGAGCCTAACCATTCCAAATGACGGACACGCTCTGAATTCCCGCCAAAGAAGTTATTTCCGCAGCGGCCGTATTCCGTCGAATGGATCGTAAAAACAGTCTTATGGCGCCGTGCTTTATTAACCCATTCCAGGGCCAAGCTCGTCAACCAGTCGTGCCCATGGATCACATCAAATGGGCCAATATAGTTTTCTGTCGCAAGAAAATGATCAACAAAAGATCGGCACATATTCGTGACTTCTTCTATAAAGTCGGAATTTCCAACAAACGCGCAACGATGATAATGGACCCCATGGATACATTCATAATGAGGATGGTCGTTGCGTGCCAAACGCGTAAAGACATGGACTTCGTGGCCTTTTCGTTCCAGGGCGCACGCAAGCTCAGTGACATGCAGGCCGATTCCCCCCACAAACACCGAGTGGACCGCTTCCCAAGAAAAGAATGCAATTCTCATCTCTAAGCCTTTGTTATTAAAGGAGTAATAAACGAATGTTTTGATTATATCAAATCCTGTTAATAATACAATTGATTTCAATAGCCCAGCCCAAAAAAACCTTTGTCATTTTCGAATGCTTCAGTCGGGATTCCAGGCGATTGTGAATGCCAAATGAGGAATATTATGGGCTGGTCTGTAGTTTGGCGAATAATGGCGTTTGGCTGGCAGGCTCAATGGAAAGGATATCAGGCACCAAACCTTCGATATTACTGAGCTGGGCCAAATCCTGCTGGCTTGCGGGCAAAGGCACTCCATTGCCGTCACGCCTGATCCGCAAATTCAAATTCGCGGAATTCATGTCGATACCACCGGGATTGTTGATCAAAGCCTTAGAATGCAATAATGCGGCATCAGGCCGATGCAACGATTCTTTTGTATAATCAATATTTTTCGCCTCCATCGCCATGTCTAAGTTATATGTAATGGTCCCTGCCTTCTTGTCTACTGTCTCTTTAAATTTGCTATAAATAAATTCATGAACATCATTTAAATAATTTAATAGTCTAGTAATTTTATGAATTTCTTTACTACGATTCATCCAAAACACCACATCCCAATGAACATTTTCATTAATAGCAACACGAGTACTCCTAATAAACAGTTTTAATTTATCTTCATAAGCAGCTTCATTACGGCCGTAGAGATCTTGTATATGCAACGGTATTAATATCACGTAGGAAGTCTTTCTTATACCCTTTTCATTTATACATTGACGGGCAATATCTTCCGCTTCTGTGCTGAAAGTTCCAGGCATAGACATACCCGTTGCCAAAGTTGCAGGAGGAGTCTCATCATGTCTTTCCAAGGTCGAAGCATTTTGGATTACCTGTGGCGGAACGTCTAGGAAAATGTCATAACCATTGTCTTCTAACGTCAATTCAGCACCATGATAATTATAAGGCTCTCGACGTAATTTAGATATAAATTGACTGCCATAATTCTCATCTATCTCAGTAACACTTGCTGCAAGAAAAGGTTGGCCTCTAAAATAAATACTCAAGGTCGGTTTCGAAGGCTCTTCTGAACTTCCTTCCCTTTGACGGTGTACATCCGAATAGAAAATGTTTCTTTCACTATAATAATCATGTTTTATCCCTATAACTTTTTGATTGATTATGTCAACAATATCCAAAACGTGATACGTCATCGCCGCGTCTTTTCGTGCCGCCATCGCTCCGTCTTTTGAATTAGGACTCACAAACGCTGCTACAAGGGATGATACTGGTTCAAAAAGGTCATGGACTTTAATCATTGCGACTTCCCACCCAATCTTATTCCACTCCCCTTTTAATGTCATCTCATATGCCCCTGGCTGGCCAATAAATTTGATATGGATAGAAGTGTACTTGATTATGCCCTTTAAGCTGAACTTCCACGACCATTGAACGGTTAAAGTTCCAACTTGATTAGTTTTTCCACTTGAGTCTCTGGGATACAATTTATATACAATCCCTTTCTTCATGTAGTCACCTTCCGGCTCCTCATTCAATTTATATTTTTTTGGATCCAACATATCTACTATGCTCATTGCTGTGTCTTTTGCTGCCATCGCCTTATCTGCTTTGTAGGCGCCACCTGGTTTATGGTGCTCCATATAAATAGCATCTGCCATGTGCTGAAGCAATGGGACATAGGTATCCCCAACCTGGATCTTATAGCTATCATCGATCAGCCATAACTTAGCCTTGATTCGATACGCTTCTGTTTCCTTAATCATTGGGAATTCTTTCGGGTGTTTCTGAATATATTGGACAGCTCTTTCAACGATAGAAGCACACGCTAGATAATCGGGGTTGGGATTATTATTCCATAAATGCAAATATGCATTAATTAAAACCCACATCCACCCTAAATAGCCCGTCCGCATACCAGCAAGGAATCCGTCTATTTCCTTGTCAACCAATCCAACTTCTTTATAAAAAGCAAAATGTCTTGCTTCATGGCGAAGGGTTAAATTCCAAAAAATCCTTACAAGAGAATCCGTCTGAAGATGAGGAAGACGAGAGAGCATCTCCCTTCCCTTGGTCATCGAATACCTTAAAGCTACAAATTCGCGCCTATTTTTATTAGATTCCTTTTGAGCTTCTTCTAATTCCTTGTTTACAGTATGGCTGGCAACTGCCTTTTCATCAAAGCCCAACCGCTGATTTTCAGCGTTAAACATCTGGAATGAAACGATGACCGTTTCTAATAACGTATTAGAATCATAGAATAAATTGCCATAAATAGTTGTAGCTACAAAATCCCTGGGGTTTTGATTTCCTATCTCTTCTCCGATTTGAATAATCGGCATTTTAATGGTTTTTTGATCAGACCAAATTTCGTGCGGGTCTATATCAATGACTTCTTTTTTGATAATTTTAAAAAAACGTAGTAAAACCCATACCGGTATTTTCTTGCCATTGACCAAGGGAGTGGCAAGTAATGGTTTAGTAAAAATCCCTTTTGTTGATAAATATTTTGCAACCACTTTTACTAGAAATAACTCTAAAGACATGAATTCTAAATGCTTCCAATCTGGTGACATAATTCTTATCGTTTCTTGATCCGTATCTTTCATCATTTCACCTATTAAAACCGCTTTAAATTTATTCTTAAAATTGTTGTCCATCCAAATTTTTGGATTGGTATTAATTTGTTCCTGAGTGGTCAAAATAATTTTCATTAAATTTTGTGCTGCTTGGCCCTCTGCTAAAGCCTCACTCTTTGTTTCACTTGGAAAGTCAAGTAGTGCTTGTTGGCCTGTCATAAAATCATCATAAATACGCCCTTGAAGCTGCTGGCCATTCGATTCTTCTGGAGATAATAATAGTCCTGCCCCTGCCACAGTCGCAGCCATCACACCCAAGAATCCCCTACGAGGGATCTGTGGTCTCGTCGCTTGCTTTAGAGAAGCTAGGACAAGGTCATCTGAGTCTTTTTCTTCCCTCATTTTTTGATCACCCAGGAGAGCTTTGTCAGTAGTTTCTAAAATCTTCGCAAAATCATTTACAGTTCCCCCAGAGAAATATTTCCTTGGAATCTCTTCATGAGTGTATTTATCCACATCTTCTTTAATGTAGTTAAAAACTCCCTTTTTATACGCCCTCAAATATCGTTGGTAAATGGCTTCATTATTTTTAGTGTCCTGGTCAATGCCTTTAATCTTGGTCTTGTCCGCGTAAATCATTCCTAATAAAGATTTCTTGAGCGTACGCTTAAACCAGGTGGCCAAAAGCATCCCGCTGTAAACTTGACGTAAGGGGGCAAAATTTTTGCCTTCGTTGACTTCTTTTTCAAGGGCGGGGAGGATGAGTTCACGCACAACTTGAGAGCCAAGGGTGTGGGTCTTGTCATCCTTAAGCGTAGCGAAGGATCTTAAGGTACCTTTAGATTCTTCGGTCGTGCGGAGTTCATCCCCGAATGTTTTAGTCGGGGACACTCCCTCAGAATGACGGCTAAGCGCTAAATAATCTTCTTCCAACATCACCTTTAAATGGTTCTTTAAGACATAAGCGGTATTGCCTTTTTCGTAAATAAGAGCTTCATCCGGGATGATCCATACCTTGTTAAAAGTATTGACGGGAATATTAGTTGTCCCATATTGTTCCTGGGCCTTTGCGTATACTTTGCTCCAGAATTTCTTGCCTAAATCTTCTTCAGGGTAAATTAATGAGGCGGTGATTTGTTTGAGGATATAATCCTGACCCAGAAGATCACGGCCCATCAAGGTTTTGCCAAAGTCATCCTTGATAATACGGTCCTTCTCATAGGGAGATAAATTGACCCACTGGTCTTCATCAGGGATGGCCAATGAAGCCAAAAAATACTTAATTAGTTTTTTATACTCAACCTGCTTTTCCTCATTAGATAAGACCTTATCGCCTCTATGAATAATAAAATCAAACAAAAATGGGTTTTCAGGATGGATGGTGATGCCTTTCAAAATTGCTGGAATAAACTCAGGGCTTAAGCCAAGGCGTACCCCTGGCTTGGGCATCCCAGGTAACGGATTTTCAAGGGTCGTTTGAGCATAAACTGGGACTTGGATAGATGGCCCTATAAAGGTCACAAGTACCGTTAAAGCAATAGCTGAGCGGAGCTGTTTAAGCATATAATAGAGAGTGCCATATAAATAAAGAGATGTCAAACTCACCAAATTAGTGAAATCATATTATTGTCGTATCTTTATTATTATCAGTATGTTGAGTTATGAATGGGAAGAGAAAATACAATACTACGCGAGCTGTAAAGAGCAGCTTCTGCACCCAGGTCTTTTTTTATAAACACGTCCCAGGCAATCCCAAACGCAACAAAAACTAAATATCCTGCAAAAATAATTCTAAGAGCCACCCCCAAAACTTTAACCTGTTGACAAATAAAGTCTATCCCCTTTATAGTCATCAATATTAGCAGCGGGGTAAAAAATAAAGACATACGCGGCACCGCAAAAGGATATGCCCGAAAAATGGCCAGTACCAATTGTATCAAAAACATGGCAAAGGTCATTGGGACAACCGAGCGCAAAAGAAACCGGTCTTTTCTAAATTGACCCCAAAAGGCAGCCAGCATATACCCTGTTCCTAGCCCTATAAATACCCGGGATGGCACCTTGACCCATCGAGGATTCTCAGCAAACCGGCGGGAAATTAAATTATTCATGCCTTTACCCAATGAATCAAAAAAATGTTTAAACGAATCCAATGAAATAAAATAATCATGCCAGAATTCTTCCATCAGATGATGCACACTCACTCGAAAATCAAATAAATAAACCAGGAGCAGCACCAAGACGTAACTGGCCAAATAAAAAGTCAACTCAGGAAGCCAGCGGCGTTCATTAATGCCCTCGCAGGACAAATTGTATAATGGCAATAAAAGAAGAAAAAGTGCAGGGTATGACCACAGGCCCAGCAAAGGTAAAAGCAATAATATTATCCGATTGACCTGGAGGTTTTGCTGCCTTTGATTATGGTCTAATAGAAATAAAACTATTAGACCAGAAGCCAAAACATCCATGCTGTAAGGCTTTAGTTCTGCCGCATAGTAAACCAAGGGCATGGACGCACACCATGATCCAATAAATAAAATCAAATCCCATGGGTAACTCAAAATCCGGCGAGCAATACTGAACCAAACAAAGAATGCCCCTATCATGGCCAACAAAGAAAAAAGCCTCAATGATAAAAGATTTTGGTTAAAAGGATTAGAAAATTGCTGGATAACCCACAAGTATAATCGGGGAAATGCCTGGTCACTTAATAAAGGCTGGGTAAATAAGGAAGCAGGTTTTAGCTGGGTGATACTGTTTAAGACACACTGCTCATCATTCCACAAGGGCCGCTGATTGAAATAATGTCCCACGGCCAGGATCAAATACCACCCAATAACAATCAAGACCAGTAGGCGCTGATACCTCATAAATCCTAATGGTGGCAGCCGCCTGCCCCATGCACATGGCCGTGGGCCAATTCTTCTGCCGTTGCTGATCTTTTTTCAACTAATTCAACCGCGAAGGTGAGATCTTCTCCAGCCAAAGGATGATTACCGTCTAAAGTAATTTCATTCCCATTGATAGCAGTGATGGAAACCGGAGATAATTGGTCCGCTTGACCTGCTTCAAACATATCCCCAATTTTTATTTCTTGGGCAGGTAGTTTAGCGCGATCTACTTTATAAACCAAACTCTCATCATAAAGCCCATAAGCGTCCTTGGCCTCGATGGTCACAGTTTTTTTCTCAAGAGGCTGCATTGCCAACAAAATGGTTTCCAGACCTGGAATGATTTGCCCAAGACCTGTAATAAATATCAACGGCTTACCTTTGGCCGATGCATCTATCACCTTGCCGCTTTTAGCTGTCAGTACGTAATCAAAAGACACCACCTGATTGTTCATATATTTCCTTTTTAGTTAGGTTAAAACTTTTATTATTATAGCCTAGCACTTGCGTAAGGCACAAGGATGATTTAATATTGACTCATGGCTTCTCAAAACTCCAAGCTCCAAAGCCGTTTTGACCGCGGTGTCAAAACGGTGTTGGTCGGCCTTTCATCTAATGTTCTTCTGGCAGCCATCAAAATCATCACAGGGATTTTGGGAAACTCTTATGCCTTAATGGCAGACGGCATTGAGTCTACCCTAGATATTTTCTCATCAGTAGTTGTGTTAGGCGGTATAAAAATATCTTCCTTGCCCGCGGATGAAAACCATCCTTACGGTCATGGCAAGGCAGAATCGTTGGCCGCGATGACCGTATCTTTAGTCCTTGTCATGGCAGGGATCGGCATTGCTGTCAAAAGCGTCCTTGAAATCATGCAGCCCCACCATGCTCCGGCATTTTTCACACTCATCATACTTGTAGGAGTCATCCTCGTCAAAGAAACTCTTTTTAGGTTCCTTTTTTCCGTTGGGGAGTCAGTCGACAGCCTCTCCCTGAAAACAGAAGCATGGCACCACCGTTCTGACGCCCTGACATCCGTGGCTGCTTTTATAGGCATATCCATTGCCATCATAGGAGGCAGGCATTATGAAAGCGCGGATGATTGGGCAGCCCTTACAGCCAGCGGAATCATCATCTTTAACGGAATTAATATGCTCAGGCATGCCGTCAAAGAAATTATGGACTATGCTCCCAACCCCGAAACTGAAGAAACCATCCGCAGCATAGCTGGACGTATCCCAGGGGTCGCGGCCATTGAAAAATGCCGGGTGCGTAAAAGCGGGCTAAGCTTATTCGTAGATATCCATGTGCAAGTCAACGGTGATATGCAAGTCCACAAAGCCCATGCTATCGCCCACGATGTCAAAGACGCGCTCATCACCTCTCCACTCGGCATCGCTGATGTTCTCGTTCATATTGAACCCGCCTAGCCTATAGATATTAAACGTAAGCTCGATATAAACATTACATTACCTTTGGTGTCATTGCGAGAAGCGTTTTAAAACGACGAAACAATCTTTTGACATGCTAAAAAGATTGTTTCGCCCAAAAAACGGGCTCGCAATGACACATTAAGGTATGATATCGAACTCATTTTATTTATTAACAGGAGCGCTAAAGGGGCAAAAATTGTTGTATGAATGGCAATGGGCCTTGGCAAACCACATGCCAGCGAAAAAAATAAATGCGCCCATCAAAAGAGCTACAAGTAATTTGACACCTTTACAACAACCGCACCCTTGGGATGAACAGCAACTTCCTTCTTTTTTTTCTTCAGTCATAAATCCCCCCTTAACCATGTTTATACTCTTGTAAATTTTATCATACAAACCATTCACATGTCTATACTCAACAAATTGCAAGTTGTGGTGAATTATATATAGGCCCTGATCCCCCAATTGACCGTAATATTATCTCCTACCAGAATGCCATCCCGGTCCAATAATTTGCTCCAAACAATATTAAAATCCTTACGGTTGAAGGTCCAGGAACCTTTAAGGTTTAATAATTTTTTACCCACCTTGCCCTCATCAATAATCTCAACATTGAATGGAAAAGTCATCTGCTTTTCTATGCCGTGCATGGCCAAAATGCCCCTGACTTTAAAATCTCCTTCGTCATGCCATATTTTTTCACTCTTGAATACAATCTTGGGATATTGTGCAGGGTTTAACAACCTGCGTGAACGGGCCAATTTGTCGCACCAGGGGCAATTGGATGTAATACTGTTGACCTTGATCTCTAAATAAACTGATTGAACCTGCCGTAAATCCTGGTTTAAAACAACAGTCCCTTTAAATACCTTGAACCGCGCCTTATAATTCCCAATGACGGCATAGGGGACAGATCCATCTATTCTGGCTTGTTTGGGGCCAAATACGACAATGCCTTCTGCAAATGAATTCCCAAAACCGTTTCCCCAAAAGACCATCGAGACCAAAAAGACAAGCAATAGGAATTTCATAATTTACGTTTTGGCCAGAACACAAACCTACTCGTTAAATTTAATTTTACTAAACCCCACATCAAGGAGGGGTTTATTAAATTACGCCATTCTTTTGGAAAAACGGCGGATGCTAAAAACAATGACCAAAAATGCCATAAGCAGCAAAGGCCAGACCTGGTCGACCAGGTCAAAAAATCCCATGCCCTTAAGGATTATCCCCCTGACGATTTTCAAAAAATACGTCATAGGAATAAAATAACTGATATCACGCACCCATACAGGCATAGACCCCGTTGGAAAAATAAAACCTGAAAGTAAGATGGACGGCATCGCAAAAAACATGACGATTTGAGAGGCTTGCTGCTGATTGTCCGCTACGGTCGACGCCCATAGCCCAATCCCCAAACATACGATCAAATAGACCAGGGTCAAAAAGAACAGGGTGACAATACTTCCCTTGATAGGCACAACGAAAAGATAATGCATTGTTGTGATAATACTGGTGGCAATGATCACACCAATGGCTATATAAGGGATTATTTTCCCTAAAATCAATTCATAAGGTTTGATCGGTGTCACCAAGAGCTGCTCAATATTTCCCCTTTCCTTCTCTCGCACAATGGCCGAGGCTGTGATCATCGGTACTAAAAACTGCAAGACCAATCCTATCAGTCCTGGAAGCATGAAATAAGTACTTTTAAGGTCCGGGTTATACCAAAGCCGTGGACGGAAATCAATGGGAAACACTTGTACAGGGATCAATCTCTCATTTTGCATAAAGGCATTGACAATGGCCTGGCTTGCGTCAAGCGCCACATTCGCAGGGGTGGAATCTGTGCCGTCGATCAACAACTGCACCTGGGCGGTTTTTTTCTTGATCAAATTTGCACTAAAATCCGGTGGGATCACCAAGGCAGACTGGGCAAAGCCACGGTCCAAGGCGGAATATGCTTGGGACAGGGAGGTCACCTGGGCCTTGACCGTAAAATAATCACTTTGAGTAAACGCATTGATCAAACGGCGGCTCAAATAGCTTCGGTCCTGGTCATACACATAGGTTGGCAGATGTTTGACATCGGTGTTGATGCCATAACCATAGATCATCAACTGCATCATCGGCATAAGAATGAGCAAGACTAATGTCCGCCGGTCACGCGCTATATGAATGAACTCCTTATAGGTAATGGCCCAGATACTACGCATCTGCTTTCCTTCCTTTATCCAAATCAGAAAAAACATCTTCCAGGGAAGCAGGGATAGATTTGATAGAACTAATGACAATCCCTTCTTTGCCCGCCGATGTTTTCACGCGCTCTTCAACGGCTTTCTGGTCAGTTACGTTTAAATTTAAAGTAGTCCCATACACGGTAACCCCACGAACGCCTTCAAGTTTTAAAAATAGACGGGACGCCTTCATCAAGGGCTGGCAAGCCACTTCCAAAATCTGGTCGCTCAGTTGCTGCCGTAAATCGGACGGCTGGCCAATCTTTAATAGCTTCCCATCGCTGATAAAGGCAATGGTGTTACAGCGCTCAGCCTCTTCCATATAATGGGTAGTCACAAATAATGACGTACCCCCTTCAGCTAGTTGATATAAAAGCTCCCAAATGGCCCTGCGGGACAAAGGGTCCAGACCCGCCGTAGGTTCATCCAGAAAAATAATTTTTGGGTTATGCAATATGGCATTGGCGATGGCTAATTTTTGTTTCATTCCCCCTGAAAGGTCACCGGCAAGACGCTGGCGAAAAGGGTCTAAACCCGTTAACGCTAAAACTTCCCTGATACGGCTTGTCAAAGGGGTGCCTGAAAGGCCATATATCTGGCCATAAAAGAGCAAATTTTCAGCAACATTTAAATCCGAATAAAGGCTGAAGCGCTGGGAAACATACCCAATGACAGTTTTAATCTGCTCAGGCTGAGTCTGCACGTCAAAACCACCTACCTGTCCGTTACCACTGGTAGGTTCCAAGATACCACAGAGCATACGGATGGTGGTACTTTTACCCGCACCATTGGCCCCCAGAAACCCGAAAATAGACCCATAAGGGATTTCAAAAGTCACCTCATTAACCGCAGTGAACTTTCCAAACCTTTTAGTCAATTTATCCGCGCTAATGGCCGTATCGGGCATAACACACACTTTATCTTTCGTCATTCTGAGGCGTAGGTCGTATTGACCAACGAAGGATCTAATGGTGTCTTAAGATCCTTCACTCCGTTCAGGATGACAGCAGGCAATCAATTAAATTTCACATCTGCTGCCACGCCTGTATGAAGATTTTGATCGGCATCATCAACCGTGATTTTAACGGCAAATGTTTGCGTGACGCGCTCTTCAGGGGTCTGTACATTGCGCGGGGAAAATTCAGCTTTATCAGCAATGAAGCTCACATGTCCCTTATATGTTTTATTGCTGCCATCCACCGAGATGGTGGCCGTCTGATTGATGCTCAATTGATGCATCAGGTCTTCAGAAAGAAAAATTTTTACCCATTGATCATAGGGGTCCCCGATAACGACAACCCCGCCTCCAGCCGGGATGATTTCCCCCGTCTCTGCGCTTTTGACCAAAACAATACCGTTTAAGGGAGATACTACTTCTTGGTCTTCCATAGCTAATTGGGCATTTTCCAAGGACTGCTGATTAGCACCGCCATTTTGATAAAGCACACCGATACGCGCATAATCTTTCTTATTTTGCTCAAAGCGGTCAAATGTCGCCAGTAACTGCCCTTTATGGACTTGATCGCCTTCCTTGACATTTAGTGTTGTCAGCCGTCCTGCTACTTTGACACCCAACACATGCTCAGTCATCTCCATGGTCCCTGAGAAGGTCATTTGCTTAAAATCCTTTTTACCAGAGCAACCGCCAACTAAAATAACTGCCAATAAAGCCATTATCACTCGCACTTTAATTCCCCCCCTTTTTAACCAATTCCCTTAATCGTCCCTGAGCATGGAGTAAATCAATGTGGGCCATTACCCAAGAAGCTTGGGCCTCATTGTAATCATCTTCCGCGGCAGCCAAACCCGCCTTGGCCTGCATCACCTCTAAGGCTGTGCCGCTGCCAATTTCCTGAGAATGCAAAGCGATACGCAATGATCTCTGAGCAGTCTGACGCTCCTGCTCTTTCGCTTTCTTAAGATCATCAGCTTCCATAATGGCAAGACGAGCCTTAGCTATGTTAACTTGGGTCTGCTGGCTGACAACTTGATAATTCTCTTCTGCTTCTTTGATCTCTCCCTTGACTTCCTTGACCCTGGCTTGTTGCGATCCCCCTTCCCAAATGGGAACAGTTGCTTGCAAACCAACAAAATACGTGTTGCTGCCGTGCTCCGGTGACTCACCCGATCGTCCATAATCAGCAACACCTGTTATTCTAGGCAAAAAATCAGTGAGGGCAGTTTTTTGATCAGCCTTGCGCGCCTCAAGTTGAGAAGAAGCCAAAACCATGTCAGCATTGGTCGAGTTATTGAAATTAATAACCGCGTTGTCTTCTAATGTTTTCAGGAGAACCTTATCTTCCAGAAATAGCAAAGGTTTGTCCAAAGGTATCTGTAATGCTGCCTCTAAATCCAAGCGGGCATCTTCAGACTGAAGTTTAGCTTGTGTATATAAATATTTGGTCTGGTCTAAATCTGATTTCAATTTATTAGACCCCAATAATGTTCCCGTACCTTCCGTATATTCATTTTCTCCTAAATCATACGCCATTTGGTCACGGTCCAAGAGGGTTTTCAAAAGCTTGGCAGTTTCTTCCTTACGCTGGGCATCAACAAAAAGTGTTGCAACCAAGGCCAAAATATCTTCCCATGTTTTTTGCAATTCTGACTCAGAAAGATTTTCACCCTTTTTAGCGGCCTGGAATCTCTCAAAAGCGCCAATGTCAAAAAGGGCGATGGTCACACGGGGACGGGCATCGAAAGAATTATAAGGACCTAAATGAGGCCCAATACCCGGAAAACTTATGCCCTCGGCACGCAAATCACTTGTCTGACGCTCCCCGCTGATAACACCTTCAAGATGAGGCATTAAATCCGACTGGGATTCAGATATCCGGGCTATAGCTTGCTCAAGCCTGGCATTGGCCATCATCACTTGAAGATTAATAGTACTCGCCTTTTGCAGGGCATCCCCCAAAGTCAGGCAAAATGGAGCTTTGCTGTCTTGCGCCATGCCTGATAGGCAAAAACACATACAATAACAAATCAAAACAAAAACTTTTATAAAAGCCATAGCGTCTATTCTAACGCCTTGAATAGCATAATTCAACGCTTAATGCTCCCTAGAAGCCATCCCAAAACCTCCGACGAAGAACCGAGGCTTGCCATGGTGGCTTTCAACAAGGAATGACGACGAAGCGTAGTCGCAGCACTACGGTGAGGAGGAATGACGCAGGTGAAAGCCATCATGGCAAGCCGAATTCCGTCGCAGGTTTTGGGATGGCTTCTAAATATTCCCTCTTGCTTGGCCAGCAAACCTACGCTAATATGTCGTCATGCTCTATCTTAGGAAAATTATCTTCTATATTTTTGCAATTATATACCTGGTCCTATGCCCCTTAATCGTGGCCCGAATGTTAGGATTTGTCATTAATCCACTGACACACCGTTTGGTCAAAACCGGCTTGGTCTACGTGTCAACTAACCCTCCGGATGCAACCATTTATATAGACGGCCGCGTGAGCCACCAAAAAACACCGACGGCTCTTAGAGACTTAGCACCAGGTAAACACTTTATACGCATAGAACATAGCGGTTATATCGATTGGGAAAGGAATGTCCCTGTTATTGGGAAGAAAGCAACTGTTCTGGCCAACGTCCTTCTCATTCCACAAGAATGGCCTATAAAAAGAATTTCTAGCCAGTCTTATCAAGACATCTTTATTGCTGCTGATGACATACTCGTTGCAACCAATCCTGTACTTAAAAATATGGATGTTTTCCACACGACCAAGGGCATGACAGAGAATTTCAACGAAGTGAATACGTACGAGCAGACCCCTTTATTCTCCAGAAATTCTGTTTACGCCTCGGGGAATTTGGTCCACCTGTATAGCTTGCCCCACAGTTTCTTTATTCTATTAGAAGGGATTATTAAGGATAAACATAAATTCTTATGGATCAACCTGAAAGAAAATCCACCCCTTATTGAAGACATCAGTGATCTTTTTGTAGAAATTCCCACCCAAATAGCTTGGGACAATTCGGATAATGGAAACATTTTCGCCTTTTACGCGAATAATATTTATCGTATCAATATCCATGAAAAAGCTATTTTCCTTCAAGAAGCCATCAACTTGCCTGAAAGCTTAAATCTAAATCCCACCCACCATCCCCTTATGAAATTCCTTATTAATGACAAAAATGACCTGCTGGTCAGGGAAGGGAAATGGATACGGGTTTATCCTAAAGATGATTTTAACAGCCCTCAAGTGTATGATATAACCAAATCCAGGCCATCAACAAATATGTATTTTGAAGAAAAAACGGGAGAGCTTTTTTATTTGGATGACGACACCAGGTCTTTATTCGTTGCCCAAATTCTACCTTTTCATCCCATATTAAACATCCCGATACCGGATGCCCTTAGGATTAATGTGCCCTCAAAGGAAAACAATTAATGAAATTTCATTTTTCTAAAGAGAACCTGAAACCCCGGCCCGCTCGTCTGCAAAGATTCCTGGAAATACTTCCCGGCGCATCCAGCTGGAGTGTTTTATTGGGCCTTATTTTACTTTCAATCTTCTTACCTTTTATTGCGGCCATCCTTATCGTGGCTTTTTATCTGTCTTGGATCATGCGGATTTTGTATTCTACAATTTTTTTGGTCCTTTCTTACCTGATGTTGAACATTGAAACAAATACAGATTGGATGAATCGCATTCATGGTATTGATAACTTGACCTCCTACTTGAAAGATAATTCGTCAAAAAAATTTGGCCGTCACTGGCGTCAGTGCCTATCGCACAAAATCCACCTGCGCCAATTAAATGAGCTCAAGACCAACCTCCTGCTGCCACCAGCATCTAAAAATATCTATCATTTAGTCTTATTCCCAGTCATCAAAGAAGGCCGTGATATCCTGGAACCTGCCATTGAAGCCATCCGGTGTCAAGGTTTTCCACTCAAGCAGATGGTCATTGTCTTTGCTTTAGAAGAGCGTGCCCTGCCGCCAATCCAAAACGCCGTACAAGAACTAGAGAATAAATACAAAAATGTGTTCTTCGCATGTGTCACTGTTGTTCATCCAGCCATTGTTCCTGGAGAAGCCCGTGTCAAAGGAGCTAATGCCACCTGTGCCGCCCGACAAGCCGCGGTTTTTTTCCAAAGCCATCACATACCCTTTGAAAATGTAATCATTTCCTGTTTCGACGCGGACACAGTAGTAAGCACCAGTTATTTTGCTTGTCTGACCTATCACTTTATGGTCTGCCCCCACCGTCTACGTGCCAGCTTCCAGCCTATTCCGGTTTATCACAACAATATATGGCAAGTGCCTGGCTTTGCACGGGTAGTGGAGACAGGTTCTTCATTTTATCTATTGATCGAAGCCACCAACCCCGAAAAATTAGTCACCTTTTCCAGCCACAGCATGAGCTTCAAAGCCCTTGTTGACGTAGATTACTGGCCTGTGGACATGATTTCAGATGACTCAGCTATTTTCTGGAAGGCCTATATTCACTATGATGGCCAATATCAAGTGATCCCTATGTATGTCACCTTGTCCATGGATGTCGCCTCTGCGGACAATTGGTGGCAGACGGCCAAAAGTGTTTATAAACAAAAACAGCGTTGGGCTTGGGGGGTTGAAAACTTTCCGATTGTGATGCGGGCTTTTCTTGAATCAAAAAAGATTCCCTTGTATGAAAAACTGCGTCTTGGTTTTAAACTTTTTGAAGGCCATCTTTCTTGGGCCACTTCAGGCTTTATTCTTTCAATTATAGGTTGGCTCCCGGTTATATTCGCCCGCCGGGAATTTGCCTCTTCAGTGGTTTATTACAATGTACCTGATATAGCCAATACGATTTTTGCCCTGGGGTTTATAGCGATCTGCATCACCATCATCCTGTCCTTGTCCCTCTTGCCCAAAACTAAAATCCGCTACCGCTGGCTATTTAAAATAGGCCATGCCTTTGAATGGCTGATGGTCCCTTTCATCCTGGTACTCTTCAGTGCCCTGCCAGCCCTCCACGCCCAGACCCGTTTAATGCTGGGTAAATACCTGGAATTTTGGGTGACGGATAAGCATCGCGCGAAATGAATCTTATTCCCAAACAGCGCGTGAATAGTGACGAAGGATCTCTCGGTCTTTAGTTAGAAGGCATGTTTTAGTCAGAGCTGCTTGTGCGGTAATGAGGCGGTCAAAGGGATCACGAGTCCAGGATAAATGAAGGGACTCCTTGATAACTGATTCGAAAGAATCTTTACAAATTTCCAATCCGATCATGACCTGTAGCTTTTCAATGATCTTTAAAGGTTTGCCTTCAATTTTCCCTTTTTCAACAAGATACTGAAGTTCGAGAATAACGACAGGAGAAATCATCAAGAATGACTCATTAATACGTTTGATTATTTCATGGGGCATATGCTGATGTTCCTTAGCAGCAATCCAGAGCAGCACATGTGTGTCCAAATGTATGGTTTCTTTCGCTATAGGACCGGTTTCCATTCATGACTCCAATCCATATGGACAAGGTCTTCCGGATCACCCTTGATTACCACCATTTTCTTACGGATCCGTTCAAGTTTTGAAGTTTCATGAGGGGGGATGATTTTTAAAAACTTACCGTGTCGAGGAATTTCCACGGATTCACCTGTTTTTAGGACGCGGTCAAGGATTTGATAAATATTACTGCGAAGCTGGGAAGCCGTAATTATCATATATAACCTCCTGTTTATCCTATTGAAAGCATAACACCAATAACGTACGTTGTCAAATGATCTACGTACGTATGCTGCCTTTGAATAGCTGATGGTCCCTTTCATCCTGGTCCTCTTTAGCGCCATACCCGCCCTCCATACCCAGACACGCTTAATGCTGGGTAAATACCTGGAATTTTGGGTGACAGATAAGCATCGCGCGAAATAAATCTCTAATAACTCCCCTGCTCATCGGTTGAATCGATGCCAAAGAATTCAGGGAGGCTTTTAAGCGGTTTAATCGTAATGCTACCAATCGTGAAGCCTGGGGCGTCTTGGAGCTGTTGGAGCATGGCGGGGTCGATATGATAATGTATTCCTTTATCATTTCCCCTAAAGGGAGAATCCACTTTTGTTTGTATATTCATATGGGAGCGGGTCAAGTCAATACCGCCATTGGCCAACATCGCCCGACTCTTGTCCCAAGTTTTATCGACTTCAGCGAGACCCTCCCAAGTACTTTTGACCAATCGTTTAGCTTTCTGGCCATTATACATATAATTATCTTCTACTTGGCTCACTTTTACTTGACTCAGCCATTTTATTAATCTTGTATCATGTACTATAAAATGAGGGCCCTTAGGCCGTAGGAACAAATCGTCCAAAGATGGTACTGGTTCTCGTATTCCAAAATAGGCATATGCTTCATCAAGCTGCGGTTTCAGCATTCTTGAATGACGGTTACCATAATACAATTCCGCTGAAAATCCTGCAGACCCTATGTCTTGGGTGATTTTGCCGTTTCGATCAGGGTAATAGCTTTCAATTAAACTTGGAATCCATTCCATATTATCATAAATAAATTTTCGCAGCGTCTCCATGCCTTCTTGTGTTAGATGTTGTACGGATTCCTCTGGTGTTAGTTTACCAGCAGCAAGAGGGACCAAGAAAATTAAAGTACGAGTGACCGCGATTCTTGCCATTTCTATTATTTCTTCAAATTCGGGACCCAACTTACCGGAACCAGTTGGATATTTCAAAATCAGGTTTCTCAAAAATTTAATGTTTTCGAGATCATTTAATATATCGTCATCTGCGTCGTACGAGATAGCTGTATGATGGATCGCATTTAAAAATAAGCATGTTGCAATTACCCCGACCTTTAACTCGCTGTTATCTGGAAAATCCTTAAATACCTCTATTAATCTTTTCGAAATCATTCTAAAACCTGCCTGGCTTTCAAAATATGTACTCAAAGTTAAAGCAAAAAGCGTAAACGTCTTTAGCTGAGCATCCGCATCAGGATGCTCATTATACTGCTGAATAAGTCCATTTAAATCGGCAAGCTCGCGTTGGGTCAATGGATTCGGGCGCTGGAGAATATAGAAAGCCAATGCCAATAACACATGTTGAGCTGTAACTGGCCAATAATCATTCATCTTAATAACTCTACCGTTTAATATCCTTTCAGGATATTGCCGAAGATTGTCATACATGCGACTGATTGAAACAGCATTAATTTGACTGTGTGCATTTCTGACATCATTAAAGATTCTTTCATATTTTTTGCTGCTATCTTGGAGGCTTGTTAGGTCCTGTCGTTCACTTAGCGATTTCTGTAACTCCATGTTCCATATTGTAAATTGCGGATCAATGATGTCGAATGGTCGGACGGTGTTTCCTATCTGCCCTTCCACTACTAAAATATCATTTTTTATCTTAGCGGGCATCGCCAGGTCGATATTAACTTGCACTAATGGATGCATTCTCTGTCTCGGCAATAAATCTTTGATAAATGTTGTTACTGACACCAAAGCGTTATCACTAAGGGTCGTCCCCCCAGAAAAATACTTCCTGGGAATAACTTCTTGAGTCATAGGGTCCTGTTCTTCTTTGATGTAGTTATAAACACCTTTTTTAAAAGCTTGGAGATAACGTTGATAAATACGTTCCTTCTCTTGTGGATCTCTTATACTAATGCCAGCCACCTTGTTTTTAGCCTCATATACTTGCGCTAAAATACTGTCTTTGATTTTATTTTTGTACCAATAAGCTAAAATAAGTGAGTTATACACCTGGCGAAGGTGTGAAAAATTCTTGTCTTTATTTACTTCTTGGGTCAATTCCGGGATAACAATTTCACGGACGATCTGACTCCCTAACTGGTTAATACCTTTGCTCTGTGCCATTTTCGATTGTATCCCCTCATGTTTCTCAAAGGAAAGATAGTCTTCTTCCAACATAACCTTAAGTTTTGAATCCACTACATAGGCTGTGGCAGATTTTGAATTCTCATAAACAACTGCCTTTCCAGGGACTATCCATACTTTGTTAAATGTGTTAACAAAAATGTTGGTAGTTCCGTACCTTTTGGCAGCTTCTTGATAAATACGTTTCCAGAATCTCTTACCTATTTCGCCTTCAGGATAAATCAGAGATGCTGTGATTTGTTTGAGCATATAATCTTCTGCCAAAAGATCGCGCCCCATTTCAGTCAGACCAAAGTTATGAGGAATGATACGGTCTTTTTCATAAGGACTGAGATTGACCCATAGGTCATTTTCAGGAATGGTCAGGCTGGTTAAGAAGTATTTGATGAGTCGGGTGGCTTCTTGCTTTACTTGTGTATCGCCACCTCTTGGTGATGGGCCTTCATCTCCTGGATCTAATATGAAATTAAAACGAAACGGATTATCAGGATGGACCTTGATTCCTTTAAGTACTGGAGGATCAAATGGGGAACTTAAATGGACCATTGCCCCAGGTGCTGGCAAACGAAAGTCCCCGCCTATCTTTGGAACAAGCTGGGCTTGAGCTGAAGGTAGTGTTCCCACCGCATTAAGCAAAAAAGCAAAAATTACTCCTAGGGCTATATTAGCTCTTACATTTAAATCCTTTCTCATATCTAAAGTATGCACTATTTTTATTAAAAAAACCAAAAAAAGAACCCCGCAAAAACTTGGCGGGGTTCGGGAAGGGAAGATGTGACAGTTTCGGTTCCTAGGCCATAGTCACGGTCTTCTTGGGATGAGAAGTCTTGAGTTTCCAGTGCAAATTGATCCTTAACGTATGACAATAGTCGACCTTCATCAGGCGGCGGCTATGGTTTACGTAAAAGAACCCCTTGACCCGGAAAGAGAATTTTTCATCACGGCTGACGCTATCAAAAGATTTCTTGATATGCACGCGCGGGGCGGGCTGCTTTTCTTCGCTGAACGCGTCGCTCGCCACATAAATAAAATTCTTGCGCACATCCGTGATGCAATCCTTTTCTTCGGCATGTTCGCGCAGGGT
>Ga0206968_10052_pt1 | contig 30497 bp, 29 predicted proteins | sample Alteio_BWOrgHeat_22_FD_153254 | JGI IMG/M metagenome (GOLD analysis project Ga0206968, IMG submission 153254) | Enriched cells from forest soil in Barre Woods Harvard Forest LTER site, Petersham, Massachusetts, United States -... | ecosystem: Environmental > Terrestrial > Soil > Temperate forest >... | reverse complement strand
AATGATCTCTACGGAAAAATTGCTATCCGCGCTTAAAGCTTTCAGTAACGGGAAATAAATACTGGTGCTATCGATAATATCTTCAGGCATTCAATTACTCACATGGCTTGTTACCATTTCACTGCTGCAGAAATATACAAACAGAGAGTTATTGAGCTAAGAGGGTCTGACTGCAATGTTTTCAATGTTGGTTCGCTAAGCATTGATAACCTCAAGGAATTGAAGCTGTATACAGTGGAAGAAATTAAAACGCACTTTGATATCGACCTTAGCCAGCCCAGTATTCTCATCACATTTCACCCCGAAACAGTTTCCCTTGATAAAAGTGAATTTTTTATTCAAGAATTGTTGACTGCCCTTGAATCGGTGAGTGAGTACCAATTTATATTTACGATGCCTAATGCCGACATGACAGGAGCAATGATCAGAGATAGCATTACTAAGTTCGCCTCAAGAACTCCTCGCGCTAAGGTCATAGAATCTTTTGGCACTGTTGGTTACTTAAGCTGCATGAAACACTGTGAGTTCATGATCGGAAATACCTCCAGTAGTTTTATTGAGGCCTCATTCTTTCCTAAATTTGTCATTAATCTTGGCGATCGGCAAAAGGGCAGGATTTTGACTCCAAATATCTACTCTTGTGCAATTGAACAACAAAAAATTATTGACGGCATAAATAAGTATAAGGAGGTTCAGCTAATAAAGAACGATAATATTTATGGCAACGGTACGGCGGCTCTTAAGATTATGGAAATACTAAATGGTATTAAATGATTGATCCTCAAAAACATACTATTTTATATAGTGGATCAATTTCTGATGCCCTGTCTCAATTAAATGAATTAGGAGAAGATTTGACTCTATTTGTTTTAAATGAAAATGGGATTCTGCTTGGAACAATAACGGATGGTGACATAAGAAGAGGGCTGCTAAATAGCCTCACATTGTCCGACCCCGTTGAGAAGGTTATGTTTTCAAACTTTCGCTTTGCAAAAAGGGGCGGAGACGAGCTTGAAAAGGTTGAGGCATTAAAGGAGTTAGGTATAAAGCTTTTGCCTTTACTGGATGATGATGGTAAAATCCTGAAACTACTTAACCTTTCAATACTCCGAACGATTTTGCCTCTCGATGTCGTGATCATGGCTGGCGGCGAAGGAAGACGCTTAAGACCATTGACAGAAAAAACCCCCAAGCCCCTTTTACGAGTCGGAAGCAAACCGATATTGGAGCACTCTATAGATAGCCTTGTTAATTTTGGAGTAGAGAATTTTTGGCTGTGCATCGGCTACTTGGGTGAACAGATCGAGAGTTACTTTCAGGACGGCTCAAGCAAAGGAATTAATATTACATACGTGAAAGAAGAAAAGCCTCTTGGTACTCTTGGCGCAGCTCGAACTATTTCTGATTTCATGCACAATCATCTTTTGGTTATTAACTCTGATATACTGACCAATCTCGACTATCAGAAATTTTATAGTAAGTTTCTTGCCGAGGATGCCGATCTCGCAGTTGCCACCGTTCCATATAATGTAAACGTGCCCTACGCAGTTTTGGAAACCACCAACGGTCATGTCGTCAGTTTTCGCGAAAAGCCAACGTATACCTATCATTCAAATGCTGGTATTTATTTAATAAAAAGAGAAACGCTTAAATACATACCCGATGGTTTTTTTAATGCTACAGATCTAATGGAGCAACTTATTGAAAACGGTAAGCGGGTAATTTCATATCCGATGACGGGGTACTGGCTTGATGTAGGAAAACATGAAGACTACGCCAAAGCCAATGAAGATATAAAATACATCAAATTCTGATGGAGGTTCTCTACATTATACCTGCTCGTGGCGGATCTAAAGGCTTACCTGGAAAAAATACGAAACTTTTGAATGGAAAGCCGCTCATTCACTATTCTATTGAAGCAGCTCTAAGATTGACCTCCGCCAGCAACATCTGCATTTCCACAGATGACCCTGCGATTAAGAGCGTGGCCGAAGAGACAGGGATAAGTGTTCCATTCCTGCGACCGGTAGAATTAGCATCAGATGATTCTTCTATGGACGTGGTTTTACATCATGCTCTTAACTTTTATGAGGAGCAAAGGAAAGTATACGATGCTATTGTGTTACTTCAGCCGACAAGCCCTTTTCGCACTACACCTGATATAAAAAATGCGTTGACGCTTTATCATAGTGAAATCGACATGGTAATGTCTGTATTTGAAACGAAAGCAAATCCATACTATTTATTGTTTGAAGAAGAAAGAGGAGTGTTGGTAAAGGCAAAGAGTGGCCAATTCGATACACGACAGGCTGCACCGAAAGTTTATCAGGCGAACGGAGCGATTTATGTAATCAATGTCAAGTCCTTAATGGATCGGTCGATCAAAGAGTTTTCGAGCGTTCTTAAGTTTGAAATGGATGAGATTAAATCAATTGATATAGATACCCCTCTCGATTTTGCATATTGCGAGTTTTTAATTTCAAAAGGTTACTGGAAACCCGAATAGAGTACTAATGTATTTTGCGCTATGGCAAATGTAAGGGTGATCCCCCGGTTAGATATAAAAGGGCCAAACCTGGTAAAGGGTATACACCTGGAAGGACTTAGAGTACTTGGCAGGCCCGAAGACTTCGCTCAATATTATTATGAACAAGGCGCAGATGAACTGATGTACATGGACGTAGTTGCCAGTTTGTATGAGCGCAATAGCCTTCACGAAATAATATCCAAGACTGCAAAACGAACATTTATTCCGTTAACTGTTGGTGGCGGCATAAGAACTATATCAGATATTAGGTCCGTTCTGCGTGCAGGCGCAGATAAGGTTTCGTTAAATACTGCGGCGGTAAGAAACCCGGCCATCATTAAAGAAGCTTCTCGTAAATTTGGAAGCTCCACTGTTGTAGTGGCAATCGAAGCTATCAGACAGGCTAACGGAAGTTATCTGGCGTACATCGATAACGGAAGAGAGCATACTGGGATTGAAGTTTTGGCGTGGGCTAAAAAAGTAGAGGAACTGGGTGCAGGGGAATTGGTTATAACGAGTGTTGATAATGAAGGTACAGGAACTGGATATGACATTGAGTTAACTAGGTTGATTTCTGAAAATGTTTCGATTCCTGTGATAGCGCATGGAGGCCCAGGGAAGTTGAAAGATATTGACGCAGTTTTGAAAACCGGGAAAGCTGATGCGATCGCTGTCGCCTCAATTCTCCACTATGACTTTATAAAGAAAAATGCACATACAATGCACCATCGCACAGAAGGTAATATAGAGTTCCTTAAGAGCAATCGCACGTTTCAAAAGATTGCACCTACTGGTATTGTTGAAATAAAGCAATATCTCCTTTCTCATTTTTACGAATGCAGACATTAATATGAAAAAAAGAAGTGTAGTTATTATTGACTACGATTTGGGCAACTTGTTTAGTGTTCAGTTGGCCTGTGAGGCAATTGGCTTAAGTGTGGAAATAACCAGGAATAAGAAAGCCCTCGAAGATGCAGATGCTATCATTCTTCCCGGAGTCGGTTCATTTGCAGATGCTATGTCCAACTTGGAAAGCATGGACCTTATTTCGCCACTTCATGATTTTGTGACTTCTGGAAAGCCATTGATGGGTGTGTGTCTGGGGATGCAACTACTATTTACAAAGAGCGAAGAGTTTGGCGATACACCCGGTCTGGATATGATTCATGGAGAGATTAGAAAATTGAAAACATCTGATAATGAACCGGTTAAGGTGCCCCAAATAGGTTGGAATACAATTTCTACTGCAGGGATACCCTGGCAAGCTACTCCGTTGAAGAGCATTCCTGCCAATTCATATATGTACTTTGTGCATTCCTACTATGCGATTCCATTAGATAACAGAGTTACTCTGACTACAACAAAGTATGGCGATAATGTTTATTGCTCTGGTGTTTTTAAAGATAATATCTTTGCAACCCAATTCCATCCTGAAAAAAGCACAGAGGTCGGGGTTAAAATTTATAAAGACTGGGCAATGATGAACAACTTAATATAAAGAGACTGTAGCGGCTATGATTGATCAAACTAAAAACGAACTTGAAGTGAAATACGGGCTGCCCCGTGAAGTAAAGTTTTGCAGTAAATGCGTAATGTCGAACCAACGACCTGCATCTACTGTTGAGTTTAAGCATACTATCAACAGTAAAAAAGTTACTCTTAATATTGATGCCGAAGGCGTTTGTGATGCATGCAGAACCGCTGAGATCAAAGAAAAAATTGATTGGAAAAAAAGAGAGGGTGAACTGCTTCAACTGCTTGATAAATACAGACGCAACGATGGTCATTACGATTGCCTTGTTCCAGGCAGCGGTGGAAAAGATAGCGCATTTCAGGCTCATGTTTTGAAATATAAATATGGTATGAACCCCCTGACGGTCACATGGCCGCCAATTCTGTATACTGATTACGGCCGCAAGAATTGGCAAAATTGGCTTGACTCGGGATTTGATAACATTAGCTTTTACAGGAATGGCAAAGTTATGAAGCTATTGACCAAACTTTCCATCGAAAATATTTTTCACCCCTTTCAAACCTTTATACTTGGACAAAAAAATCTGGCTCCTAAAATCGCCGCCCGCTTTGATATTCCTTTGATATTTTATGGCGAAAACGAGGCCGAATATGGAAATCCGATTGCTGACAATTCATCGTCACTTCGAGATAAGTCATTTCACACGTTTAGTCATATTGATGAATTGTACCTTGGAGGCGTTTCCATTAAAGAACTTAGAGAAAAATACAACGTTCCTCTCTCAGATTTGATGGCGTTCTTGCCAGCTCCGGCTGATGAGGTTGAGAAGGCAAAAATTCAGGTACACTATTTAGGGTACTATTTGAGATGGACTCCCCAAGAGGTTTATTATTACGCAGTGGAGAATACAGGTTTTAAGGCCCGGCCATTTCGTACTCAGGGAACCTACAGCAAGTACAATAGTATAGACGACAAGATTGACGATTTGCATTACTATACCACGTTCATCAAATTTGGCATTGGACGAGCTACATACGATGCTTCTCAGGAAATACGCAATCAGCACCTCACGCGCAATGAAGGCCAGACGTTAGTAAAAAAATTCGACGGGGAATTTCCAGATACCTATTTTAATGAAATTATGGAGTATATCGAAATGAAGCCAGCACATTTTCACGAACTGGCCGACAAATTTCGCTCTCCGCATTTGTGGGCTAATCAAAATGGGACTTGGAAATTAAGGCACACCGTAAATAACGATGGTGCTGATGATATTAAACAAGATCAATAAATTTTTTTTATGACTCTTCTGATAATTGGAGCTGGTAGAATGGGTATTCGGCATTGTATTGGTGCACTTCAGGTTCGAGAGATATTCAAGATATGCATTTGCGATATCAATGACCCTTCTCTGTATAATGCTAAGCAACAACTTTCTTCTGATGCGAACTATAATAAGTTAATATTTTGCAAAACTGATGAAGTAAAAGGACATTTTGATTTTGTAATAATTGCCTCTACTGCCGACAGTCGGATTGCAACTTGTAGACTAGTTCTAAATTTTAGCCCGTCTCAAATCCTTATTGAAAAACCACTTGGACAGAGCCTAGAGGAAGTTAAAAATATCATAGATTTTTTGTCAAATGAAAATGTCAACGTTTCAGTTAATCTGAATATGAGAATGTATCCCTTTATAAAAAGACTGAAAAGTGATTTGACAACACTACCACAATTCAAAATAATCAATTCAATAAATTACCAAGGTGGTACTTTAGGCATAGGCGCAAACGGAATTCACTATTTAGATATTTTGTTTTTTCTATTTGGTGCTTCTAGAGCCGAAGTAGCTGCGGGGGAAATAGATTCTGAATTGATTCCTAGCGGCAGGGGAGAACAGTTTGCGGATTTCGGTGGTTGGGCTTGCTTTAAATTTTATGATGATTCTAATAATTTTATTGGAAGGTCACTTTTTTCATTATCTGCCACTAGCACGGTTTTTGGTGGATGGGAGATTATAGGAACACACGGGCGAATTAGGATAAATGAACTTGAGGGGGAGCGGATTAATATTTTGCGTAAAGCTGAAAGCACATTGCCAATCAATCGCTACGCAGGTGACTACCTTCGGGCTGACATTGGGAAAATTGAGTCACCCTTTTTAGGCGATTTAACTAAAGAATGGATTAGTGGAATTATTGAAAAAGGTGAAAATAACCTTCCGCTACTTCATGATACATTGAAGGTTCATGAATTGCTGTTTCAATGGTTGGCACTAAGTAAGACCTATAAAGAGAAATTTCCAATAACATAATGTTCACATATGGCCAACAAAGAGAACATCTGGCTAATAGGCTCAGGCTTGATGGCAGTTGAGTATGCTAAGGTCTTGGATACTTTGAGTTGCTCCTACACAGTAATCGGACGAAGTGTCAAGAGTTGTAAAGATTTTTTTAAATTAACGAATGTTCAAGCTATCGAAGGCGGAGTAGAAAAATACTTGCAGACAGAACCTGCAATCCCGAAATGTGCTATTGTTTCGGTAGGGGTTGAATCATTGTCTGAAGTTGCAATTCTTTTGTTGAATTATGGTGTTAGTAGTATTCTACTGGAAAAGCCTGGAGTAGGGTATGCCAGTGAAATTCAATTCCTGGCAAAATTAACAAGTGAAAAGGGAGCATTGGTTTTTCTAGCTTATAATCGAAGATTTTATGCGTCTGTTATTAAAGCTAAAGAATTAATAGAAAATGATGGTGGAGTTAGTTCATTTCAGTTTGAATTTACAGAATGGTCACATTCTATTAAAAATTTAAAAAAAACGATAACTGAGCATAACAATTGGTTTTTAGGCAATTCGTCTCATGTAATCGATACAGCATTTTATCTCGGTGGTAGCCCGACTGAAATCTCGGCATATCATAAAGGTGGTTTAGATTGGCATCCGGCTTCATCAGTGTTTGCAGGAGCTGGTGTAAGTGATAAAGGAGCGTTGTTTTCTTATAATGCTAATTGGGAGGCTCCTGGTCGCTGGGTTTTAGAGGTACTTACCAAAAAGCATCGCTTCATTTTTAAGCCTATGGAAAAATTGCAAGTACAAGATATTGGATCAACAGTGGTCAATTTTGTTGAGTTTGATGAAAGCTTAGATACACAATTTAAGCCGGGACTTTACTTACAAACAAAAGCATTTATTAATGCAGAATACTCAAACTTCTTAAATATTCATGAGCAGATGAAAATGATCGAATCGGTTTACAGGAAAATGAGTAACTACAAATAGACTCCTTAGTCTTTAATGATGACAAATAGAGATTTTTTGGGTAGGTCATTTCATAAATTTGAATCAAATTATAAATCCGACATTCTAGATATAAGAATCTCTAACCATAACGTTTGGCAAATTGTGAAATTTCCCCTATTCATGCAATTTGTCAAGCCTGATGAGAACTCTAAAGCGAGGGTTCAAAAGAGTGACTCTTTAAGAAAAAGGATTCATTTACAAATAGTAAAAATTTATGATTTTCTATTATTAGTATTTTCTTTTTTGTCACTCTTCAGAAAGAGAATTTTCAAAGGAAATTTAGCCGTTTTTTATACCAACTCTGGTGACAAACTTTCGAGAGATGAGAAAGGAGCATATTATAATTTCTTAACTGACGCATTTATAACTGAAGGCCTTGTGGAAGATTACTTGTATATGGAAAAGTCTTTGGGAGGAGATTTCAGAAAACCATCACCAATCGAAATCGATTTAAAACTGGATAGATTATATCCTCTTCACTTCATCTTCAGGTTTCTGTTAATTACCAAAAGGAAACTAATATTTGCTCAGGCTCTCCGCCTTGAGCAAATATTAAAGGCTCATTTTAAAAGCGAACAACGTGAATTTAATTTTTCAAATTCTGATGTAATTAGAATTATAAACTCCTTCTTTTTGGAGTATTGGGTTGCAATAGTTTTACTTAAGATCACGCGACCTTCAATATTGTTTTGTTCCGAACAGACTGGATGCGGACTGTTAGGCGCTGCTAATTCCCTTGGAGTCAAGTCAATTGATTTGCAGCATGGGATAATTGATCAACATCACCCACAATATACTTTTTCAGCCAAGTTGAATGATTCTCAAAATAGCTTTTCGCTTCCAACCTATCTTGGGGTTTTTGGATCATTGCACAAAGATATTCTTAGAGCAAATGGGTTTTGGAATGATAACAAAATTATTACTCTGGGAAGCGCAAGAATGTTTTTTAATAGAAACAAAACAAACGGATATAAGAAACAAATCTCATTTAGAAAGAAGAATGTTTTAATTCCAACTCAGTATACTGTCTTTCCAGAAATATTGATGTTGTTGAACCGATTGAAGGAAGAATCCTTGGAGTTTAAACTTATTTTAAAGCTTCATCCCTTAGAACCAAATTCTAATATTATTTCATACAGGCGATTTGCCAGTGAATACCCGGGGTTTATCGAAGTTGTAGAGTGTGATGTTGATATTTATCAAATCATTTCTGAGGCACACGTTGTTATTGGGTTTGATTCGGCCGTATTATTAGAGTCTGTGAGTTTATTCAGACCAACTTTCACTATTGGCACACCTTCCGCACCCAGAGGAGTACATGAATTTTTTTCTGAAATGGGGCTAGAGGCAATCATAAGAATCATTCCTATAAATAATATCGATTTGCTTTCTGAAGTATTAAGAGATTTGCTTGCCAATTCTAATTTTTACACGGACCAGATTAAAGAAATGACCTATTGGGGTAATCGTCTGTACGCTCCGGATTATTTAGGCAATTGCAAGCGGTTTCTTAGTGAGGCTATTGTTAAAAGAAAATGATTAAGAAGCTAGTCAGCCATACTTTGATCTACGCACTCGGCCCTCAACTTCCCAGGATTGCCAGCTTTTTTGTCTTGCCAATTATTACAAAAGACCTTACTGCAGTTGATTATGGAGTTTACGGCGTTGTAATTGCCTACACTGGATTGCTTGGCGGAATCAAAGACTTGGGCATAGCAGTCAACCTATCAAATCTATTTTATAAGTATCCTACGCGGTGGCAAACCAGCTGGCGTCAGCTTCATGGTTACTTATCGTTATGGTCATTTCCTTATGCATTAATGCAGTCGGTGTTGCTTTACTTTATTATTCCACATGAGGCGCAGATCAACATGTGGATAATAATACTGCTTAGCGCAATTTCGTCGCTTTTTTTTGATACCACAATCATGTTCGGAGGTCGGTATTATCAATTTGTTCAGCGCCCTTTGTATATGGCTATGACTTCTGCCATTGTTGGAACCCTGAGCATAGCGCTGAACCTAATTACAATATCTTATTTCAAAATGGGATATATGGGATGGTTTATCTCAACTTTCCTGGGTACGTTTGTTTCATTCCTTTTCTATTTTTTTCCTTTATACTTTAAATACAAACTGGCTCCAATTTTTAAGGTGAGGATGAAATTCATTCGGCATCAACTTAAAGTTGCATTGCCGATGGTGCCGCATAGCTATGCATCTTATTTACTGAATACATCAGACCGCCTAGTGATGAACGTGCTCGGAATACGGATTAGTCAAATCGGCATTTACAACATTGCCTATACTTTCGGTAACTATTTCGATTTCGTCGGCGGTGCCATTGGCATGGCTGTTGGGCCTATTTACACTCAACTTTATTCTTTGAAGAGGGAAGGAGATGTACGCTCTATTACTTTTGCATTGCAGGCATGCTTTCTTATAGGCAGCTTTCTTGTTTGTCTGTGGCTTAAAGAATTGTTTGGATTACTGATTAAGAATCCGGATTTGCAAAGTGGTTATTACCTGGCCATAATTGTGGTAATGGGATATAACTATCGCCCTTTGTACTGGGCTGTCGTAAATAAGCTCGCATACTATGAACAAACTCAAGTCATGTGGAGAATTTCATTTATTGCCGGGGTGATTAATATCATTCTCAATTTTATTTTTATCCCCATTTATGGTTTTCAGGTGGCAGCGATTACCAGCTTTGTAGGCTTATTATATATTGGGTTCTCCGGCTTTTTTCTGAAAACCTATCGGCAAATGGAAAATGCAGATTATTTCCCTACGGTATGGATTGTAGCTATTATTGCAACACTGGTTCTTGTTTACATTCTTAAAGATGCTTCTCTGTATATTAAGGTAGTGGTATCTATAGCAACAACCGCTTTGGGGTTGATCGTTTTTGTAAGGTTCAAAAAGGTTTTGAGTAATATAAATGTGTGACGTTCATTGTTCTATTTTTGCATTACCAATAATTTAAAAACTCTGCATTTTGATAACCATCGTTGACTATAAAACCGGCAACTTGCAGTCTATAGCCAATATGATTCGGAAGGTTGGCGGTGAGGCAGTGATTTCTGATAAAGCGGAGGATATTGCCAGTGCTGACAAATTAATTTTGCCGGGGGTAGGTCACTTTGATTATGGGATGAGGAACTTGAAACAATCGGGCCTGCAAGAGGTCTTGAATAAAAGGGTACTAGATGACAAAATCACAATTTTAGGTATCTGCCTTGGTGCTCAGCTTTTTACAAAGGGAAGTGACGAAGGTAATGAACCAGGCCTTAGTTGGATCGACGGAAAAACTGTAGCATTTACAAAACCAATGCTTGAGAAAGGGATGAAAATTCCGCACATGGGCTGGTCTGATGTAACTTATAAGGCAAGTTCAAGATTGTTTGGGGGATTTTCGGAAACACCCCGTTTTTATTTTGTTCACAGTTACCACTTGGTCTGTAATAGCGCAGAGAATGAACTGACTCACTGTAATTACGGATATAATTTTGTCGCAGGCTTTGAGCACGATAATATTATCGGCGTCCAATTCCATCCTGAAAAGAGCCATCGATTTGGACTTCAGATCTTGAGCAACTTTGTTAATAACTATTAACGTAGCCAACATGCAAAAACTTCTAGTGAGGGTGCTGTCTAAATTGCGCCTATTGGATTATTTCAATTTTCAAATATCACATTCAGATAAGGGTAAGACGGTTGTTATTCCAATTATAAAATCATTGGGCAAAGAAAATTTGAGCTTAACTGAATTATGGATGAGTGAAGTGATCTACAAACTATTGAAAATAAAAAAAGGAACTTTTATTGATGTAGGTGTCAATGTCGGGCAAACGCTCATCAAACTTAAACTGATCAATCGTGAGATTGCCTACCTGGGCTTTGATCCTAACCCCGTTTGTATTTTTTACACAAGGGAATTGATCCGGTCAAATCGTTTTAGTAATACTGATCTCGTGCCTGTTGGAATATCAGATAGCGATCAAATTGCAACGTTGTATTTTTATTCCGATGGAAACAGCGATAGCTCTGCTTCTATTGTGAAAGATTTCAGGCCTCAAACAATTTTTAGAAGGGAGTTTGTTCCATGCTTTGGCGGCGATGGAATTAGACCTCTGCTAGAAAATCAGGCTATATCCATTATCAAAATTGATGTTGAAGGAGCTGAATCCATGGTTCTGAAAGGAATAAAAGAAGTGGTGGCTGATCAGCGACCATTTATTCTAATTGAGATACTTCCGGTCTATTCTGTCGAGAATAAAGAGCGCATGCTAAGGCAAAATGAAATTGAAAACCTGATGAAATCATTAGAGTATAAATTACTACGAATAAGAAAGAGTAACGAAGAGTTCGATGGCTTTACAATTTTGCCGGAAATCGGAATAAATACCAGGATAGAAGATTCGGATTATCTACTGTGCCCGGCAGAACTAGTTTCTTTAATAAGTTAAAGTGATGAGGAGGATACGTGTCATTCCGGTTTTGCTTATGCAGAATAACGGACTTTATAAAACCGTTAAGTTTGCCAATGCAAATTACCTTGGTGATCCGATTAACGCCGTGAAAATCTTTAATGAAAAGGAAGTTGATGAGCTTTTGTTATTGGATATCGGGGTTTGCCGAAGTAAAAGTAAGCCAGATTTCAAAAAGATAGAGATAATCGCAGGTGAGGCCTTCATGCCGATGGGTTATGGCGGAGGCGTTTCCAGTGTAGAAGAGATAAAAAGGATAATTTTTTCGGGATTCGAAAAGGTGATTATCGGTACAGCTGCTTATTCAAATCCCTCTCTTGTGGGAGAGGGATCCAGGTTGGTTGGCTCACAAAGTATTGTGGTTTCAATTGATTACAGAAATAATCTATTTGGCAAGCCCAAAGTTTATGGCCTTAGCGGAAAGGAGAATACGGGAATGTCGCCGATTGATATGGCAAAAAAAATGGAAGACAGTGGAGCAGGGGAGTTAATACTGCATTCCATTGAAAGAGATGGCACCTATACAGGGTATGATCTTGATTTGATAACTAAGATTTCAGAATCGGTATCCATACCCATTGTGGCATGCGGCGGTGCGTCTGAAGCAAAGGATTTTGTTAATGCAGTTCGCGCAGGGGCATCGGCAGTGGCTGCAGGTAGTGTCTTTGTCTATCACGGACATCATAAAGCCGTATTGATAAGCTACCCGTCACAAGACCGATTGAAAGCGGATCTGCATGAAAAAATTTAGTCACAAACGTTAAGATGGAACTAAGAAAAGAAGAAATCGCCGATTTATATTCTTCGTTTTACGATTATCATTCGGGATTTAGGGATGTACATGGACGGGTTACTCGTGCCTTTTCTTCTAACCCAAGTATATTAAACCCGGTATTGTCCCGGGCTTTATTAGAGCAGGGATTCAAACCGCATTATCCGCACAATAAAAAATTTGCGGCGTTGATTTCTCATGATATAGACTTTTTGAAGTTCAATAATTCGATTACCTACCGATTAAGATCTCTAATTAAATCACCTTTTAAACAGAATAAACTAGAGGGAAATTTTAAAGAGATTTTGTTTAATGGATTTAATTCCAAATGGAGTGTGGAAAAGGTTGTGAATTTTCTTTCAGAGCATAATGCGAAGTCCACTTTCTTTTTCCTCTCATTGAACAGCCATGAAAAAGACTATAACTATAACTTGTTCGAAATTAAAGAGTCATTAAGCCTTTTAGAAAAAAATGGTTTTGAGATTGGATTGCATGGTGGTCATTTGGCTTTTAATGATGCTGACAAAATTAAATCTGAGCTAACAAACCTTCAGTCATTTTGTACCTCCAAAGTAGTTGGCTACAGAAATCACTTTCTTAAATTTAACATGCCCTACACCTGGAGATATTTGCTGCAAAATGATTTTTTATATGACGCTACATTCGGATACCCGGATTGTTGTGGATTTAGAAACGGCTTGTGCTATCCATTTCTTCCTTTTGAAAAAGCAGAGGGCAAATTCATTGATATACTTGAAATACCACTTGTTGTAATGGATGCAACATTGTTTTACTATTTGAAACTGGACGCTAAAGAATCCTATAAGTTGATCACCCGTCTGATTGACGAAGTAGAAAACTGTCATGGGGTCTTTACAATTCTCTGGCATAATAATAATTTTACAGGCGAAATGGGCAAGCTATTTAAGAGTATAACAGAATACCTTTCAAGAAAAGATCCATGGTTTGCTACAAATGCTGAACTGGCGAGTTGGTGGCGACAGGAAGGTTTGGCGGAAAAAATGGTTGATACACTAGGCTTTCAAAAATAATATTCAATGGATCTCGTCTTTAAGAGATATGTACCTGGTGATCCCAGGAGTTTCCTGATAAAATATCTGGACACAGTTCTTGGGCATTCAGTTAACGAAGTTGTGTGGACATGGGAGTTCGAACGTCTGCCCGATCAGACGGTATTTACATACCTGTTGGATGGAAGCAAAATTGTGGCAACGCAGTCGATGCTTCCTATTAACCTGCGATTGAATAACAAATCAAGCCAGACTGCTAAAAGTGAATCGAGTTTCTTAGATTCTGAATACCGTGGAAAAGGTTTGTTCGAGAAACTATATAATTTTGCGATAGATCAGGCAAAAATGAGCGGGGCAAATATGATATGGGGCTTTACTCCCGCGGAAAAGGTCTGGCGGAAGAATCTAAAGTTCGAGACTTTTGATTGTATGATCACATCTTCATTGAGATTGAGTGGCGGTTCATTCCGCGACATTCGACATAAGTCGAGCTCGTCGCTAAAGGCGTTATTAAAATACCTGTTATTAAAAAGCAAAAGCTTCCGGACAAGGTATAAAATTTTGATACAGGCGAATGGAAGGGAGAATTTCACAACAACATCGGAGTTGGATTGGAAGAAGATTAAGTTTATGTATGACAGTATTATAGCGAAACACCCTGAAATAATATGCTTACAGTTAGACCCTGAATACCTTTCCTGGCGTATAGTCAATAATCCAAACCTGAAATATGATTACCTGGGAATTTGCTCTGACGATAATACGTTGATCGGGCACTGCATTTATTCAAAACGTGATGGAGTGGTTTCGATTTCGGAATTGACCTGTGTTGAAAAGAAAGATATTTTACCGGTGTTGCTTTTGCTTGTCCGACAATTCATGATATCAGGTATCAATGAAATAATTTATTGGGGTAATTCCGGAAATAACTTAAACGCTGCAATATTTGAAGTTTTTAAGGCTCTAGGCGCAACAGAGAGAGGCGACATTAACATGAAATTTGTCCTCAAGAATTTGAATAGTAGTTATGAAAATAAATCTATTCTTGACGTGAACAATTGGTACTTAAATGGATTGTGGACAGAGGGATTTTTTATTTAACGATATGACTTATCAGCAGTGTTCTTTGAGTTTAATGGATAATGTATCTGACCCACTCATTACCTTTGATGATAAAGGAATAAGTAACTACTACTGGCAATATCAAAAGGCCAAGAAATCGGTTCTGACAGGTCAGGAAGGTCAGGACAAGATTAATCAGTTAGTTCAGAAGATGAAATTAAGGGGGAGAGGTAATCAGTACGACACAATATTGGGCGTTAGTGGAGGTGTGGATAGTACCTACCTGGCATTTCTCGCGAAGAAACTTGGACTTCGGGTTTTGTTATTCCATTTTGACAATGGGTGGAATTCTGAGTTGGCAGTTGATAATATTGAACGCTTGTCTAAAACACTGGAGTTCGATTTATATACCCATGTTGTAGACTGGGACGAATTTAGAGATGTTCAATTGGCTTATTTTCAAGCATCCGTTGTGGATATTGAAGCCATAACAGATCACGCGGCGATGGTGGCCACAAGACGATTGGCAGATAAATTCAATGTAAAGGATGTTATCATTGGAACAAACATTGTTACCGAATCGGTATTACCGTCTTATTGGATATTCAATAAGAATGACGGACTCAATCTTATCAGTATTCATAAGAAATTTGGAAAACTTCCGTTAAAAAACTTTCCTGTTTTAAAGCCTCAACAGCTGTATTTTTATAATCGCGTTAAAGGTCAGCGGTTTCATTCGCTATTGAATTATGTTGACTATAATAAGAAAGATGTAGTAAAAATAATTTCTTCAGAACTTGGCTGGAGAGACTACGGGGGTAAGCATTACGAATCTGTATTCACACGATTTTACCAGGGCTATATTCTGCCTGCTAAATTTAATGTTGACAAGAGAAAGGCTCATTTATCGAATTTAATTTTCTCAGGACAAATAACGAAAGAGGAGGCGCTCAAGATAATGAAACAGCCAATTTATGAGAAGGCTCAATATGATGTCGATTACCCATTCGTGTTGAAGAAGTTGGGATTTACAGACGAACAGTTCAAAGCCTATATTGAGGCGCCACGCAACGAGCACACCGACTATAGATACTATAAGAATAATTTTTGGGATAGGTATCCGGTTTTAAAACCTTTTAGACAAACTTGGGTGCGCATTAAAAGCAATTTTTAGTATGGATTTTTTTGACCAGAAAGTAGTGCTCATTCTTTCTCCTCAACCTTGGAATTATCTTTTTATTTCAAAACATCATTATGCGAGAGAACTTGCGAAGGGTAATTATGTCTATTACGTTGGGCCACCTGAGCATGGTGAACATTTTTCATATTCTTGTTCCGATGAAGAGAATAATAAACGTTTGAAGATTGTTAGTTATACTATTTTATGCCCTAATTGGTTGCGCTTTAGGTTTCCCAGCCTTTATAAAAAAATAGTGCGATATTATTTGATAAAATTCTTGGTGAAGCTTTGTGATCAGGCTGATGTATGTATTGATTTTGGTTGTTATCAGCAATTTGATTCTATGGATTTTATCAGAGCTCGGTTTAAAATTTTTTTTCCTGTAGATGATGACATTATTCTAGGCAATAATCTGGATCGAGGAGCAAATTTGATCCTAACGGTATCTCAGAATGTACAGAGGAAATACACTGATGGAAGGTGCTTTTTAATTGGTCATGGTTTAGCTGAGGAGTTTTCAACTCATGCATTGAATCGGACACAACAATGGATAAAGGGGGATAAGATTCGAGTAGGTTGTTCTGGTAATTTGTTCATTCGGTACCTTGATATCGCAACCCTACAGGATTTAATTTTGCGGAATCCGAAAGTCGAGTTTCATTTTTTTGGATCGCTAAATGCGAATCGTTCAAATGAACAGGAATGTAAATGGTTACAATTTCTTAAAAGTACAGCAAATGTTAGGCTACATGGGATGCTTTCAGCAGCGAGCTTGGCTAAAGCTTATGACGAAATGGATATACTATTGTTATGTTATAGACCAGACTACATAAATTATCATGGTGATAATTCCCACAAGGTGTTAGAGTACCTAAGTAGTGGAAAAACGATTGTCTCGTCCTATTTATCCATGTATAAAGACTCAAAATTGATTGAGATGGCTCCGAAGGACAGAAACGATTTTATAATTATAATTTTTCAAAAAGTTGTAACACTCCTTTCTGAGTATAATTCTTATGCCAATTCTCAGTTCAGAACCCAGTATGCACTGGATAACACATATCAGAAAAACTTGAGCAAGATTGTAACGTTGATAGAAAAACAAATTATTTAATAACCTATGAATCAAATAAGTAAGTTGAATGAGGTGACTGAAGCCATCCTTAAAAACAAAATAGCCTTCGATGAAGATGGAAAAGAAAGAAAAATAGATGACGCTATATCAAGGCCCGAAGCATACATGCTTTATAAGATGGTTATAGCGGCTCAGCCGGCAGTGTCGATTGAGGTGGGACTAGCTTTCGGAATTTCGGCCTTGGTTTTTTGTCAGGCCCACAATGATAAGAAAACAATGAGTGAGTCTATCCACTATGCTGTCGACCCGAATCAATTAACATTTTACAGAAATACTGCAATAGTATCAGTCAAAGCAGCTGGGCTATACAAATATTTAAAAGTTTTAAATGGCCCCTCGCATTTAGAAATACCAAACTTATTGAAGGATAATATTGTTGTTGATTGCGCATTTGTTGATGGGTGGCATACTTTTGATTATACCTTTACTGATTTTTTTTTGATTGATAAGATGTTAAGGCCAGGGGGGTACATTGCTTTTCATGACGTTTATGGCAGAGCAAAGCAAAAAGTTATAAATTTCATTCTTACGCACAGAAAGTATGAAATAGCTGAAGACCTTATGGAAATTGAGTCAGAACCTTTAGTAAAGACGGTTAAATTTTTCTTGTGGAGATTATTAAGAAGTCCTTCATTGATATTTTCATGGTACCACTGGAAATATCAGACTAAGAATTCTTCCGGGCTTTTGATCTTAAGAAAGAAGGAGAACTTTGAACCGAATTTTGATTTCTTTAAGAATTTTTAGATTCTTAATTGTTGACTAACCTTACTAAATATGAATAGAGTGAGCGGAGTCTTAGGTAATGGGATTGATGAGACAAAAAAGTAAAGTGTCAAATGAGGATTATTTTAGTTGCTATTTATTCGCATGTAGATGGCTACCCGCCTTCTCTAAATGCGATTTATCACCTCAGTAATATATTTGATAAAATTATTGTTTTGGAGAGAAATTATGGTAGGTCGAAATGGGAATTTCCAAGTAATGTTCAAATTGTCTCGTGCAATCCTCAAGTTAATACATCTACCACCGAAAAATTATCAATTTATAAAAAAGTATCTGGGTACGTCCGATTTGCGTTTCTTTTGTGCAAAATTCTAAAGAATGAAAAGCCGGATGTTTTGCTTTTATACGATGGAATCCCCTTGGCCTTGTCGTATTTTTGTTCAATACCAATTAAAACCAAACTATGGTATCATAATCACGACGTTACCCATGAAAGCGAACTCAGAAAGTACACATTCCGGCGGTTTTTGAGACGGTTCGAAATTAGGCAAATGCAGAAAGTCGATATTTTTTCATTACCAACTGACTCAAGATTACAATTTTTTCCAAGAGCATCCGGACACATCAAAATTCTTATTGTACCGAATTACCCCTCTCGATTTATTTATGGAAGTTGGTACATAAATCAAGTCTTTAACGGAATTGAATTGAAGCTAATTCATCAAGGCGCTTTTAAACCGGTAAATTTTGAAACCCTTCTTTCTGTTTTTTATAAAATTAAGCTACCTTTTCCTCTTATGCTATCGATTGCTGGACCTGCAAATGATGTATGCGAGGCAAAAATTAAGGAAATTAAGAACTGTTATTTGTCTCCGAATAAAGTTATTTCACTTGGAAGAATTCCATACAATGAATTGCCTTTAGTAACGAGAGAGCATCACGTTGGACTGGCGTTGTATTCTGAGGACAATATTATGGTCCGGACAATTGGAACAGCCTCTAATAAGATTTTTGAATACATATCTTTAGGCTTACCTGTTATATTCACTGAAAGAGAGGATTTTAGGGATTTATTTGGACATTATTTGTGGGCATACTTTGTCTCATCGGATTACAACAATCTTAAGGAGGTGCTGTCGAGCATTTTTCAGAATTACGCTGCCTCAAGTGCAGCTGCGCGAAGAACATTTTTGCAAGAAAGAAATTTTGAAATTGAATTTGATAAAGTGATTCAGCTATTGACAAAATGATATTATTGAGCGTATGCCTAAGATTGGTGCATTCTTGCTAGCAGAGGAAATGTTTGCTTAGGCTCTATACCGGCTTTGCTTCTATAAAAAATAGATGGATAAATCATTTGGTAAGACGAAGAGACATGGAGTTAATTCCTCCAGAAAAAATTACTGACTATTATTTACTGATGATTTTCCAAAGACTCTTTAGGGTGTCATCAATAAATAATTTATTTGATATCCTCGTGTCAGTTGACATGATGCGGCATAAAAAAGCTAAGGCAATTATTGTATGGAGTGGTATGGCGGAGCGAACACTCATCAAAGCAAAACGGAATGGCATATTTACTGTATTAGCCAGAGCTTCTTCACACCTTACTTTGCAAAATGAACTCTTGACAAGAGGTTACGGAAATGTTGGGATCGAGTATAGAATTGACCAAAGAATTACTAATAATGAACCACGAGAGTATGAACTTACTGATAAACTATATGTTTGTAGCTCTTTCGCGAAAAAATCATTTATTGAGCGAGGGTATGACGAAAAAAAAATATTTGTAAGCTATGTCGGGCTGCACTCTAACTTCAAGAGAGATGTGAATAAAAAAAAGTCTTTTTACGGGAAATTGCGCATTGTATTTTTAGGAAAAATGACGATTAAGAAAGGGATAAATTTCCTCTTTGAAGCCTTATTGTCTTTGGCGATTCCAGAATCAGACTATGAAATGTGTTTTATAGGTGGCGGCGAAAAGTGGCTGATTGATAAAATGTACTCTTATAAGAAGCATAATTGGAGTTACTTGGGTCAAGTTCAACAAAATCATTTACCATCACTACTATCAGAGTTCCATCTTGGAGTGTTTTCTTCTATTGAGGATGGATTTGCTCAGGTTGTTCCACAACAAATGGCTTGCGGTGTTCCAGTAATTGTTACGGAGAATACAGGATCGTCGGATCTTGTGGATGATAAAGTTAGTGGTTTTGTCGTTCCAGCATTTGACGCCAGACCAATTAAAGAAAAAATTGAATTTCTATACCACAATCGATCTCGCCTAGAGCAAATGGCTTTCGCTGCAGAGACTGCGGCACAAAACTTTCCAGATCGGGACGAAATTGCTTATCGCTTTATTGAAATGTTTAAAGCCGAAGGGGCCTTGTAATAAGAAATGAAACTTCGTCTGTTGATTTCCGGATCAAAGCGGAATACGAATACCGTTAGTATGTTCATCTGTCGTAATTTTGACGCGACGATTGAATTTGAGGAACTGTCCTTTCACGATAAATTCTCATGGCTTCTTGAGCCCTCATGGCAAAGACTTATTTATAGATTCTTCCCTGGAATATTAACCTCTAAAATGGATCGCCTGTTTGTTGATCAGGTTAAAAAATTCAAGCCTCAGGTTGTAGTTGTCTTTAAAGGAAGCGAAATCAGTAAGCGATCCCTGATCGAAATTCGGAAGTTAGACGTAAAATTAGTCAACTATAATTTTGATCATCCCTTTGTCCATTTTTCAAAAGGTACCGGAAATAAATTTGTAACCGAAGCCATTCCATATTATGACCTTCATATTTCTTATAGCTCTCTGATTGCAGATCAGCTTACAAAACGTTATAGGGTACCAACTGCTGTTATTCCTTTTGGATTTCATTTAACTGACGTGGAGTATTCAAAAGTAATTCATGAGGGCCAGCAGGAAATCAAAGAAGTATGTTTTGTGGGAAACCCAGACTCCATTAGAATAGAGTTAATTCAAAAATTAATTAAAGAGTCCGTGCCTGTTAATGTTTATGGATTTGGATGGGAGCACTATTTAAAATTATCTGAATTATTGACTGTGCATAAGCCCCGAAAACCTGTTTCCTTTTGGAAAGATCCGCTGGAATTCTGGAAAACGCTTCGGCGATATCGGGTTCAGTTGAATTTTTTCAGACCCCACAATGAAGGGTCACATAATTTGCGCACTTTTGAAGTTCCATCAGTAGGTGGGGTGCTGTTAACCCCCGATAGTGATGAGCAGAGGTTTTTTTTTGACGATGAGAGCGAGATTTTTTATTATACTGATGCCGAAAGTTTGATCCGACAGTGCAAAAGACTTTTGGCCATGAATGAGAATGAAATCAATGTGATAAGAGAAAACACTCGCCTCAGGTCAATTCAACAAGATTATTCTTATAAAAGGAGAACTTCCGATTTGATAACTTTATTAAATGAACTAGTAAGTAATCACCCGTAGAAATTTCAGCCTCTCAAAGCTGATTCTATTTGAAACTGAATTTTTTAAATGATCCCGATTTCCCAGCCTTCAATTACGCAAAAAGAGATTGATTACGTCACCGACGCCGTTAAGTCAACATGGATATCATCTCTTGGAAAGTACATCGATAAATTTGAATCAGACTTCGCACAATTTTGCGGAAGCAAATATGCTATTTCAGTTTCTAATGGAACCGTGGCCATTCATCTGGCCCTGGTAGCGCATAACATCGGTCCGGGTGACGAAGTGATAGTCCCCAATCTTACTTTTGTTGCAACCGCTAATGCAGTGATCCACTCAGGTGCCACACCAGTTCTGGTAGATATTGATCCTTTTAATTTCTGCGTTGATCCTGATAAAATTCAAACTGTAATCACGTCCCGGACAAAAGCCATTATGCCTGTTCACTTGTACGGTCACCCATGTGATATGAAAGCAATTATGGAAATAGCTAAGAGACATAACCTCATTGTCATAGAAGATGCAGCTGAAGCACATGGTGCTACGTCGTATGGCAAAACAGTTGGTAATTGGGGCGATTGTGCAACCTTCAGTTTTTACGGAAATAAAAATCTGACTACTGGAGAAGGCGGTATGATTACTACCGATGATGAAAAGTATAATTTAAGGTGCAGGTATTTGCGAGATCATGCCATGAGCAAAGAGAAGAGATATTGGCATACGGAGGTTGGATATAACTATAGAATAACAAATATTCAGGCAGCTTTGGGTTGCGCACAGTTAGAGCGCGTTGGCGAGCTTATGGAGAAAAGAAGACAGTTGTACGCGTGGTATTCTCAAGCACTAAAAAATGTTGAAGGACTAGAATTAAATAAAACCAGTGCCTGGGCGACAAATTCATATTGGCTGATTTGCATGCGATACAACGGCTGGAGAACCGAGTTGGAAAGAGATCAGTTTATGATCAAATTAAAATCGGAAGGGATAGATAGCCGGCCGTTTTTTTATCCATTATCAGAAATGCCTTATCTTAACATGAAGGCCGATACTCCAGTGACTTATTCAGTTTATGGATCTGGTATTAATCTTCCTACCTACTTTGACCTTACTGAGGATCAAGTCAAGACTATTTGTAATAGCATAATTCACATCCTGCATGATTGAAGAACTTCTAAAAATTTTCGAATCTATGATCCGGAACCTTGACGGAAGGATTGGGAGGAAGATTCGACAAATTTATTATAAGAAAAGACTCGGTGGTTGTGGGAAAGGTGTGATTATTGAGCCAGGCGTTTTCTTTCAAAACCCGCGGCATATTTTTTTGAATGATTGTATATGGATCGATCGTTACGCGATCCTTATTGCCGGCGAGTTCTCTCCCCGTGGGCGGAAGTTTCTAAAAAAAGAGAACCCCTATTTTAAAGGAAAGGAAGGCCGTTTAATTATTGACCAAGGAGCGCACATTGCCCCGCATGTAATCCTTCAGGCACACGGCGGCCTTACCATTGGCAAAAATGTAACTGTTGCGTCGGGCGCCAAGATTTATACTTCATCACATCATTATAAAAATTTGGCAGATTCTTCCGATACAAAACGTTATTCATTCTCCACCATGGCCGAACCAGATAATCAGTTTCTGATAATCTCTCCAGTAGTAATTGAGGATAATAGTGCTGTAGGGCTAAATTCAGTAGTGCTTCCCGGCACAACGATAAGAAATGGATCATGGCTTGGCGTGTTAGCGTATATGAGTCCAACTCCGTCAGAGGTTGAATCTGTATATGTCTCCGATCCAGCCTGTAAAAAAACCTGACCTGAAATGAAGATTCTTTACCTGACTCCGGGATGTTTTGACAAAGGAGGTATAAGTCGTTACAACCGATACCAGATACAAGCGCTACGCGACCTGTATAATAATCAGAATATTCGGGTCCTTTCTCTCGCAGGACCAAAAGCAGATGACTTTGAAGATCCTTTCGAGGTGTACTGGCATGCCAATGGTCCGGATTTAATCAGTAAGATAAAATTTACTCTTCAAGTGTTACGCCTAGCCTGGACCTGGACGCCTGACTTGATCTTAGTGGCTCATGTCAATTTTTCGGGTGTGGCTAAGTTGATTTCAATGCCAGCTCGAACAAAGACACTTTTAAATACCTATGGCCTTGAAGTATGGAGCGGGTTGGACACTTTATCGAAGTGGGGGCTAAAAAAAGCTGATTTTGTGATTTCTGATTGCCACTACACAGCAAGCTATCTCGAAAAAGAAGGGCTTCGAAATAATGGAACTGTAAAAGTGATTTGGGATTGTGTTGATCTCAGTCGCTTTTTTCCACTCAAAGAGGTAGATGGGCAACTGCTGCAACGTTACAACATTCCAGACCCACGTGATTTCGAATTGATAATTTCGCTTGGCCGAATTTCACGAGCGGCTGCGCACAAAGGTTATGACCGGTTGATTAAAGCCTTTAGTTTAATTCATGAAAAATTTCCCCTAGCTCGCCTGGTTCTCGCCGGCAAGGGCGATTTGGTTGATGAATTGAAAACATTTGCGAGTGAATTGGGAGTTGCTAAGAAAGTTTCCTTCACAGGTATGGTAGACGAAAAGCATTTGGCTGATATTTACCGGATGTCTTTTATATTTTCTTTGGTGTCAGACCGTGGAAAGGGCAGGGGTGAGGGAATACCTCTTACACCGTTAGAGGCAATGGCTTGCGGTGTTCCCATTATAGTAGGTAATCAGGATGGCTCTCAGGAAGCAGTAATCGATGGGCGGAACGGTTTTGCTATTGATCCCATGAATATTGAAAATCATGCGGCCAAATTAGCTCTGTTATTGACTGACCAAGAGCTTCGCTGTGAAAAAGCGAAGAATGCAGTAGTGATGGTTCATAAGTATTTTTCCTTTGAAGAATTCAAGAATAAACACGGTATTTTAATGAAGGAGTTAGGATTGGTTTCTGAAAGGTGAGAATATTGGCTATTTCTCACGCCGGTATTCGAAGTGTCAATCGATCAGTTTATCGGTTGCTTAAAAATGCGTATCCGGATATTCATTTGGTTGTTCCTGAGGCAATTTCTGGCTTAAGGGTTGAACCAAAAGTACCTGAGGATCCAGAAATTGTTCCCATGACGCTTGTTGGCAAAAACCCTCGTACATATCATTACCCACAATTATTTCCTTGGTTAGAGACGAGTAAACCGGATATAATTTTATTGGAGAATGATCCTGTTTCAAGGATAGCGATTGGGGTTGCAAACTGGTGCAGAAAAAACAATGCGATTTTTATTGCCCAATCCTATGAAAACCTTGGGCGTGGCTTTATAACAACAGCGAAATCAAGGGGGCTGCGTGCTGTACCGGTGAATTTAATAATCACAACATTGAATTACTTAATGACAAAATGTGTGAACGGTTTGTTGGTGATAAACAAGGATGGCGAGAAAATATTTAACTCGTATGGCTACCGAAATGTAAAACGCATTCCTTTGGGATTTGATAAAGAAATTTTTCGTAGGGAGGCGAATTCTCGTCAAAGATATCGTGCTAAGCTTGGTTTGGACGAAAATGTAGTATTGGTTGCCTATTTTGGCAGGCTTGTAAAGCAAAAAGGGGTTCATATTCTTCTGCAGGCCCTAAATAGTATCAAGAATCTAAATTGGAAACTTTTGTTGGATAGCCATCACGATAATGAAAATGTCTATACGACTTATATACTTGAAATGGTAAAACAGCTTGGAATGAGTGATCGGGTTTTATATTTCGAAGCCGATCATTTTGAAATTGCCAATTATATGCGGGCAGCTGATGTTATGGTGGCGCCGTCAATCACCACACCCAATTTTAAGGAGCAATATGGTAGGGCGGTTCAGGAAGCAATGGCGTGTGGTTGCGTAACAGTAGTTTCAGATTCCGGACATCTCAAAGATTTGGTCGATGTGAATTCGCTTGTTTTTAAAGAAGGTGACGCAGAGGCGTTGAAAAATATCATTCAAAATTTGATTGTAGATAAAGACAAACGAATTGAAGTTAGTATGTTTTTAGAAAATCGTGCTGCTCAACAATTAACTACAGAAATTCAGTCTGGCATAATAAAGGATTTATTGGTCAGTTTAGTAAACGAAAAATCGGGATAAGTGAATCGTAAATGAGGAGCTGTAGTTTATGCTTGAATAAAAAAATCTATAGATGAATATGGTGCTTTGCAGGTTGCCCAAGGCAGGTCTTGGAAATCAGTTGTTTTCGATGATGAAAACTTTGGTCTTTGCCGAGTTGAACAATTTACCTTTTACTGTTGTAGGGTATTATAAACTAAATGTCGGGACTTATTTGAGAGGGGAAAGATCGAAGAGGAATTATATTAACTACTTCACGTTTCAAAAAACCCTGCCCGGCGAATTACTTGATCGAATTAAAGTCTCGAGAATAAATAAAAATGAGATTGTGAACGAGCCAAATCTCAGCAAACTGGATGCTCTCCCCCAAAATGCGGTCTACCAGTTTACTAAAATACCTCATTGGAGCGATTATTTCTTCGAGTTGAAAGATTATCGAAGTTTGGTAATCAAACTTTTTTTGCAAAATATTTCCGAGTCGATAAAAGACAAATTAGCCAGTCAGAAAACACCGGTAATTGGGGTTCACATAAGGATGGGTGATTTTAAAAAGCTTCAACAGGGCCAGGACTTTAAAAAGGTGGGAGCTACCCGTACACCGGAAGAGTATTTTATTAATGTGATCAAATCAATACGTCATGTGGCAGGTAAGAATCTTCCTGTGACCATTTTTACCGATGGAAACCCTTCTGAGTTTACGAACCTACTTGATCTTCAGGCTATTTCGATAGCCGAAGGAAATAGTGATATAGTTGATATGCTATTGCTCAGCAAGAGTAAAATTATCGTGCCTTCGGCTGGCAGCACATTTAGTTATTGGTCAGGATTTTTATCAGATTCACCGATCATTATGCATCCAGATCATATCCATAAACCTTTGCGCGATGATCAAACCCGAACCCTCTTTGAAGGACCTTTTGATGTAAATAATGCCTCGTTGATCTCCCAAATACAAAATATAGCTCAATGACCCAACGAATTGATGCACTTGATGGCTTTAGAGCTGTAGCAGTGCTTGGCGTTTTATGGGCGCATATCTGGATGTTTCTTGGCAATCCCTCCCTTATCATCTTTAAACTAAATGTCGCGGCTGGAATATCTTTTTTTGGAACAGGAGTAGACTTATTTTTTGTGATCAGCGGATTTTGTATGTATCTGATGTATGTCACAAAAAACAAGGCGTTTACTATTGGTTCTTATTTCCAATACCTTAAAAAACGATGGCTAAGAATTGCGCCAACCTTTTATTTTGCCGCTTTTATTTATGGACTCTATGAAGTGAACTTCTCGCTATCAAAGTTTAGTTGGAATTATTGGTTCAAACTGATCCTGTTTGTCAGAAACCTATTTGATGAGAAGACACAGTACGGCCCTCACTTTTGGTCTTTGGGTACGGAATGGCATTTTTACCTTCTATTACCATTTATTATTGCTTTCCTTAGTAGATCGTTTAAAGCTTCAGCAACAATTATTTTACTTTTGTGCCTTGCGATTCGTTTCATTTTCTGGATCCATCCCAACGATGCATTTAGTATTATCAACTATTCCATTTTCAACCGCCTTATCGAATTCATGATGGGTGTAATAGCAGCAGGCCTTTATTTAAACAATTCCAGCGGATGGTATTGCCGAAGCTACTGGGGAATAGTAGTCGGGATATTATTGGCAGGTGTTGGCAGAGTACTGATGACTGTTGGCTTTCATTACAGGGAAGATAGCCTGGGAATAGCTGCCCGGGTTTTTGATCTCCCATTGCTCACCATGGGGTACGCATTGCTTATTGTAAACACATTAAGTCATCCATCCATTGTTAAATCCTTTTTAGAAACTAAGTTCATGAGTTTGATTGGTAAATACTCATATAGTATGTATTTGTGGCATTGGATCATTTCTGGCATAGTTGTCAATCAGTTGAGAGATTTACTAACTATTTCGCCGTTTATTAATGTAAATGCCCTTTTTGTGCTATCTGTGATTGTTTTACTTCTAGTATCATTCATTTCATACATCTTGTTTGAACGCTTTTACTTTCTTACCAAAAATTGAAAAAATTGAGTTCATTTAACCCCTGGTGCTTTCAAATGAGTAATTTAAAAATGTAAGTAAGAACATGGGCATTCTTCGGCTATTATTAGCGCTTTCCGTGGTCGCAGTTCACTCCGGAAATATTTTGGGAGCTCATCTCGTTGGCGGACAAGTTGCGGTTGAATCGTTCTATATTATTTCTGGTTTTTATATGTCACTGGTTTTGAATGAGAAATATGTAGACCAAAACAACTCTTACTATCTTTTTATTTCTAACAGGTTGCTTAAGCTTTATCCAATTTATTGGACAATAGTATTCATAACTATTACTTTATCCATTGGCTCTTTTTTCTTAAGTCATGGCTCTTTTGCCGGTAAGCTTCATTCTTATTTTGAGTACGGGCAGCAATATGGCTACCATGAAATTCTTCCCGCGTTCATTTTTATGGTATTCACAAATTTGTTCCTGGTTGGTCAAGATGTAGTTATGTTCTTGGGAATAGATACAGCAACAGGGCACCTTTTTTTTACTCAAAATTTTGCGACTACATATCCTCAGCTAAGTTCATTCCTTTTGGTTCCGCAGGCCTGGACTTTAGGAATAGAAATAGCCTTTTATTTGATTGCCCCCTTCATCGTACGGAAAAATTTATGGGTGCTTTTGACTATTGCTTTTCTATCATTAAGTCTCAGGCTTTTTTTAACATCAATTGGGTTAGAATTTGACCCGTGGTCGTACCGATTTTTTCCCAATGAAATTTTGTTTTTCATAGTCGGTGCCTTAGCATATAAAATTTATGTTCCTTTAAAAGGAAAAACAACAGCGGAATGGATGCCGATACTAAGTTTAATAATTGTTACTTCTCTTGTGGTCTTTTATGAAAACATTCGGTTGCCTTATAAAACTTTGATTTATTACCCCCTTTTTGCAGGCACGATTCCTATAATCTTTAACGCGACCCGGAGTTGGAAGTGGGATTATTTTTTAGGCGAGCTTTCTTACCCAGTTTATATTTCTCACATGCTAATTTATTATTTATTGATACCCCTAGGATTACAAAAAGTTGAATATGTTGGCAATCTTCTAGCAGTTTTGTCTATTGGATTTTCTATCCTATTAAATTTATATATCGTTAAACCGATCGAAAAATTTAGGCAAAGAAGATTAGGGTGATTTATGAATTTCAAAGAGCAACACGTAAATTGTTTTTATTTCATGTTTTCCTCAATAAGGGTCTTTGCGCGTAGGAATTTATTTATCAGAAAAATTATAGGATATCACTTATCATCCTCTGGATTATTCGATTCCTATTTCAGGAATTATAAGACCTCGAGTCAATGGGATATGCGAATACAAAATGTACTTAAAAGCCCCGATAATGAATACATTCCCAAAGTGAAAGACGCAGGTAAAATCATTAGGGGAAAACAAATTATGCACAATGGGTTAAAAATTTATTTAGGAAGTTACTATGGCCCCGAATATTCAAAAATGCTCTTGCTAAGCAAGGGTGTGCACGAGCCTCAGGAGGAACGTGTTTTTATGGAAGTATTAAAAACGTTACCTGAAAACGCTGTGATGATAGAAATGGGTGCCTTCTGGAGTTTTTACTCCATGTGGTTTCAAAAGGAAATTAAGAATGCGACTAATTATATGATCGAGCCCGACGAATTTAATATTGGACAGGGGATACGGAATTTTAAGCTAAACAAGTTCAGAGGGACTTTCATTAAAGCGTTTGTTGAGAAGAATTCTGAGAAGGCGATTACTGGCGATAGCATTTCTATTGATGACTTGGTTCATCAGAAGTCGATTGATTTCATTCACCTCTTGCACAGCGATATCCAGGGATTTGAATATGAAATGCTTCTCGGTTCCGTTAAAACATTTTCTGAACATAAAGTCGGGTATGTCTTTATCTCCACCCATTCTGGCGAAGTACATCTAAGATGCCTTAACTTTCTGCTCGATAGGAAATTTGTTATAATCGCCAATGCTGACCTGAATGATACTTATTCGGAGGATGGATTAATTGTGGCCAGAGCACCGTATTTTTATGGTATCGATAAAATTGAGATATCGAGAAGAAGCTTACCTGGCTGACCATGAATTTATAACAGAAATTGTGAATACCTCATTTCAAATTGTTGTTGTTTTATTAATGTACCTGTTCCTTATCTGGAAGGCTAACAGGGTGTTTCCGGTCTTATATCTATTCATATTAATTTATTTTGTTCAATACATCTTCTCCACACATTTGATTTACTTCGAATACCATGAACTGAGATATCAAATGACTATTAAGGCCGACAGGTACTTTGACTACGCTATCCCGGCGTTCCTTTCACTTTTTGCCGGTGTTGTATTGTTTAATAAAGACGTAGACATTAGAGAGTCTATAAAGAAGATTGACCCCGTTCAAGCTAGTCAGCTGGGCTTTTATCTTTTAATAATATCCTATGCCTTCGATTTTGTCTATTGGGCTGGTTTTACCTGGCTGGGTTCAGTTGTTTCTTTTACGGGGTATCTGAAATACCTGGCATCGTTTTGCTTTTTATTTTCGAAATCAAAGACCAATTACATTTTCATAGCTGTAGTATACCTGCAATTGGCCGCTGCAGTGTTGACGGGTGGCGTATTTGTGCTTTTTTATATCTGGTTGATGTATTTGCTGTTTTTTATTTCTTTGAGATTCAGTTTGCCTTTTTGGGTCCGCTTCACTTTCATTCTTTTTTTAGTTCCAATTATAGTCTCCATTCAGGCTGTGAAGCAAGAATATCGCAACGAAACATGGTCGGGCAAAAGAGAGGGTGGTATACAATTGTTAACTGACCTGGTTGAGAATGAGAGGCAAGAGGGTAAGGATGAATCTTATTCTCAATCAAAAGGAGTTCTTAGTACAGTTGGGAGACTTACCCAGGGATGGCATCTAGGATTAACTTTGCGACATGTTCCATCTAAAGAGCCTTTTTCAAATGGCGGAGAGATAATAAGTGATATCACTGCATCGATTCTGCCAAGAGTTTTTTTTTCAGATAAGAAATCAGTTAACTCAAAGGATAAATTTTATAAATATACGGGTCACAAATTGAGAGGGAACACCTCGATGTCAATTGGGATCCTGGGCGACTTCTACATCAATTTTGGAAAGACGGGCTCATTCATCGCGCTTTTTATTTTTGGTGCTATTATAGCCAGACTGCTGTATTACTT
>Ga0206968_10032_pt2 | contig 30527 bp, 29 predicted proteins | sample Alteio_BWOrgHeat_22_FD_153254 | JGI IMG/M metagenome (GOLD analysis project Ga0206968, IMG submission 153254) | Enriched cells from forest soil in Barre Woods Harvard Forest LTER site, Petersham, Massachusetts, United States -... | ecosystem: Environmental > Terrestrial > Soil > Temperate forest >... | reverse complement strand
CCAAGACATGCGTATCCCCCGTACCAAATCCAACCCGACCACCAATACCAAGTATCGTATCAATGGTGTGCCTGTGTTGAATGTCTTCCAACTCTACAAACATGCCGTATAACTTCAACTGATTTTTATCATTGAAACGGTAGTCTGCTTTGAGATGAGTGCCTAATCGTTTTTGATGATTAGAATACTGACGAACTAAAATATCATCAAAGACGGGAAGATTGTTTGGAGCTTGAGTTTGATTATCGGGTTTAATAAATGTGCTGTTCGTTCCTCGGTACAAGTCTTGATAGCTTGCCGCCACAATTGCTCCAAGTTTTTTGTCTCTGGTCAACCTATCGCCAATTGAAAAATTATAAACCTGATTTACGGGGGCTACATTATTGTATTGAAAATTTTTATATGTGAAATCAGAAGGCGTGGCTAGATATTCGGGAGCTTGTGTTTGCGCAGGAGCTTTTTCTTGCCGCCCCGAGAATGTACTGAAGCCGCGTTGTGCGGCAATCGCATTTGTTCCTGTGGCTGCACTGGCATGAACTGTAAAAGTGGCGGGTGCATCTTTCATCACTAAATTCATCGCCCCACCAGTGGCATCACCTTCCATCGAAGGGGTCAATGCTTTGATCACCTCAAGTCGATCTAATAGGTCGGCAGGAAAAAGATCCATCGGCACATAGCGATTCTTATCATCAGGGCTCGGGATTTTTATACCATTGATCAGCGTATAGTTATATCGTTGGGGCATTCCGCGTATGACGGCATATTGAGCATCGCCACTACTATTGCGATCCACGGATACGCCGGAAAAGCGTTGAAGAATATTGGCTACAGTAATATCTGGCATCAGCTGTATCGTCTTAGCTGACATTACATTGACTATACTCTCCGAATTTTTCTCTGTGTGAAGAGCGAACTCATCGGACGTCTTGTCCAACACTCCAACGACAACTATTTCGTTTAACTCGTTGCTGTTTTCCTCCAAATCAAAGTCAATCTGAAGCTTCTCTTCAGAAGTGATGGTAACTACTTTCTCTAAGGATTTATATCCTATAAAACTGCAGACGAGTGTGTATTGACGCGGATCGGAAACGGCGAGCTTAAATGTACCTGAGAGGCTGACAGAAGCACCGACATTAATCTCTTTAATAAAAACAGTGGCCCCGATAAGAGGTTCTCTTGTTTTTAGATCAAGTACGGTTCCGCGGATTACTGTGGAGTTGGCAAGATGAGATAAGGACAGAAACAGAGTAAGTAAGCATGCATGCTTCAGTAGTTTATAAGAGAGCAACATCCGTAGTCAACGATTTTTTTGATTCGATGCGCAACACTACGTGAATAGTGTTACGTCTGAATTTTCGGGGCGTTACCTTTTTATTACGTTGGTTTGGATAAATTCTGAATTTATATAAAATGGAAGGGATAAGTGATCATAACCTTACAGTTGTTAACACAGGGATAAAATGAAGCCGGAAATTTATTAAGGTGCGATGTCAGTCGGAGTCGTCTTCAGGGAAGGCGCCTCACACTCAATCTATTAGTATCGAGAAAGGAACAGAATAGTTAACCCCGCTCCATCAGTCACCAATGCTTTCTTTAGCAAAGTTATTGCAGTGAGTTGAGGCAGCATCAAGTGTTAAGAAATCAATAACTACTACTAACTACTACTATACAATTGCAACTGCGAGAGAATCAGTCTGCACTGTTATTGTCATTTATTTCATTACAGGTAGGTTAGCCACCAATACCGATGTGAGCTTTTATACCGCGCATACCAACGGCATGGGAAATAAAGAATGAGTACGACAACCACCCAGACCACATACGCCCGAAGTAAGCTTGGCGCATAATCCGAAGGAAACTCTTTCATTGATGAGCTGAACGCAACGATCGTAAACTTATCAAAGGCAATCCAGGCCCAGATAACTGCGCTTCCTACAATAAGCGGTATGTGAAGCAGGTAATAGAACATGGGAACTTTGCCAAAGGTCAACACGAACTTCCCGATCCGTCCCGGATTCTTATAAAAGAAAGACAGCATCAACATTCCTGATCCAAGCGTGAGGGACAGAAACAGCAGCGACGGGGGATATTTAAGTACACTTACGAATGAAAGAAAAGTATACGCTAAGCCACGCGGCTGCACACTCCATGGCACGGGATCGCCATAAACATTGAGTGCACGAAGCACTACAAAAAAGATAAGAAGAGAGATTCCGGATATCCTGAAAAGGGTTCTCTGCTGCTCAACCGACTTATCATACCAGGCTCCTATCAGGTAGCCCAGTGCCAGCACCGCTACCCATGGAATCAGCACATAAGAAAATAAAAGAGGAGGCAGTGAAGACGTGAAGAATACAAACGGACTATTGTGAAGCATTGCGAGAAAGAAGTTGTCGGCTGCGGGTACATCCAAAAAAAGATTATGGCCGCAAATCAGAAGCGCGACAAATGCGATCAGCGCCCACCGCGGCAACCAGATGAGTCCTGCAAGCAGGATCATCCCCCACCCGATCACCCAGATCACCTGGATGATAATAAAGTTGTAGCCGAACTGTAATAGAAAACTAACAACAATTACTTCGAGCACCACCAGCCACAAGCCACGTGTAAGTAAGTACTTGCTCACTGCCCGAAGGCTGTTCACTTTGCGGCCGTACAAATACACACCTATCCCCGAAAGGAAAACAAAGATTGGCGCACAGAAGTAAGTGATCCAGCGCGTGAAGAAGAGCGGTACGTCGGTTTGAGTAAGGTCTTCGGGCCGAAAGGGTGTTTGGCTCCAATACTCGCGTACATGGTCAAGTGCCATGATAATCATCACAACTCCACGAAGCATATCAACCGAATAAATGCGGGATGAAGGGATTGACGATGATTGCGAGGTAATCGCTGATGAGTCTGTCATATCTCGAAAAGCATTTACTACAAAAGAAAAGCTAAGTTATATTCAATTGCCTGGCCGTCAATGAATACTAATCTCAACGGTATAAAAGCCGCTTTCCGACTAATAAAAGCGCTAAACCAATATAGTTCTCTTTGCCATCTCGGCACAGCCACGGGAAAAATACGGGGTATCACGGGGTTTTTTCCCCTAGATGAGTAGTGAAATACCACTTACATTAGCAAATCCGTAAAAATGCATTTAGACCTTTCAACTGATACCGAAGTCACCTTATTCGCATTGGGCGCGAGTGTGGCCCTGGTGGCAATAGTGGCATTAAGCATTTGGGCTTCAAGGTGGGCGATCAGAAAATGGGTGAGGGAAAAGTGAGGGTAGAAAGTTTAAAGTAAAAGTAAGAAGTAGAGAGGATGATTAACCTTCCATAGCAGTGAATACCATTGAAATAGCAATCAGGTTCTTTATCATATTAACCCTGTTCTTTTGGGAGATAATGTTGGCTACAGTTATCTATTTCTTTTCTGCGATGACCTCAAAGCTAAATTCGGTGCTGCGTTTTACTAATGACAGTGAGAATGTTTGAGGCAGTAGGCACATTTCTGGGGTAGTGCTTTATTTGAAACTCTACTCATCTGTAACTCATTTAAATAACCAGGCAAGCATTGCATGTACTTAAGCAAGTCATCTGGTATTGGGCAATGGGCATTAGTTCAAGCACTCAAATCTTTATTTGAAACACGAAGAGCACTTATATTCGCATTCTCTAATCAAAAGAATGGTCAACCCAACCGAACAAGACGAACGCAATTACCTGGAAGAGATCAAGGAGCGTATTTCCTTTGCACTGCAGCGTACGGCCTCCCGCGTCAACGAATTTTCGGATGAGCTAAGACAAACCAAAGAATACCTTCATGAACACCAATCGGGCCTGGATGAGGCCGACATGGTGGCGGCGTGGCAGTCCATCAACCGCATGGCCAACACCGGAGAAGAGACTGTGGAGCAAAGGCGCCGGCTGATGAAACTGGTATCGTCTCCATATTTTGGCCGGATAGATTTTCGCGCGAATGCGAACGATAAAGAGTTGTCTGTATACGTAGGTCTCACAACTTTTATCGATGGAGCGCAGCGCCTCAACCTCATCTACGATTGGCGTGCCCCCATTTCCTCGATGTTCTATGATTTTGAATTGGGAGAAGCACAATACAAGACTCCATCAGGCGTGGTGACAGGGGACATCAGCTTGAAGCGTCAGTATAAGATCCGCGATGGTGTGATGGAGTTTATGATCGAAAGTGCGGTGAGCATTCATGATGAAGTCCTGCAACGGGAACTGAGTAAGTCTGCCGACGACCACATGAAAAATATCGCGGCTACCATTCAGCGCGACCAAAATCAAGTAATCCGCAACGAGCATGCACAAGTGATGATCATTCAGGGAGTGGCCGGCTCAGGAAAAACATCTATCGCCCTTCACCGGATCGCCTTCATGCTGTATCGCTTCCGTGACTCGATCCGTGCTAAAGATGTTTTGATCTTGTCTCCCAACAAGGTATTTGCCGATTACATCAGCAATGTCTTGCCGGAGCTTGGAGAGGAGCAAATTCCTGAAATGGAAATAGAAGAATTGGCGTCTGAGATACTCGAGAAAAGATATCCTTTTCAGACATTCTTTCAGCAAGTAACCACATTACTGGAGCGGCCCCACCCGCAGTTTATCGAACGGTTAAAATACAAGTCGACCTTTGAATTCGTGAAGCTGCTCAATAAGTATTTGATTCACTTGGAAAACACTTCACTTACACACGTGGAGCTAAAGGTGGCCGGCATAGTGGTGCCCTTTCCTTTTGTCGTCGAAAAATTTAAGGCCTGGCAACGGATGCCTATGCACAGGCGGATACCAGAGGTGGTACAGGAAGTGTTGCAATACATCAGGAAAGAAGTGAGACGCAAGCTCACAGGTGGTGAGAAAGCACGTGTGCACGAAGCAGTACCACGCATGTTCAACATTCGCAGCCCTTTTGAGATATACAAAGACTTCTACTCGTGGATAGGCAAACCAGAAATGTTTAGAGTGATGCCGGGTACACAGCTGGAATATGCCGATGTGTATCCACTGATATACTGCAAGATCCGGCTGGAGGGCATGGACGCCTACGATCATGTCAAGCATTTGCTAATCGACGAGATGCAAGACTACACGCCTGTGCAATACGCAGTGCTCGCGCGTGTCTTCAAATGCAGGAAAACAATCCTGGGCGATATCAACCAGTCGGTAAACCCGTACGGCGCCTCTGCCGCTGAAGATATTGAAGAAGTCTTTCCGCAAGGCGAACTGGTGAAGATGTATCGCAGCTACCGTTGCACTTGGGAAATCAGTCAGTTTGCTTCGGGCATCCTGCCTACTCCCGGCCTTATTGCTATGGAACGCCACGGCGAAAAGCCGCAAGTACTTGGCTTTGCCACTCACGACAAGGAGATCGAGGCCATCCGTGAGAGGGTAGTTGAATTCGAGAAATCAGGCCATCATTCTCTGGGCATTATTTGCAAGACCCAGCAACAGGCTAATTCGTTGTTTGAGGAAATCAAGTGGGAGAAAGCTCACCTGCTCAACCCGGCCAGTACGTCATTTTCACAGGGCGTGATCATTGTAAGCGCGCATTTGGCCAAAGGCCTGGAGTTCGACGAGGTCATTGTACCATTCGCTTCAACTATCCACTATCAATCAGACATGGATCGGCGCATGCTATATATCGCTTGTACACGAGCGATGCACAAGCTCACGCTGACCCATGAGGGAGAGCAGAGCGAGCTGTTGGAAGCGCTTTAGACCATATTTTCAAGGAAGCAAGCCACTATTCTAAAGAACCGAGCACTACGTTTGCTATTCCAGTCAGGAAAACTAAAATATTTAGTTATTTACTTGCTTTTATTCCAAATCGATACTTATTTAGCTAAAATTTTTAGTTAATGAGTGCGCTGAAATTAAAATTGAAAAGTAAGAAGCTGAGCTCTGGCCGGTTCCAAATCGACTTTTCAACTGAAGGACAAGCCAGCGGTTTCTATGGTTATCTCTTAGCAGAACCAAAGACGTCCGTTAGCGATGTAATCGCTAAAATCGATCGCCATATCAAAGCTATGGCCAACACTGAACATTATTTCCAGCGCAATCTTTTTTCATTTGGCAACAGGCAAAACAACTCAGGGAAGATTTTAATATTTAAAAAGTAAACCTATGGTAAGCCTCAACGAAAACATTCGTGCATTGCGCAAAAAACTGCAATTGACACAAGATGAATTTGCACAAAAACTGGGCATCAAGCGCTCACTGGTGGGTGCTTATGAAGAAGGTCGCGCCGAACCACGTGTGGAGCTCCTGCAAAAGATGGCAGCAGTATTTGGTTTGTCGGTAGATTCACTGGTGGGTGTAGACCTAACCAAATCCGAACCGAAAAAGCCGGGAGTTTATAACCGTGGAAAAGAAGTGTTGGTAGTAACCGTTGACAGCCAACGAAAAGAAAATATAGAGTTTGTTCCAGCAAAGGCTTCAGCCGGATATCTCAATGGCTATGCTGATGCAGAGTATGTGAAAGAGTTACCTCGCTTTAATCTACCCATGCTCAGGCAAGGTACCTTCCGCGCCTTCGAAATAAAGGGCGACTCAATGCTGCCACTTATGCCAGGCTCAATTATCGTTGGCGAATACGTTGAAAAACTTAACGATATCAAAAGCGGCAAGACTTACATATTAGTAACGCAACACGAAGGTATAGTTTATAAGCGTGTGTTTAATTACCTCGATGAAAATGGGAAACTGTTTCTGGTCTCCGACAACCGCCAGTATGCTCCTTACCAGATCGATGGCGATGATGTAATGGAAGCATGGTCAGCAAAGGCTTACATCAGTGTGCAGTTCCCCGATGTGGAGACCAAGCCCGAAGTTTCTGTAGATCAATTGGCGAGTGTGGTTTTAGATTTACAGAAAGAACTGTTTCAGTTGAAATCCGACAAAAATTTAAAGAAATAACTTAGCGGTTAGCCGATCCCAACGCTCCTTTCATTATTGAAAGGGGCAAGGGTGAGGTGACTTCTAAAAATCATTATTTGACTAATAGATCAATCAAAAACACGAATAAGTAGTATGGAAAGTTTATCACCCAATATTTTTGTAAAGGACATGAATGCCACAATTGCATTCTACAATCAACTTGGCTTTGAGAAAATTATGTCCGTACCGGAAACGGGAAACTATGACTGGGCTATGCTTGCCAATGGAAGTGTCACGGTTATGTTTCAAACTTTCAATAGTTTAGGCAACGTCCTTCCCGAAGTGAGTAGAAAAGAAGGAGGCTCGCTGCTATTTTATATTAAATTAAAAGGAATTCGCGCTTTTCATGAAAAGATAAAGACCCACGCTAAAGTAGTGGTTGAATTGAACAAGACCTTTTATGGATCAACTGAATTCTCCATCGTTGATAACAATGGATATGTGCTCACATTCGCAGAAGATGAAGCCTAACCGAGCATCGACAAAGTCGCAAATCGGTTGATTTTCCCCGAAGCTGTCTCAACAAACGTGTTGACAAATTTAAGTTCCTTCGGCAACTCATATTTAGTCAGATGCAAGCTTGCCATAGTGAGTATTTGATCCTGGAGATCAGAAGCGAATGCCGCTCCTTCAACAATCATGATTACGCGCTGCCCCAGTTTTTCGTCAATCAAACTTCCTATAAAAAAACGTTGACTGATAGAATGGCCAATCAATACTCTTTCAAAGACTGCTTCTACTTTCTCAGGAATTACTTTTACTCCGCCAGAGTTTATAACATTATCAATTCTCCCCAGCCATTTGAATTTCCTTTTATCAACCAACTCCACCAGATCATTGGTAATGATTTCATTTAGATAAACTGTCTTGATTATCAAACAACCACGATCGTCTAGCCTCAAATCTATATCATCGAAAGCGTCAAAATATTCCTGCGCGTCTGTTCCATTCATTTTCTGCAATGCTATATGAGAGATCGTTTCTGTCATACCATAAGTAGCGTAAATGGCACAGGCGCTTTTTTTGACCTTTTCTTTTAGTGAAAGATTGACAGGAGCACCGCCAATAATAGCACACCTGACTTTATTCAAATTTTCAGGAGTGTTGTCTAAGATGTTTTCAAGTTGATAAGGTACCAGAGCAACAAAATCAATGGTTTGCTGTTCACCAATGCTATCAAATGGATTCGCCGAAGGTTCTACAACAGTTGCATTCATCCCAAGTACCATGCTTCGTACCAGCATCATTTGGCCCGCAATGTATTTTGTATCTAAACAGACTAGTGAGGTGTCACTTGATCTTAAATGTAAAGCCTGAATTGTTTGCCTTGCGCTTACTTCCATCTGAGCGCGTAGAAGTGCTATTGATTTAGGGGCCCCTGTTGACCCTGAAGTGTGTATGGTAAATTCGTTTTGGTCATTAAGCCAGGCATGGCAAAACTCCAACGTTGTCTTTTCAAACGCGCTTGCATTTTCCCTGAATAATTTTTCACGAAGATTTTCGTAGCTGTAATAATTGCCATTGAGAGTTATCCCAGGCATTCGTTATTGCTTTTTTAGTTCTTTTGAATGTATAACCAACTCTGCATATCCGTAGGTAGCATCTGTTTCGCGGGTAAACTCAAGACCCGACAGGTCGGCTACAACTAGTTCTGCAGTTGTGTAAATAAAATTTTCATTCAGTAAATGCCCGCCAACAGCTTGACCGGTTTGATCAGCAACAGAAATGTGCAAGTGACATGACGTATTTGAAAATGTTCCAGTAAGCGACACGATTTCAAAATGCCCGATTCGTACTTCGCTCTCACCTTGATTCGCGAACCGAATGTGAAATTGCTCAAGGCTCCCGACACAAGTAACAATACTTCCGGCTTTGATATTATTTTCTTCAGCAAATTCAATAATCGATTTCCGTAAATCTTTTTTCGGCCCTAGCCGAAAAGCATAGAATCTCGCTTCCGATGGAAAGGTTGTCATTCATTACAGTTGTCAAGGGAATTTTGGGAACTTAGAGAAGTCAGGCTCGCGTTTTTCCATGAACGCATTTTTGCCTTCTTTGGCTTCATCACTTAAATAATAAAGTAGTGTAGCGTTTCCGGCCAGCTCCTGAATGCCTGCCTGCCCATCGAGCTCGGCATTGAAAGAACACTTGAGCATGCGTATTGCCAACGGGCTTTTCTTTAAAATCTTATTGGCCCAGGCCACATATGTTTCTTCAAGCTCATCTAACGGAACAACTTTATTCACCAATCCCATATCAAGTGCTTCCTGTGCATCGTATTGGTCGCAGAGATACCATATCTCTCTCGCCTTTTTCTGCCCGACAATCCGTGCGAGATAAGAAGCACCAAACCCTCCGTCAAAGCTTCCAACTATTGGTCCGGTTTGCCCAAATCGTGCATTATCAGCTGCGATAGTCAAATCGCAAACAACATGAAGTACATGCCCACCACCAATCGCCCAGCCGGCTACAGCAGCTATCACGGGTTTTGAAATGGAGCGGATAATTTTTTGTAGATCCAATACATTCAACCGGGGCACTGTGTCTTTACCTACATAGCCTCCATGGCCGCGCACACTTTGATCTCCGCCACTACAGAAAGCTTTGCCCCCTTCACCTGTTAATATTATTACACCTACTTCTGTGTCTTCACGACAAACATTCATCGCATCGATCATTTCAGTTACTGTCAGTGGTGTAAATGCATTGTGAACTTTCGGTCTGTTGATGCTAATGCGGGCAATGCCGTTGTATTTGTGAAATAAAATTTCCTGGTATTCTTTTACCTGTTTCCAATCGTATTTAAGCTCCATATCCTTTTTTGATTTGTTCTTTAAATTTTTTGAATGCTTCGATGTTTTCCTTTTGCCCGCTTTCGAGCTCAAGTATTTTTGTTTTCCCTTCAAAGATGAAAAACTCTTTAAGGCTATTTTTAATTTTCTTAAGCGAATCTACAGGTAAGTAATCAAATCCAAATTCGTTGGTGAGATGCTTAGCTGTCAATGATTGCTCGGTAACAAACAGTTTGTCAAGTTCAGGTACGTTGCCTGGCCCGTCAATCATATTGAAAATTATCCCGCCATGATTGTTTAGTACCAACACATGCAGGTTGGGTAATTGATAGTTATGCCAAAATGCATTTCGATCGTAGAAGAATGCCATATCACCGGTGATAAGGAAATTTGGTGCTTCATTGCTAAGAGCATGCCCTACTGAAGTACTGGTGCAACCGTCTATTCCGCTGGCACCTCGATTGGCATACACATGAATTCCTTTTTTACCAGCAGCAATTCCAATGAGGTTTGCATAACGAACTGCCATGCTGTTGGCCAAATGAAGATTGCAACGAAGAGGTAAAGCCGACATGAATTCTTTGAGCAATGAAATTTCAGAAAATGCAGAGTCTTCGAAATAACTATTCATCGAATGAACTGTGCGGTGTTCTTCGGCCTGCCATAGGCGTAAATAATTCTCTTTTTTCTGATTGGCGAAACCTTCTTCCTTTTTATCTAATGCAAGTAATTTAAAAAACAACTTCGGCTCACACCGTATTACTTTAGTGAGCGACTGAAATGTATCTGCAGGTGTGCCCGCCTGCTGAATGTGCCAATGTTCTTTTGGTTTATATTTCCTAAGAAATACTTTTGTGTTTTTTGAAATAATAGATTTTCCAAACGAGATAAGAAGCTCAGGCTGTAAGGAACGCTGCACATCTTCATCACATGCCGACAAGAAAGAATCAGAGTAACGAACCGTGGCTTCAAGTGAGTGAAGATTAGAAATGATATCGCCAACTAACGGAGCATGGTTTGTGTTAGAAAACTTGTCTATGCCCTTAGTCAATTCATCATTAAAATCATTTTGTCCCGCCACAACCAGGACTTTAGAAAAGTTACCTAACTTCTTTTTAAACTCTGCAACTTCAATCTCCGATAGGCTTTCAGTAAAAGTTGACGTACTAATTACTTTTATGTTTTTACTGAACGTTATCTTTTCACCTTTTGCAGGGTAAAGAGGCTCTCGAAAGGGAGCATTAATATGTACCGGTCCCTTAGGGAATTCCTGAGAGAGATTGATTGCTTCATTAATTACTCTGTGAATAAACCAAACGGAGTCTGGGTGGTCGTAATCTTCTGGGAGTGTAAACGATTTCTTTACATGGGCTCCAAAAATATTGTTTTGTCGAATTGTTTGTCCGTCCAATTGATCGATCCATTCTTTAGGCCTGTCAGACGTAAAAACAAGTAGCGGGATTTCCTGAAAAAAAGCTTCTGCTACAGCGGGTGCAAAATTATAAGCAGCAGATCCAGAAGTACAGACTAAAATCGAAGGAGACAGAGTTTGTTGGGCGATACCCATAGCAACAAAAGCTGCACTACGTTCATCACTGAACGTACGGACTGTGATACCTTCATGTCGGGCAAATGCAAGTGTAAGTGGAGCACAGCGACTTCCCGGGCAAACAACAGCTTGTATTGCACCTTTCTGGACGCATAGTTCGGTAATGTCAAGTATGGGTTGGAGGCGCAAACTTTCAGGAGTTAATAATTTTTGAAAGAGTATTGATTTTCATTTCAACCTCCTCACTTTCTTTTTCGGGAATTGAATCAGCCGTTACACCTGCGCCGGCGTATATGCGCGCCGACTTTTCAAAGAGTTGCATACATCGCAGGTTCACAAATAACTTACTTTCATTATCAAAATTTACAGGCCCCAGATAGCCACTGTAAAATTCACGATCGTAATTTTCATTTGTTTTTAGGAAATCCAAAGCCGGTTGTAATGGCATTCCACACACGGCAGATGTAGGATGAAGCAACTTCAGCATCACCGAACCCAGTTGCGGAAAATTAACTTCTTTAGTATCTACTTCGTAGTCTGTACGCAAATGTAGGAGGCTTCCCGCCACAACTGTTCGAGGTCCATGCTCGGCATATTCTCGTACACGTATTTTCTTAAAGCAATTAATTATGTATCGGCTTACCAAAGCTTGCTCTTCAATTTCTTTTTGAGTCCAGGCAACAGATTTCAAGTTCATCCTGGGCTCATATCGTTGTGTGCCGGCTAGTGCTATTGTCTTGAACTTTTCATTGGCATCAACGCTGGCAAGTAATTCGGGCGAAGCACCAAGCCATGTTCCTGTATCTGGGGACGACACAAGCGAAACAAAAGCATCCGGATGCCGATCGCACATGCGATTAAACGTTTTGAGTAAATCAAAATCCTGGGGCAAATCGATGTCCTGAAATTTTGATGGAACAATTTTTTCAATCGCGCCACTCTCTATTGTTTTGATGCATTCACTTACAAGGCTTGAAAAATCTGTCATTTCTTTCGATTCCTTTCCAGAAGTATAGTAGCGTAAATGTTTCTTCTCTTGCCTGTCTGTGTCACCGGTTTGAGTTGTAAAATAGGTTGTATCGCTTAGGTCAGGGCCTTCTACTATTTCTCCTTCCTTAAACCGGAAAACGAGGTCGGCATTAAAAAAGAATTTCCTTTGCGCAGGATTAAAGGGGGCAAACGCGAATCCGGATTGTGAACCTTCAAGTGTTATTTCGTCTTGTGCGATTCCTCCTGTGTTACACACAATCAGATTCTTCTCATTGCTTGCTGGCAGTCTCCATAACATGAATGAACCACCGAGTTGAAATATTTTCGGGATAAGCTCGTCGACAAAAGGTTTCTCACCTGCTCTGCGATAATCTTTTGTAATTATGCTCATACCTTTTTATCAAGAATGGCTAATGTTATTCGACTAATACAAACCAACTCTTCCTTTTCACTTACAATTCTGATTTCCCACACATGAGTCTTTTTCCCTACATGCAGAGGTCTTACAGTGCCGGTCACAAGACCGCTGCGGACACTCTTTATGTGGTTAGCATTAATTTCTATACCCACACAATATTGAGCATTCACGTCAAGACAGCACATGGCCGCTACACTACCAAGTGTTTCGGCAAGAGCAACCGAAGCGCCACCGTGTAACAACCCAAGCGGCTGATGAGTTCGATGATCCACAGGCATTTTTGCCTCTATAAAATCATCACCCAAGCGGGTATACTGAATGCCCAAGTGTTCAACCATCGTATTGGCCGACATCTTGTTCAAAATCTCCAACGTAATACCCGGGTTAAAATTTGACATGATAATGTGAGTAAGGACTGTGATTGAAGATTGAAGTATTTCCCTATTTTTGCGCCCAAATTAACGGAAATTGACCAGCAAAAAAATATACCTTATTCGCCACGGGCAAACTGATTTCAACTTGCAGGGTATTGTGCAAGGAAGTGGTGTTGACTCTTCTCTAAATGCGATGGGACGCCTTCAAGCCAAAGCATTCTTCGAAGCATATCATTCTGTAGCATTTGATAAGATTTACACATCAACTCTAAAAAGAACTCACGAAACTGTAGCTGATTTTATTCGATTGGGAACACCACATGAATCTGTTGCAGGATTGAACGAGATCAGTTGGGGTTCAAACGAAGGCCAGAAGATCACTCCCGATGAAGACGCCTATTACCATTGGATGCTTCAGCAGTGGCAAGGTGGCAACACTTCGCTGCGAATTAAAGGAGGCGAGAGCCCTGATGAAGTAGCCGCTCGCCAGCTGCCTGTGATTGACAAAATCATAAATAGTAAAGACGAAAACACTATTTTGGTTTGCATGCACGGCCGCGCAATGCGAATTTTACTTTGCCAGTTGCTCCATTATCCATTAAAAAGCATGGACATGTTTGAACATGCCAACCTTTGCCTTTATTTGCTGGAAGGTGCTGAGAACCTATTTAGTGTCAGGAATTACAACGACACAAGCCATCTTAAGAATGTGAAACTCCCTGAGATGGAGATGGAGGAAAGGTCTATACTTTAATGCCCTTCAGTTGCTCTAAGGCCGAGCGAGATTTGCCATCGATAGAACTTTTGTACTCATGCCTTTTATAGGTTAAAGCAAGTTCAAAATATTTCTTTGCCGCGGGATAGTTGCTTTGCTCATTATAGATATAACCGAGTTGTAATGCCGCATTGGGAGCGAAATACCAAGGGTTCTCTTTTGCCAGTTTTATGGTTTCCTGATAATAAATTTTGGCTTTTTCCAGCTCATTCATCTTGTGCGCCAGTCTGCCCAGTCTATAATAATATTCTGTTTGCTCCTTAAGGTTTTTCAATTCTGAAACATGAATAGATTGAATTGCTGCTTGTGCATCCTTGTAATAGCCTCCATCAGTAAAAAAGCGCGCTTTCAATAACTTGGGATTAGGAAGTTTGTCTTCCTCAAGTTGTGAGGCGGCATATTTGTCTGGGTCGGCTTGCGTACGACCTGTTACTTTAGCTTTATCAAAATATATTTTAGCCTGAGGTTCATCATTGAGCAGCCAATAGCAGAGGGCAATCTTATAGTTTGAATCTTTCTTGAAGCTTTGACTACGATAGCCCTTGATAAACTTCTGGTAAGAAGTAATCGCTTTATTGTATTCGCCTTTGTTCAATAAAGCCTCACCACGCAGGTACTCTATATAATACATCTGCAGCCCTTGGTTGTGCAAGTCCAGTTGTGAGATAAGCTCCAAAGCTTTTTCACTTTGCGCATCTTTGGTTAGCATATTAATGGTGGCGAATAATACAAGCCGGTTGTCCGGTTGCTCCTTCAGGCACTCCATAAGGCCTTTTGCTGCTTCAGAAAACTGCTGATTGATGAAGCCCTTGACAATGAAGTATAAGATGTTGGCTTCAATATTGAGTGATGATTTAGAGATACCCAACTCGTGCAACTGTTTTTGCCCCGCAATCACTGATCCCCTCATTCCTAATAAACTCATAAACCAATGGTATTTATCTGGCACCGAGCCGATCATTACCTGAATCACGCCACTCGTTTTCTTAATTGGGATAAAAGACGGGTATTTCTTTAAGCACTCTTGTGTTGTATTGTAAGCCCGACGAATGGCAAATACGGCATTCAGGCTTTGATCAAGATTAAGTAAGTTGAACCCGCGCTGTAAGTTGAGTTCGGCTTCTAAAAAAAGCTTCTCTGGTCCGTCTGGCAAATTCTCAACCACCTGCAGTCGTTTCTTGAAATTGGTCTCCAGGAGTTCAAACTTCTTTTGATCTTCAGTGATAAGGACATCCACCGTTTCGCATAAGCTCAAAACATAGATTTTGTGTAGTTCTTCGGAGGGTGAAGAAACTTTATTCAATAGTTCAAGCGCTTTGTCTGGCTGAAGATTGAGTACTAGTTGATACGCTTTTTGGAGATCGTCGCTGAATTGCCATAAAGGATCGGTGGCTATGCAGGAAAACACAGTCGATAAAAAAAAACAGGCGGTAAGGCCTGCTTTTTTTATAGTCTTTATTACAAAAAAATTAGCCAACTTTTTTTGTCCTTTTAACGGGAGCTGCCTTTTTTGGTTTTGCTTCTTCCTCCATTGAGCCTAAATCGACATCGGCAAGGATTCGGCCTGAGTGCTCATCAATAACGATTTTCTTCTTTTCTCTTATTTCAGCTATTTTTTGAGGAGGGATGATGATGTTACAGCCTTCTGCAGCGCCACGAACCACGCGAACTACCGCGAGGCCATTGGTAAGGCTGCTGCGCAGACGATCGTAGTGCTTTAATAATTTATCCTCTATTTTTTTTGCCGCTTTTTCACGGTCGGCCATCAATTTTTTCTCTTCCTCGTGACTTTCGCCCAGAATCCCGGTCAATTCACCCTTTTTATTATCTAAATCTTGAACGCGGTCTTTGATTAAAGCATCGATTGCAGCGATTTCGGTCTTCTTGGCATCAATTTTATCCTTCGCCTCTTTGATACGTTTTTCGCAAATTTGAACTTCAAGCTCTTGAAGCTCTACTTCTTTAGTAATAGCATCAAATTCTCGGTTATTCTTAACGTTCTTCTGCTGATCGTTGTATTTTTTTACAAGCTTTTCAGCCTCTTTTATACCTTCTTTATTTTTTTTGATGGCATCTTCAAGATCCTTCAATTCGGTCTCAAACCGGCTTTGGCGAACTTTGTAGCCTTCCATCTCGTCCTCAAGGTCCTGAACCTCGTCAGGAAGGTCACCTCTTAATTTTTTTAACTCGTCTAACTTAGAATCAATGGATTGTAGTCTTACTAACGCTTCCAACTTCTGTACAACTGTCTGATTTTCCATTACTTAGAAATAGCTTAGTGGGTTAGTGTCCGTTTTCGAAAAAATGATCGCAAAAGTACTAAATTTTTCCTTCAAAACCTCTACCAGCAAGTCTTTTGTAAATTGTTCACTTTCATAGTGACCAATGTCTGCTATCATGATTTTAGAATCAGCATCGAAAAACTCATGGTATTTGAAATCGGCGGAGACAAAAACATCGGCTCCTTGCGAAATAGCCTGCGGTAAAAGGAAACTTCCCGCACCGCCGCACACTGCTATTTTTTTTACTTCTTTTTTTGAGGGAGCGGTGTGACGGATAAGGTTTACGTTCATCTGTATTTTTAAACCGCTAAGGAAGGCAATTGGTTCCATAGCAACTTCCAAATCGCCAATCATACCTGCACCAACTTCCTGGTTTTCATTTTCAAGCCTTGAAAGGTAATAGGCAACCTCTTCGTAAGGATGTGCCTGTTTAAGCACCTCTACTATTTTTCTGCTCAGGTGTTCAGGAAAAATGACTTCTATGCGAGTTTCTTCAACATGCTCTAATTGGTTTGTTTTGCCAATGTTAGGCGCAGCGTTTCCGGTTGGCATAAATGCACCTTCACCAATCATCTGAAAACTGCAATTTTTATAGTTGCCTATATTCCCGGCGCCTGCTTTGTGCAAGGCATTCAGTACATCTCCGGTCATTTCTTTGGGAACAAATGTGACCAACTTCATCAGGGTATCTTTCCGGGGTCGAAGGATTCTCACATTCTTCAATCCGATTTTCTCGGCAATCTTTTTATTCACACCAGTGTGCACATGGTCAAGGTTGGTATGTATAGCATAAATGGCAATATCGTTCTTGATGGCTTTGATAATCGTTCTTTCTACATAAGTCTGGCCGGTGATTTTCTTCAATCCCTTAAAGATTATGGGATGATGTGCTACAATAAGGTTGCATTTATTCTTGATGGCTTCGTCAACTACATTTTCGGTACAATCAAGAGTCACCAGGACGCCTTTTACAACAACATCGGCGTTTCCGGTAAGCAAGCCACAGTTGTCGTAGCTCTCCTGATATGACTTGGGAGCGAGCATCTCCAAATGATTGGTTACATCTTTTATCGTTGCTGTTGTCATCGATTAGTTAATTTTGAAACCAAAATTAGAAAAAGACCGCGACCGCATGCTATTGTATTTACTGGCACCCTTTTCCTGGCTTTATGCAATGGTCACGCATGTCCGAAACCTGCTATATGACTTGGGGTGGAAGAAATCAACTTCTTTCGACAGGGTTGTGATAAGTGTAGGTAACCTAAATGTAGGAGGTACGGGCAAAACACCAATGATCGAGTACCTGGTGGAACTTTTAAAGAAGGATTATTCGATAGCTATTTTAAGCCGTGGCTACGGAAGGCACACAAAGGGATTTCGGCTGGCAGGCGAGCAAGATGATGCCTTTTCGATTGGCGACGAACCATTTCAATTCTATAAAAAATATCATCAGCAGGTGTCAGTTGCTGTTTGTGAAGACCGTGTTGCAGGAATCAACAAACTGCTTGCAGGTAAGCCTGCTCTTCAGGTCATTTTGCTCGATGATGCATTTCAACATCGGGCGGTGAAACCATTGTTTTCGATTTTACTTACCGATTTCTCAAAGCCTTTCTTTACTGATTATGTCTTGCCGATGGGCCGGCTCCGCGAACCTCGTATGGGAAGTAATCGGGCAGATATTCTGGTAGTGACAAAATGCAAAGACATTTCCGTCGAAATGGAAACGAAGGTTAAAAAAGCAGCTCTTAGTTATGCTGGCGAAAAACCTGTGTTCTTTTCAGGCATTCGTTATAAAGACCTTATTTCATTGGACGGCGAGGCGCCTATAAAGAATAAAATCATATTGGTAACCGGGATTGCCAATCCACAGCCAATGATTGATTATGTCTCTTCCAAGTTTGAACTAATTCACCATTTTAGGTATGATGATCACTACGAATATCTCTCGATAGACATCAAGATGATTCAGGAGAAAGCAGGCTCCGGGGCATCTGTTCTCACCACAGAAAAAGACATGGTAAAGCTGATATCGCCTGCTTTAAATGGGGTCATTGACAAGAAACTTTGGTTTTATTTGCCTGTAGAGGCCTATTTTTTAAATAATGGTTCGGAATTTGATGATTCGATCGCGAAAAGAATAAAGTCTCAATTGAACTCTCTCAAAATTTGAACGTGTGTTGATCCGTTTTTCCATTTTAATAGTGATTTGCCTTTTCTGCCAGGAGGCTTTTTCTCAGGATCTTCCCAACCGCAGAAAGGTGGTACAGCAGCCTGCGAAGGATGACGTTCCGAAATCAACTAAAAGAACGCGTTCTAAAATTGTCAACGATTCGGCGAGGGCTATCTATGGCCCGAAGACCACGCTTTCTATTACTGAACAAGAGCTTTTTGAGAACAAGAAAAAATACCAGACACTGGATACTTCTATTTACAATTTGCATCGCTGGAATTTTGTGCAGCGATTTGAAAACAAATATCAGGACCTGGGGAATGTGGGTACGGCACTAAATCCGATCTTTCCACAAGTGCAAAGTACAATAGGTGCGACTTCGGGCTTCAAAGTTTATGATCTTTACTATGAAACTGCAGAGCCCCGGCACTATGATACACGATCTCCGTTTTCGCGCATTAATATAATATGGGGCGGCAGAGGTCGCTCAATCACTCATATAGAATTTACACGTAACGTTCACGCAAGATGGAACTTCGGCTTTAACTACAGGCCGGTTCTTTCAGCAAATCAATTACCCTATGCGGGAAATAAGATTTACCAGGTGAAAAGTCAATACTATGATGTGTATACATCTTATAAATCGAAAGATGAACGTTACCGGATGTTACTTAGCTACCGGAGGATACGTCATCATGTGGTGGAAAGCGGAGGAGTAAAGTTGTCGAGTGTAGATTCTACTTATAAAGCCTATTTTGATCCCAATGCATCGCCATTCCTTTCCTCAAGCCAGAGTAATCCGGCTGGCTCATTCGGGTCTACCGAAGAAATAAGAAATGCATTTCATTTTTATCATCAATATCAGTTGGCAAGAGCTGCACAGTTTCATCACTCGTTTGATATCAGCAAGCAGATCAATACATTTCATATCACGCCAAACCCTGAGACAACAAGTTATTTTAAATACAATACAGAGAAAGCAGACACCACATTTGTGAATGACGCCAATACCTTCCAGGTAATTCAAAATGAAATCGGGTTAAAAGGCAATGCAGCATTTTTGTTTTATGACTTCTATTATAAGCTACGATCGTATAGCAACAACATGAGTGGTTTGCAGGGCCAGGTACCTAACTCTAAGGGTATAGAAAACTATGTGGGCAGTAGAATCACTTTCCGCTTTGATTCTGTAAGTCAATTGTCGGGGCAGGCAGAATATTTGCTTGATGGTCATTATAAAATCAATGGAGCGCTGCGCACGCCATGGCTTGATGGTGAGTTATATAGTGTATTGGCTAAGCCAGGCTTTATGCAGCAAGGGTATTTTGGAGCCTACAACTCGTGGGTCAATAATTTTAGTAATACATTTTCGAACCAACTTAGCGGGCGTATCAAAGCTCAGTTTGGACCATTGTTTATCTCTCCTGGCTTTACTTATACAGCGCTTCGCAACTATATCTATTTTGTACAGCCAAAAGATGTGCCCCAAGTATTACCAATGCAATCCGGAGGCAATCAGCAAATAGTATCACCTGAAGCCCGGATGGAGATTCGTCTCTTCAAACGCTTTCATTTAAGACCGCATGTGATCTACACTTCGCTGATCAACAACGATGATCATGCCATTAGTATCCCCACATGGTTTACCAATGTGCAACTGAGTTATGAGAATGTGCTCTTCAACGGGGCATTGCAAATACAAATTGGAATTGATGCACATAAAAAATCGGCCTACAAGGCATTGGGTTATGCACCTTCCATTCAGCAGTATTATATACAGGATAGTTTTACATGTCCGTCCTTTTGGAACGCAGATGTTTTCCTGAATGGGCGGATTAAACGCGGTCGTTTTTTTGTGAAATACATTAACTTGCTTCAGCAATTTACCCAACAGGGTTATATGCTCACGCCGTTGTATCCTGGTGTGAGGAATACAGTTGACTTTGGATTTGAATTGATTTTGTTTGATTGATCATGGAGAAGCATGTACTGGGCCTGGAGTTGCCAACTGATCCGCGCTGGGTTGACATCGCTGAAAAGAATATTGGTGATATCCTTACCGACCATGCCTACTGCGAACAAAAAGCTGCGTCTTCCTGCATTTCATTAATAGTCTTATTCAATGATAAAGTAAAACTGGTTGACACGCTGACTCCTGTGGTTACCGAAGAATGGCAGCACTTTACTTTGGTGCTGAACGAATTAAAGAAAAGAAACCTTGTCCTTGGCCCTCCACGCAAAGATGAATATGTAGAGCAGCTTGGCAATCTTGTAAAGAAAGGTGGCAGTCGTGAGCAGCAGCTAACTGAAAAATTATTGTTCAATGCGCTGATTGAAGCACGCAGCTGTGAGCGGTTTCGGTTGCTATGGAAAGAAATAAGTGACCAAGCATTGCGGCAGTTTTATTATGAACTGATGGTATCGGAAGCAGGGCATTACAAAACGTTTCTATCATTAGCCAGGGAATATAGTGATGCGCAGGCGGTTCATGTTCGATGGGATGAGCTTCTGTCGCAAGAGGCCGTTATTATGAAAGAGCTGCAGGTACGTGGCGACAGGATGCATTGATTATATTAAGAATAATCACCCAATCAGGATTCGGGTATAAATTGTTCAAGAGTCTATTCCTCGGTATATTGAACAATTAAGAATCATGAAACTCTCCTTTCTTTTTATAGCCATTCTCTTCTTTCAAGATGAAATTCCCTTTAAAGACGAAGGTGAATATCTTGTACAGATTGATTTAAAGTTCAAAGCCAAAGGGCAAAATGGTATTGGGTTGTCATCATCGTACTCCAACACCGGTCAAATGCAAGACGATAAAACTATTCAGGTTCCACGGGCTTTTTTGACAGTAAATGTATCTGAAATCAAAATCCGTGAAGATGAAGCAAAGATTGTGGCTATTGACTCGGAGGATAAAAAATTACTGACCCGCAAAACATCGTCGGTGCCCGAACTTCACTTTGATATGGGTTTTGTAGATGATCTGAAAAGTAAAGCTGCTGCCAACGAGATCACAATCTATTTCTTGTCTGGCGAGAAGAAGCGATTGCGCAAAATAGTTCTGACAATTCTGACTGACGGCACGTTTCAGGTGAACGGCAAGTGGCATGGCAAGTTTTAAATTCCTTAGGGGATAGGCATTGGTCACTGGACAATAGTCGTTGGCATAGGGCAATAGGAACAAAGCCGAAAATGTTTCCCCGCTCCTTCTTTCACATCCTCGCTTTTTTTCAAGTCAGCACTCTTACAATTTCGGATTGGGATGTAAGTAGTGGAACTGGTATCCAATAATTATTACTTACGGTCCTTCCAGTTTTCAACTTTAGTATTTCTAATAAGATTGGAGCATGGATCACTATTGCTTAGTGTCTTTTTACCAATGATGGATGCCACAGAGCTTACTTTATCAACGCTTCAAACTATTTTACCATCGCTCCAATTTACTTTACCAACGCTCCAAACTATCTTAACAACGCTTTAATTTACTTTATCACTGCTCCAATTTATTTTATCACTGCTCGAAACTATTTTAACATCACCCCAATTTACATTATCAATGCTCCAATTTACTTTATCAACGCTCCAAACTATCTTACCATTGCTCCAATTTACTTTATCACTGCTCCAAACTATTTTAACATCGCTTCAATTTATTTTACCAACGCTCCAAACTACTTTGCTGGTGCATCTTTTTACAAATAGGTCTGGAGAATTTATAATTTTTTCTGTCTTCTTTATTTAGGGATGCAGATGCTGCGGATAATTCTGTCTTCTTTATTAAACAAGTAATAAATCCGGCGGACAAGTCCGTCGGATTTATGATTGCAGGCATCTATTTATTATTCCAAACTACGGTTGAGGAACTTCAGCTTGCTGACTTGCTTGTATTCGAGGCTGTTGGAGCCGAATAAAGACTTTACATATTGCTTTACGCCATGTGCCGTGTCGATCAGGCCGCTGACGTCAGCATATAGAGCTCTGTCTCTGGCAATGCGCGCGTTGCTTACTGTGGCTGTAGTGGCTATGACAGCAGAATTTTTTGCTCGAAGATCTGCGATCACGGCATTAAGTGTGGGCACACTCAGTTCTCGTTCATTGGGGTCGTATTCGGGCTCAGCGGAAACTGTTGACACAAGTTGTGTGAGGTGATCTACCATCTTATCGAAGCTTTGTTGTGATGTGGACGATGTTCTCACTGGTGCGGGTGCATCGGCACCTGCTACTACCACCTGCTTTTTTAAAGCCTTGACGCGGCGGCCCTGAATTTTCATGTTTGTAGAGCGGGCATCGTCTACGGTTTGTGAAATCACATCGCTTGCGGCCAGCGCACTTACCACTTTTGTAGCCAGCTGCCTCAGTGGCTTAAATGCTATCTCACGTGCATTGGTAGCCTTGTCGTGGGCGGTCTTTGCATCTTTTACTGCGAGCAACGTTACGTTTGCTGCTTTGTGCTGGGCTATCAGCGCCGGGAGTTTTAACACTGGCTTTTTAGGATTGTAGGGGGCGCCATAGGCATTGCAGAAGCCAATGAGGTCTTCGAAGGTGGCTACGTTTTTTGCGTGGCCTGTTTCAACAGTACTTGACATTTGTGTTTTGAAATTTTGAGTTAAACAATTATTTATACTTCGATCAATTTTTCTTTTTGTTATTGATCTTGGCGGAAATAAAGGGGGTTTTTTCTTGCCGAAATGGTCACTCTTATTCAGATGACTGGTTTAGTGAGTAAGGTGGTCGATTATTTTATTATTTAACATTTAGGGATTAGATAATGTTAATAGTTAATGGGTAATAGACATATAGTCAGCAGGCAATGGTAAGCCAAAATCTTAATTTGAAAAGCACATCGCTTCCTTCATGTTCTTTTTTGACTTGACCTTGCCTTCGCCGAAGTGGCACGCCCAGGCAGGCACAAAAAAGTACCAAATTCCGATAGGTATGAGGAGTATCCCCCTTCAAGTGCTCTAACGATCGAAGCAATGCTCGATTACTAATAACTATTATTTCTTGGGCTTCAAAAATTATATCTCCTTCTCCTTTTCGTCCTTTTTTGTCTTGATACAAAAAAGTACCAAATCCCGATTGCTATCGGGACAAGACAAAAATGCTTCCGCTACCCTTCACACCCTCGCTTTTTTGTCAGCCCCACGCTCCTAGAACTTCGAACAAATACTGGACTATGACAACCAGTGACTATTACTTCCAATTGTTATGCTGGCATTATTTTGCTCTTAATTTGAAAAGCATATCTCCTTCTCCTTTTCGTCCTTTTTTGTCTTGATACAAAAAAGTACCAAAAAAGTCAATCCCGAAGTATCGGAAAAAAAATGCTTCCTCCCACTACCCTTCACACCCTCGCTTTTTTGTCAGCCCCACGCTCTTAGAACTTCGAGCAAAGATTGCCCTACGACAACCAGTACGTAATAACTAGCTCCCAATGACCAATGACTAATGACCTTCAGCTGTCCAGCGCTCTTAGAACTTCGAGCAAATACTGGACTATGACAACCAGTGACTATTACTTCCAATTGTTATACTGGCGTTATTTTGCTCTTAATTCGAAAAGCATATCGCTTCCTTCTCTTTGTACTTTTTGTCTTGACAGGAGCCTTATATACCTATTAGAACAAACTCAAACATTTTAATTCGGGTTCTCGAGCGTTGCAAGAAGTTCAGTCCCTATCCTTGCAATCTCTGGATGTTGCAATGGCCTCTTATAGAGTTCTTCTCGAAGACCTGAAAGGTATTTCTTCAAATCATCTGAAGCCAAAAGTTTTTCAAGGCCAGAAATCCGAATTGATAATAACGTTAACAATTCAGAGTTCTTCAAACCAAGATTGGTGAGGTTAATAAGTGAATCAATAATTTTTTCATCCATAAAAATAGTAGATTATTTAAAAAAGTTAAGATTCTCTCAATGGCATCCAATCAATAACCGTTCCGCTACACATTGGAGCATTAGGGCATGCAATATATTCGTCTCCAAATCGATCTTTGAAAACTTTGTAATCGTCAACGGTGATTATTTTACTGCAATGAATGCAGTACATTTTATCCGTCAATTTTGTGGGGTCTTCACCGAAGACCTGACTTTCAATCAGGTATTTTTGCTTGTCGGTTATTGTGATTTCTGTCATCCTATAAAATTAACCGTTTTCAGATCGGAAAAAATCAACAGCAAACGTGAAGGAAAAAAAATGTGTGTACTGGCGTTATTTTGCTCTTAATTCGAAAAGCATATCGCTTCCTTCTCTTTGTACTTTTTGTCTTGACACAAAAAGTACCCAAAAAGTCAATCCCGAAGTATCGGGAAAAAAATGCTTCCTCCCACTACCCTTCACACCCTCGCTTTTTTGTCAGCCCCACGCTCTTAGAACTTCGAGCAAATATCAGACTATGACAACCAGTGACGAATGCCTAACGACTACTTACCCTCGCCTTTCAGTCTGTCCAGCGCTCTTAGAGCTTCGAACAAATATCAGACTATAACGACCAGTTGGCTAATACCTATTGACTAAATACCAAAAAGGAATAGGAGTTTCTACTACACTTCGGCTCTTCGCTTAATATTCATACTCTAAGTTTAAATCGTCTAGGAAATATTAAAGTTGATTTAATCTTATGATTAAAATAGTCATAAAATTCGCTTTACAGATTTCATTTTTGGTGGTGTGTTGCTTTTCTGCCAATGCACAAGGTCAACCTACTAAGCTAATCGATGACCCTATTTGTTATCTTCCTTTTAACACTACCATTTGGGACAATTATGGTAATCAATATGTCTCCCTCAATGTTAATCATAAAAATTCATGCAAAGTGTTATTCACAAGTGTGAATGACATTAAAGTGAGATGGATAAAAATTCCATCTGGCAATAATGAGTTTTTTATAAAAAGTCTTCCACCCGGAACAAAAGTCGCACACTTCGACTACTACAAAAGTGAACTGAATAAGGATTCAGTAAAAAGAACTATTCCAAATATTATAAATCAAAAGAGTCACCAAGCTTTCATAAATAAAGTGCAATTCAAACAATCTGATGAACTTACAATTGTAAAGAAACTAGCACCACTTTTTCATCAATCTGGCACTAACTACCAATCATCGAAGTATTGGCCTCTGCTGATGGTGGTGGTACCGTGTGACACAAGCAAGAAGAAGTTTGAAGTTGATGGAAAGCCGATTGCCGGAGGCGACATTATTGCAATCAATCCTCTATATGAATACACCTACGCCGGCGCCAAGACAAACAAATTCAGGACGTGGAAATACCGATACGAAGTATGGGACTATGGGCTGATTGCATTGCCACTAACTGTGCAGTGGGGCTGGGGAAGCAGTGTTGCAAATAACATTACTACTATTGGTAACAACTACGCTTTTGGATTGTATTATGGATACCGGTTTGGAAAAATAAGGTATGACTATGGACAGTTTGGTGAATATTTCATTACACCATGCCTTTACTTTGGCGTAAGTCAGGAACAACTTAATGGCGGTAACACCGGTAACAAAATCTCTGGGTCTACTACAGTAAATAATTTAGCACTTGCCCCCGGCTTTGGCCTTTTGTATGGCAATACTGTATTTAGTTTTGGGCTAATTCAAACCGCCATACGGTCTGTGGGCTCTTATGCTGACTCTTGGGTTTATCAAAATCATTTTCAGACCTCTCTTGTGTTAGGATTTAGTTTATCCAGCGGCAAATGATGGAGAGAACCTATTTGTTTAATCTATGATTAGAGCAGCCATAAAATTCGTTTTGCTGTTTTTGTTGCTCTGCCTGAGTGACATCATTTCTGCTCAAACTGTTTACATCACCAAGACTGGAAAAAAATACCACGCTGACGATTGCCGGTATCTTAGCCGTAGTAAGATTGAAACAACTTTATCGCAGGCAATGGCAGGCGGATACACTGCTTGTTCGGTTTGTGATCCTCCAACTACTGTAACAACTCCGAGACAATCTGAGACACCTAGTATACGGCGGACTGAGAGTACTCAGTGTACCGCTTCGACAAAAGCTGGCAACCGCTGCAAGCGTATGACTACTAATGCCAATGGAAGATGTTTTCAGCATCAGTGAGGTAACCAATTTTAAAGAAATTTGATCAGACGGAGTGACAAAACAAATCCAATCATTTATGAAAACGATAATAACCAACTGTGCATTTGTGTTGATGGTAATTGTAAGTTGTGCAGCTGCATTCGCGCAAAGCAAAGACCGGATCATTGTAATATCCGGAGGCGGTGCCTATGGTGCATGGGGAGCAGGCCTTTGCCAAAGACTACATGATGTAGAGAAAAAAAGTTACAAAATTGCTATTGGGACAAGTACGGGTTCTCTTATGGCTCCTCTGGTTTTGAGGGAGAAGTTTGACACACTCAAAATGGCTTACACCTCGGTAATTCAAAGTAGCATTTTTAGTGTTAGTCCATTTAAGTCAAATGGAGACATCAGGCCTTTGGTGGCGGGATGGAGATTCATATTCAACAACAGTTTGGGAGAAACGTATCCTCTTCGTGCACTAATTAAAAAATGGTACACGCAGACTAATCATAAAGCGTTGCAAGCTCAGGGTAAGGAGCTTATTGTGACTACGGCAAATATGATTGACGGCCAGCCGTATTATATGTCGTCTAATAAATTTGACTATGATAATACCGATGCCAAATTTGGCGGCAAGCATCATAACTGGAATAGTATGGTAAACTGGATTTGGGCATCGGCTAATGAGCCGGTATTCATGTCGATATTTAAAACAGCACGGTTTGATACAGCCACGCTGAAGCAACTAAAGGATGCAAATGGGAAGTTGACAAAAGATGTTTATGTATGGCAAGACGGTGGGATCACGCAAGCGGTGAGCCTTATGGAAGGTTTGAAAAAAGCATATAAAAGCAATATTTATAATGTTGATGTCATTGTACACGGCACATCCAATAGTGAGATCGACAGCTATGACGGCCATGGAGTCTTTACAGGTCTAAAACGAACAATCAGTATCCTGACTCACTCTGTAAAATCTCAAAACATTCAAGCGGGCATCTTACAGGCAGAAGCTAATAAGGCTAGCTGCGCTACATCAACTCAGAACTTTACAATCATCATATATTATATGAGAGATGACGAATATAAACTGCAGCCGAACAATAATGAGCTTGTCTTCAATACAAATACTATGAAGACATTGTATGAAGCGGGATTTGCAGGCAAGTCGGTTAAGGATTCTATCACGGTGCCAATTGCAACGATGAAAGGGTTTTTGGAAAAGGAAGAGGCGAGAAAGAAGAGGAGAAAGTAAATAATCTGTCTTCTTAATCAATGACAATGGTACACCTCTTACTCAAAAGAATTGCTCACAGCAAAGAGTTTTGCCATATAGTAAGTTATGTGATCATTGCGTTTGCTATTGTAGTAGGCTTAGAGACTTTTCCCCTGCCTACTGTGTGGTTGAGAGCTATTAATGTGCTTGAACACTTCTTTCTTACGTTCTTCATCCTTGAGATTATTCTAAGAATCTTAGCCGAAGATCATCCGATTGATTTTTTTAATCTGTTCAAAACGAAAGTTATTTTGATCCAAGGCCGTAAGAAAACAGAGCTTGAAATAACCGAGCATGGCTTTTGGAATTACTTTGATTTCATTCTCATTGTCTTATCTGTAATCGGACTGTTCATCAATATGTTTGTGTTTCCGGGATTCTTTCAGGTAGGAAGGCTATTTAGAATTTTCAGGATCGCCAGGCTTCTGGAAATAAGTGACCATCTGAGAGAAGTCGAAAAGCGGATTGTGAGTATCATCCCTACTATATTTTCGTTCGCAGCTTTACTACTTATCCTCACTTACATCTACGCCATCATTGGCATGTTTATGTTTGAGAAAAAAGATTTTGGAAGCTCTGACTTCAGCAGCATTCATGATTCGTTCATTACGCTATTTCAAGTGATGACGCTGGATAGTTGGGCGGAAATGATGAAGGACATTATCGCTACTATTAACTCTCCATCGCCCATTGTGATAGAAATCTACTTTATAAGCTTCGTTATTCTTACCGCTATCGTTGCATTTAATGTATTCATTGCCGTGATGACCTCTCATGTTCAGGATAAAATGACGAAAGCTAAGGAGGCTGATAGTAAAGAAAATGTGAACATTAATTCAACTGTGCAGGAAATGGTTATAGAAATTAAGAATTTAAAATCTGAAGTCACGGAGCTGAGAACGAAGATGTCCGGATAGAGTTTTAAAGAGCTTCGTGAGGACACGAACCTTAGCAAAGGAAATAGAATTTACATTTAAATGTTATTCGAGATGGTAAAGTATGATAGTCATACAAACTGTATTGAGTGCAATGAAGTTATTGATGCTCGAGTTTTTAATTTCTCGATTGGGCAATATCGTCACCCCCTTTGTAGAAGGCACCAGGAGTGGTTTAAAGATATTCTGGATTATTCGTCAGCAACGGATGAGGCCATAGATTTATATTTTGCATTAAAGGAACGTGGTGTACCCGCAAAACTAGAAAAGTCTGATGGATTCAAGACCATTGACATTGCGGTTCCTCATGCGAAAGTTAACATAGAAGTTGATGGTGGTCATCATAATTATAATCCTAAGCAAGCAATGAGTGATTTAAGGAGAACCCTTCATTCATTTAAGAGAGGATACTCAACCCTAAGAATACCAAATTCACTCGCTAAGTATGACTTAGATCAGGCAGCTGACCTAATAACTGAGTTTTTAATTGAAAGTAGAAACCGGAAGAAAAAGAGCTTTTGACTAAGTTGTTAAGTTAGCTGTTTCAAGGTATAAAACCCGTTAACTTTCTCATATGAAAGATGGACAGCGGCTTTGGAGTCGAGATGAGTTAATACTCGCCATCAATCTTTACATCAAGCTTCCATTCGGTAAAATGCACAGTCGAAATGAAGAAGTAATCAACCTCGCAAAAATATTAACTAGAACCCCATCTTCTGTTGCACGCAAGCTTGGCAACTTCGCCAGTTTCGATCCTGCACTGTTGGCACGCGGCCTTAGAGGGCTACCCAATGCAAGTAAGTTAGACCGTGAAATCTGGAATGAATTCTACCAAAATTGGGATGTGTTGTTTATTGAGAGTGAAAGAGAGATGGCCAAGAAGCTAAACGGAACTCCTAATGAATTGTACATGATTGATGATGCAATATCTTATGTTGGAGAAGATGCGACTAGAAATGTAAACATCAGGCTAAATCAATCAGTGTTTCGAGATATTCTTTTAGCTAATTATGATGGTCGCTGTTGCGTTACGGGGATCGATAAAGTAGAATTGTTGGTAGCTGGGCATATTGTTCCGTGGAGTCAAGATAAAAACAATCGACTCAATCCAAGGAATGGCCTACTTCTAAACGCACTTCATGATAGAGCTTTTGAGCATGGCATGATCACACTGGATGAAGATTTTAAGATTAGAGTTTCTCCACTAATGAAAAAGAAAGAAACAATAAAAAGTATACAACAAAACTTTCTACGTTTCGAGGGCAAATCAATTACTCTTCCTAGAAAGTTTCTTCCAGGAATGGAATTTCTAAAAATCCATCGACAAGAGAAATTTAAATCCTAAGCTAGGCTTAATAATTACCCTTTCTTTTTCCTCTCCTTCGGTACTTTCCCAATCCTCACATCTCCTTTTAAGATTAGTCCGCAGGCCTTGAGCACGAGTTCTTCAAAATCATCTTCATCGATGGAAATGTTTTGCCAAACAGTCTCGGCCTTGCCTAGCAAACTAACCGAGCGCATGCAGGGAAACTCTTTCTTTAAACTCTGGTGATGCTCAAGTGGTGACGCAAGCCATACACCATTGTCGTGGGGGTAGTCTGGCCGCTGGCGTAGCATGAGTACCATTTTGTCGCCGATGTATATTGCAAAACAACCGAACATGGGTTTGATACGGGGATGCAGGCGGTCGAGGGCTTCTATGACGAAAGGGAAAGGGAGTTTTTGTTTCATCATGGTGAGGAGTTAGTAGTTAAAAGTTAATAAGGAATAAGTTAAAAGCGCTCTTAGAACTTCGGATTGAAATATGAGTAGTGCAACTAGTCAGTAATGCCTTATTGTCTATTAACAAATGACTATTTCACCTAACGACCTTGTTCAGTCTTTCAATCTTGGGGATACCGGATCGCGCATGACCCCACGCTCTTGCTGTCCGGCATGACAAATTATAATCGAGATTTGTGCTTGG
>Ga0206968_10050_pt1 | contig 30773 bp, 32 predicted proteins | sample Alteio_BWOrgHeat_22_FD_153254 | JGI IMG/M metagenome (GOLD analysis project Ga0206968, IMG submission 153254) | Enriched cells from forest soil in Barre Woods Harvard Forest LTER site, Petersham, Massachusetts, United States -... | ecosystem: Environmental > Terrestrial > Soil > Temperate forest >... | reverse complement strand
TTTATTCAATATGTATAACGATATGTTTATAAAAGATTTAAAAAATGTTGATGAGTCTTGGTTGCATGCAGAAATACCGCAGTACATTTATGAAACAATTGACGATGAAGTAATTGCATTGAAAGCAAAAAATTCATTTTTTAATTTGAAGGTATATAAAGCAGGGGATTTTCTATTAATCAACATGTCCTATGAAGGACAGTCTATGACAAATTTTCAAGAATTTAACATCACCTTACCTTTATTGAGTAATGATGGTGGGCTTACGTGGTTTAGATTAAAAACCGATATAAACTTAGAAAATTTTAAAAACGGTACAACAGAGATAAATGAAAGTAATAAATACACTAGTAAATATAGTTATAATCATATTACTGATTTTTATCTTAAAGATAATAAGTATAATATTATTCTAAATGGTCTTAAATTATACCAAGATAGTGAAGAGGATTTTGGTAAAAATGAGAGAGTGAGTCAGTATAAAACCATCCATTATGAATTTTCAAAAGAAGAGCTTTTGAATGATAAGCCATTTAATAAAGATCCCACCAATATTCTTGATTTTAAATATTATATGAAAAGTATAACAGACAATAAGTATTGGTTTGTACAGGGAGCTGATTACAAAGAATCGACTTACGAAATCTATTCAATAGTATAAAATCACAATAAATTATAGGAAATAAATGAATATTAAATTATTGTTATTAGCAATATCTTTGTTTATATGTCAATTTTTAAATGCCGCATCACCGATTAAAATGGCAGATATTGATATATTTAAATTACCTGGCATGGAAAATTATGATACAGATAATGGTTGGTCTTATTATAAAACAATTAATTTTAAAAATAATTTTTATATTATAGCGGCAAAAAAAACGAAAAATAAACCTTTAGAGCTTATAATAAATAAGTCAGATGATGGCTATCAAACATTTCATCAGCAAAAAACAATACTACCAGAAGTGAATACTAGCGGCTACGGTCATATTTCAATAGAATTAAAAGCCACCACCCAAGCAATGTTTCTAATAGTGGAAACTAGATATAGTTTAAGCACCAATTATTTATTCAAATCTGATGATGGTCTAAAATGGGATTTGTTAACAAATTTTCCAGCATATGATAATTTTACCGATCATAAAATTTCCACATCTGATAGTTTAATTGCTTTAAAATATAAAGATAGAACTAATTTTAATGAAAATAATATTCTTAGTTCTGACTTTGCCAACACTTGGTCTTCTGTAAAATCACCATGCATGAAATATTTTATGTTTGATTTGGTTGACAATAAAGTATTTTGTAAAAATAGTAATGAAGAATTATTTTTTCTGGATGCTGCTAAAATTAATGAAACCACCCCAAGATGGAATAGAACTAATCTACCGCTATATAAAAAATATTTAGATGGCAGTGAAGTGATATATCTAAAATTAAATAATATTGGTACTATCTTTAAAGTTGGTAGTCATTTGTTTTCAAGAGTAAAATATAGAGGTGAGTCTTGCACAACACCCTATACTTACGATTATGAGACTTTATTATTTTCTAAAGATGGAGGTTACAATTGGCAATTGTTAAATTTAGATATAAATTTCGGTTCACATTTTAATGGCCCAAATGATGAAAAAGACGACTGGATAGATTTAATTGGAATTGTTGAAGGTATCGATAGTTATTATTTACTTAGTGAACCTGAATCTCTGTATTCAGAAAGATATACTAATATACATGAGATATTGAAAACAACTTTAGATAATAACGAGACTATAGATACTACACCAACTTATATAATTAGTGATTATACATACAATAATTATGACCTAAACTCGACATTTTCTATTTTTCCTAATGAGTTTATACTTAAAAATAAAGCCTCAAATAAAGAAAATGAATTTAGTATATATCGAGTAAGGTAGTAAAGATGTCTTATTGTCATCACCGCGAGGCTTTGTTACGTAGATGATATTTGTCATTCCTGTATAGGTTCATCCTTTCGATTCCTCAGGACAGAGATGACAAGTTTGACGGAAAATATACTTATTTCCACTTGATAAAAATTACTGGATCCCCGCCTTCGCGGGGATGACAGATCATAAAAAAAAATTACTAGATGATATTTGTCATCCGGGCCAAGCGCAAAGCATACAGACAGGGTTTGTCACTTTTGAATTGTCATCCGGGCCAAGCGCAAAGCATACAGACAGGGTTTATCACTTTTGAATTGTCATCCCGGCCAAGCGCAAAGCGCGCCGAGCCGGGATCTATTCTAAAAGATCTCGGTTCTGCGCTCAGTTCCACTGGCCTTGACAAAGGTGACAAGTTTGACTGAAAATATACTTATTTCCACTTGATAGAAATTACTGGATCCCCGCCTTCGCGGGGATGGCAGATCATAAAAAAAATTATCTGCGCAACAAAGTCTTCCCGCGAAGCCTGGGATCAAAGTGGCTGCTGTTAACACTGTATGATTACATTTATGAACGCTGAGAAAATAATAATTACTAAAGACAAATACCGTTTAATCAACGAAAAATTTATTTCAGAAAATAAACCAAACGTACTTTTTTTACCCGGTGGCCTTGGTTTTGGATCAGAATATTTTCTGCCAGTGATTAATAATCTTAACAGCGTTGCAAATTTATGGCGTTTAGATTTCCCCGATGATGGATCTAATAGATTCAACGAAGCTATAGATTTTGATAACACTTGGCGTCCAGGATTAATTGAAGCTGTAAAAGCATTGGATAATGTTGTTCTTATTACCCACTCTGTATCTGCAATGTTGGCTTTGACAATTCCAGAATTAGATAAAATATTAAAAGGATTTGTAATTATTGCTAGTGCACCTTCTGCTAAGTGGCAAATTGGGTTATTAGAACGCGCTAAAAATTATAATTTACCAAGTTTAGAAAAATTAAATTATATTTATGCTCAGAATAAAAATGATCACACGTTTAAAGAATTTTTCTTGTCGCTTTTGCCATATTATATAAAACCTGATTATCTTGAATCTGCAAAGAAATTGTTTGATGCTCTGTCTTATCATTATATAAGATATGAGTGGAGTCAGAATTATTTTCAAATTAATAAATACCAAGCAATTAGTCCTAAAGAAACGCCGACTTTAATATTAGGATCACATAGTGACATAATTACCCCTATATCTTTATTTAAAGATGAGCCAGATTTTTTACGATCTAATATAAGTTTTTTTGAAATTAAAAATGCTGGGCATTTCCCATGGATTGAAAAACCTAAAAGTTTTAAACAAAGTTTAGAAAAATTTTTAATTAATTTGTGTTAAACTATTAAGTAAAAACAATATACTTTTACCCAAACTTATAAAGTATTGCATTTTCTTTAAGAATATCATTAAACCACTAATATGACTGATTTTTTAATTAAACTGCTTCGATTACATTCAAAAATACAAAATATTTTGCAGTCTTTGCTTGAAATTATCTTTATCACTCCGGCATTCATCATATATAGTTTTGTATTTTTCTTAATTATAGCTTCGCCAATTTATTTGATTATTTTTTTAGTAGTGACAGTTGGGGAACCTTTGCCTTTTGAATCAAATAAAAAACCTCTATTTTTCTGCTGTATAGCTTTATTGATAACTTTTAATAGTAAAAAAATAATGTCTATATTTAGTAATTCTATGGAGCGCTACTCAAATAATTTTGCTGAGCCTAAGAGCAAAAAAATTGTTTATATTATAAATTGTGGAATTAATTTTACGTTGATATTATCTATCAGAGCAGTTATTAGTTCCTTGAAATACCTAGCAGCTAGTTCAGATAGTTTATATTGGAAATTAAAAAATTTAAATGATGTCTTAGCTATACATAGTGTGGTAGGTTTACAAAATATACAATCTATTTCAAACCAAGCAACTACTACGCCCCGGGCCATAGCGATTCGGCGACCCCAGCGTGTAAATCCACTGTATAATTTATCAATCCCTGAATCTACGGTGGCTCATCAAATAGGTGCACCACTGGAAGCCGTACCTAATTTTCATTACCCTCTTATCGCAACTAGCAATAGGCCATAATTTTAGAAAAATATTTTATTTATATAAATAAATTTCCATAATTGCATCTAGTGGTATTTTACCATTATATAGATGATAATATTTATTCGTTCCGCCCGGATTTGTTTCATAAACTAATTCACCAGTTATTTTTACTGGATCAATTTTAGCAATTAGAAGATTTAGTTCATCCGCCCAATATTTAGCTACAATTTTGTCAATTTGATCATATGTGGCTAAATGAATAAATTGTGTATCATTGTAAAGCGGTTTTATATATCCTAGTTTTTGGCTTTCATCCAAATTTCTAGATGGGAAAATTTTGTAAATATCATGTTTTGTATCCATAGCATTTGCTCTGATTATTTGAGACATACAAAAAAATAAAATAATTATAATAACTGATTGTGTAATCTTCTTAAGGGCTAAAAATGCCATTGAATTGAAGTCTGAAAACTTTTATAGGATTTATACTATATTTTAAAATTTAATACAATACGAAATAACTATCTTTTAATTGATTAGAGAAATAATTCCTGCTAGGATTATGAATTGATTCTAGGCCGGGGTGGCGGAATTGGTAGACGCGCTGGATTCAAAATCCAGTGATGGTGACATCATGTCGGTTCGATTCCGACCCTCGGTACCATATTTGGTGGAACTTTAGATTCAATCTTATTTACTTTTTTCTGTTTTAGCTTTATTTAAAACATCATTAATAAATTTGGTCTTAGCCTCAGTATAAAGTTCACGATCATAAGTATATTGTTTTGCTAATTTTATTTTAAGTTTTTCATATTCACTAGCTGTTTCAGGATGAATCCGTAAGTAATCCCTGAAATTAATTTTATCTTGCCAATGTTTAGAAGCAGGTTCAACAATATGCAAATGGTGAGTGCGTTTCTCCCCATAAGGCGGCATACCTTTGACAAAAAACATTCGTTCTTTATCGGGATTATCCTCCCAATCTACGTAATCTAAGGTTTTAAGTTTATCTATGGCTATTTGCTCAATTGCACTTAATGAATCCACCGCAATTTGAATATCAATAATGGGCTTTGAAAGTATTCCTGGGATAGCAGTGCTACCAACATGCTGAATGTCTAATATATGTTTAATTGGTAAAATTTCATAAAGTCTTTTGATTTCAATTTTAGCCATGTCGGGCCACTGTGGATTGTAAGGTACTAATGCTATTTGATCACTTTTATAGATTTCAAATTTGTGAACTATACTGTCAAAATACTTTGTCTCCCCTACATAGACCATACCAGATTTTTCTAATACTCTACGAGATTCTTTATTTATAGGATTAATAACAGCAACCAGTTTATTGACTGTTAGGTTATTAAACCCCCAGACAATTAATGCTTTCGTTAACTCTGTCGCATATCCTTTACCCCAGTATTGTTTTTTTAGACGATAACCAATTTCAATATCTGGTTGGGTATCATCATAACCAAGATATTGAATACCCGCTTGTCCAATAAGAATACCACTGCCTTTTTCAAAGACTGAGCACAAACTACAGCCGTGTTTTTGATGATGGTCGATGGCTTTTGTTAACCATTGTTTAACTTCATCTTTGGTACGCACACCTTGGCCGATATATCGCATAACATCAGCATCGGATTGTAGTATGTATAAACCATCTAAATCTTCGATAGTTGATGGTTTAAGAATTAATCGCTCTGTTTCTAAAAAAACATTCATATTTGGCGACAAGAGAGTTATTTCTTATATACACTTGGCAAACCTAGAGGCCTAGTTTTAAATCTACGGGCAATCCAAAAGTACATGGGTATATCTTTTGAGATAATCTTTTCAAATTCTTGATTAAACAAAGTTGCATCATGCTCTAGATCAGATCCGGTTATAGCCAAAGGTTCGCTAACAGTGATAGTAAACTTAGTGTAATCATTTTTATCTCTAAGGTAGCTTAAGGCTATAATGTTAGCATTGGTAAGTTTTTTGTATTTCGATAAAGAAGTGCTTGTAGCAGCTGTTACGCCAAAAAATGGGACAAATACGCTACGTCTACGGCCAAAATCCTGATCAGGCAAGATGCCAACCGCAGTTTTACTGTTTAAAGCTCGGATAATTTGCCTTGTGTTACTTTTTAGAATAGGATTTTTATATATCTTGAGTCGGGCTTTTTGCATGAAATAATTTACTATAGGATTGTTCATGTGCCTGAAAACTGGGCTAAATTCATATTTTTGAATCAAAACTTTACTTACTAATTCCTGACTAGAGGCATGCGGAGTAATAATAAGTAAGGGTTTATCATCATTCAATAAGTGTTTTAGAGTAGTTTCGTTTTCAATGGTAAGTTTTTTTGAAAGGATATCAATTATTCTTGAAGAGCCAAACCATGCTAATGCTGTTTCGCAAATACCTATTCCTAAAAATTTTAGATTTTCTTTGACTAAAAACTCTATTTCATTGGAAGTTTTATCAGGAAAACAAAGAGTTAAGTTAGTTCGAATAATATGCTTACGCTCAGGAAAACATTTATAAACAAAAAGACCGATTAATTTACCCAAAGAAATTAATCGATCATATGGTAACTGCGCTATAATCCAGATAATTAAAAAACTAGGCCAGGTTAAGAAATATTTAGGAGAAAACATCCTTCTAGTAGAATGTTTATAGATTTTAGTCATAAGTTTTTATTCAAATATTAGTAATATTACCATATAATTACTGTTTAGTATAAATCAAGATCAATCACAAATGATAAAGATTAATCCGCATAATAACAACCATGTTAACAAAACTAATATATTAGTAATTGGCGATATAATGGTTGACAGGTATTGGTTTGGCTTCCCAAAAGCCTTATCCAAAGACGCGCCGGTAGCTGTATTATCAATCAATACTTCAGAGGATAGGCCTGGTGGTGCGGCAAATGTTGCGCTTAATATCAAAAAATTTGGCAGCAAAGTTGCTCTATTAGCTCCAATAGGCAATGATAAAGACGGTGATAATTTAAAAAATATTTTAACTACTGAAGGTATAGAGCAACACTGGATCTATAACGATAATAAGACAATCACTAAGCATCGCATCTTAAGTAACAAGCAACAATTAGTTCGCATAGATTTTGAAAAAAAATATAATCCTATTCCACTTGATGATGAAATTAAGAAAATTATAAATAGTTACAAAGTAATTGTATGCTCTGATTATAATAAGGGAACATTAGATAATTGTGCAGAAATTATTTGCTATGCTAAGACTAAAGGCAAAATTGTAATAGTTGATCCCAAAGGTCTTAATTTTGGCAAATATCAAGAAGCTTTTATGCTAACTCCTAATTACAAAGAATTTACAGACGTTGTTGGGGCTATTAATAATCAACATGATTTTGATACTAAAGCTTATAATCTTATTAATAAACTTGAATTACAATATCTTTTAGTTACCTGTGGTAAAGATGGCATGATTTTATTCGGCCGTGATAAATTTAAGTATTCTACCAACTCTTATGCTAATCAAGTCTATGATGTTACAGGAGCTGGTGACACAGTGTTAGCGCAAATGGCTATTTCATTTGCTAATGATGAATCTAAAGAACAAGCTGTCGAATTAGCATCACATGCTGCAGCTATAGTAATTAGCAAAGTTGGGACCGGCTTTGTTACAGATACTGAAATAAATAATCAGATTGCCCAATTTACAAGTGAGAATGAAGCAGAACTAGAAGATAAAATTGTTAAATTTGAATTACAAGAAGATTATAATAATTTTGTAGATAATATAGCCAATCTAGAAAATAGTTATATCTACAATTGGACTTCTTTTAAAAATTTATTTGAAATAGAACATGTTAAAAAAATAAATGCTCTAAAAGAGTTATATTCAAATATTTTTGTTATTTTAGATTTAGAACAACAAAATTCACAAGAAACACTTAAAATTAACAACGTCCATTCGCAATCTGAATTAGCTTATATGATAAGCAAAATTTCAGCTGTCAATAAAGTATTATATCGTGAATATGCTTAATTTTTTATATACCTTATTTTTTTTACCATTAGTATTAATTAGAATTTTGTACAAAGCGGTGCGAAACCCTAAATATTTAGTTCGTGTTTCTGAACGTTTTGGCATTTATAATGACCATTCGCAATTAAAGCCTAAAAATACTAGTGTAGATATATGGCTGCATACTGTATCAGTTGGAGAATTTTTAGCTACAAAACCCTTGATATTAGAGCTGTTAAAAATAAAACCAGATTATAAAATACTTATAACTTGCACCACTTTAACTGGCTCTGAATTAATAAGTAAATTTATAGAACAAAATAAAGTTTTCAATCTTTATCATGTCTATTATCCATATGATAACACAATCATTTGTAATAGATTTTTAAATACTTTTAAACCAAAATTGGCAGTGTTTCTAGAAACTGAAATTTGGCCCAAAATGTTCACTCAAATAAAGCAGCATGATATCAAATTATTTATTATTAATGCCAGATTGTCTGAAAAGTCTTTTAATAATTATTTTAGATTTCAAAAATTCATCAAACCTATAATAAATAAAGTTGATCTTATAGTCTCACAGGGTAACCTAGATCAAACCAGATTTCTTAAATTAGGTATTGCTTCTGATAAAATAATCACCTACGGGAACATAAAATATAATATAAAATTACCTGATGATTTAGATTCTAAAAGTAATGAATACAAACAAATTTTAAATATTAAAAATAATTTAGTTCTTATAGCCGCAAGTACACATAATGGTGAAGATGAGATTATAATAAATATATATTTAAAGCTCAAAAAAGTTTATCCAGATCTTTTATTAGTCATTGTCCCACGTCATCCAGAACGGTTTAGTAAAGTTTATAATCTTTGTTTAAATACGGGATTAAATACAAAAAAATTTAGTGCTATAAGTTTTGATTTAAAAACAACAAAATCAAATAATTTAGATAATGTAATTTGCCCAGATATTTTTGTTCTAGATACCATAGGCCAATTATTATATTTTTATAATTTAGCTGATTTAGCTTTTATCGGCGGTAGTTTAATACCAATTGGCGGTCATAATCCTTTAGAACCTGCGGCGTTAAAAATCCCAGCTATAATGGGTCCTAATTATTATAATTTTTCGCAAATAGTCGATAATTTAAAAGAAGCTAATGGCATAATAATATGTGAAAATAATAATGCTTTAGAAGCAAGTTTATTAAAATTATTAGGTAACCAAAATCTTCGTCGTGATTTGGCCGATAATGCGTTTAAAATTATAGAACAAAATAAAAATATTTTAGAAAAATATGTTACTTTGCTTATAGAGAATTGATAATAATACGGATATTATGCAAAAATCTGATTTAAACCAGTTATTTGATGCCTGCCGACAAAAATTTAATTCTAATCCCAATCCTGATTATAATTCACGTATATATTTATTAAAATTATTAAGAACTATCATAATCAATAATACAGACGCTATTATAACAGCTATCAATACGGACTTTGGTTGCCGGCCTAAATCTGAAACACAAGTTTTAGAAATCTTTTTGAGCTTACAATGTATAGATTTTGCAATAAAAAATCTAAATAAATGGTTAAAGCCCCGACATCATAAAACTTCTATCTGGTTTTGGCCTAGTAGATCCTATGTGCAACCAATACCTCGCGGAGTAGTTGGAATAATATCTCCTTGGAATTATCCTTTATTTTTAACTATAACGCCGCTGGTTGCTGCAATTGCAGCAGGTAATATAGTAATGATTAAATTATCAGAACACGTACCAAATATCTCTAATTTGCTTAGTAATATATTATCTAATATCGCTACTATAATATTAGGCGACAGTAATATAGCGGCTGAATTGAGTCAATTACCATTTGATCATTTATTATTTACCGGGGCCACCCAAATTGGTAAATCTGTAATGCACGGCGCTAGTAATAATTTGACTTCATTAACACTAGAATTAGGTGGGAAATCTCCAGCTATAATAGCTGATAATATTACAGCTAATATCGTGCATAATATTTGGCTGGGTAAAATATTTAACGCAGGACAAACTTGTATAGCACCGGATTATTTGTATATACCTAAAGGTACAAAAGAAAAATTACTAAATTTTAGTAAATCTTTTGTTATTCAAAAAATACAGTCCATAGACAATTTAGATTACTGTGCTATTTTAAATAAAACCAATTATGACCGAATATTAGATTTGCTAAAAAACTCTATTGAACAAGGAGCAATCTGGCAACCTCTAACAGTCGGGCCATGGCATAGTTGTGATAATAACATTTATAAAATCGCGCCTGGATTATTATTTAATATAAATAATAATATGAAAATAATGCAGCAAGAGATCTTTGGTCCTATCTTACCGGTCCTAGAATTTGATACTATATCTGATATTTTAAATACTTTAAAAAACAAACCAAAGCCATTAGCAATATATTTATTTACTAAAAATAGTAAAATAAAAAACATATTTATTAATAATACCATTAGCGGTGCTTTAAATATAAATAGCACTATCGTTCATGCTGCACAAGAGGATTTACCATTTGGAGGGGTAGGTGAAAGTGGTTTTGGAGTGTACAGAGGTAAATATGGGTTTGATACTTTTTCGGTATTAAAGCCAATATATAAACAATCTAGAATAAATATTTTTGATAAATTTTATCCGCCAAAAAAACCTTGGCAAAAAATAGTTTTAAAATTAATGCTTAGATAATCAAATAAAATAATAGAGAACAATAATATGCCCAAAAAACAATCTGTCGTAATTTTCCCTGGCACTTTTGATCCTATAACCTTAGGTCATCAAGATTTAGTAGAACGTGCGGCAAATCTATTTGATAAAATTATTATAGCTGTTGCGGATAATATAAATAAAAAAACTGTTTTACCGCAAGACGAACGAGTTAAATTATGTAAAAATATTTTTAAGGATTTTGATAATATAACAGTTTGTGGTTTTAAAGGCCTATTAGTTAATTTCGTAAAAGCTAATAATTGTAATACCATTATTAGAGGTCTTAGAGTAATTAGTGATTTTGAATATGAATTTCAATTAGCAAATATGAATCGAAGGTTAAAGTCGGATTTTGAAACCGTATTTTTAACCCCATCAGAACAATATTCTTTTATATCATCGACTATGGTGCGTGAAATAGCTGCCTTAGGTGGTAATATTGAGGCTTTTGTCGCGCCAGAAGTTGTTGTTGCAATGACCAAATTTATGTCCAATGATTCTTAAGCTCTGGCTGTATAATTTGGTATATAATTAGGTGAGAAATTATCTATTGGAACTATTGTTTCATTTGGTGGTTCTTGGGCACGTCTTAACCATCCAATAGGTAATAGTGTCGTCGCTGGTTCTTGAGGTAAATAAATTCTTTGTAGATTAATAACTGGACCAACAATAACTGTAGATCTTTGACTTAAGTATTCTACACGATTCTTTTTAGCTGTTTGGTAATCACGTAAACATTTTGTGGTTAACTGATTCACATAGCCACTTATTAAATTACAAATCAAAACTGTAGTACCAATTAGGATACCAGTTAATAGCGGATCATATTCTAATTGCATAAATCGTGTAAACAATAACTGCCATACACTACCGCCAACAGCACCTATTGTTGCACAAAGGGCTACTAAATGGGCGATTTGTTCTAATGAAAATATTGTATCTTGTTTATTTCCAAAACCCATAGCGGTTGTAAGATTCGAAGATTTTTTATGAATTTTTTGAATTATTAATAATATTTTTGCCAATAAAGCTGCTATAAAACCTGCGGTAAAGCCTTCGGCTAGTCCCGTTGCCCAAAAAGATAAATATCCTGCAGTTACTTCTGAATTACCGTGGTTCGTATAATATTGAACCGCAGCTGTTTGTGCACCATCCCAAGATAATATTGCTATAGATGTAGCTATTATTATTATTATATCTGTTGATAATTTATTATGTTTTTTACCAGGAATAATGTATTTAATTATGCAAATACAAAACATAGCAAGAGTGCAATAAAGCCACTGGGCAAAGGTACATTGTGTGGAGTTATCGCTTTTTTTCCAATTAAATCCTAATTGTGCGGCACTTAGATATCCCCAAAGAACATCACGCATGAAATTATAGATCATTGCCCAGATAATAAGTTTCCAAGTTGGTTTATCTAAACCAATATAGGTAGGAGCTTCACATGGTGGATTAGGGGCATTTGGTATACCGTTTTGGGCAGAATTTTGTGGAAGCATATTAAAACTATGGGCTTGGAGGAGGAGGCGCACTGGCGCCAGGGGTAGAAGCGGCTTGGCTTACATCACCTGCTATTGCTTTACTAGATTGTGCTTTGGTAATTAATGCTTGCCCAGCTAGCTTGAAACATAATAATAATGGATTTTCTCTTAACAAAACGCCATCAGCAATTGGTCCCCGGTTGTCCCATAACGTTGTCATTGTGCTCTTAATAACAGGAAAAACAGTTGTTTTGGCAAATGGTACTACACGATCTGTGATAAATGGCTGTACAGTATCTGTAAGATAAGTAACCGCACCATTAACATAAGACCATATAGTATTTACAGCACTACTTGCCGATTGTATGCTTTGATCTTTTACATTGGCTTGGGCTAAAATCTTGGGTAATAAATCTTTACGAAGACCAGATGGAATAGATTGTGAAATTTCATATAGATTACCAATATCTAATATAAGTCCTTGTAGCTGTTCTCGAGACATTTTTTCTAAAAGTAGCTCTATAAGCTCTATGCGATGCCTTTCTGGAAATAAATATATTAGGATTTGTAAATCTAATCCAGTGGTAATAACGCTCAAATCTTCCGATCTGATTGTATTTTTCACAAAGCCTAATTTATATCGTTGAGATAAATTTTCAAAATCTTCTTCTTTATCGTCTTGTGAATCTACCTCTATCGATGAATATAAATCCTGATCGGGTAATTGATAGAGTGTATAGAGTAATTGCTGAAATTTTGGATTAGGGTGACTGAGATAGTTTGCAAAATTATCCCGATGTTCTGTTGTTATTATTGTAGCGATATGCGGGAGATTTAAAATTTCACTGATATTTGCTGAAATAATAATTTGATTTGCAGGATAAAATTTACAAAGGATATATATAATGGCGTTAATCGGCGATAATAAAGTCAAAAAAGTAATAATTGAATCTTTATCATTTAATTTATTTAATAAATCATGATCTAAAAAAGCTAAAAAAATATCACGGTTTTGATCTTCAAAATTCGTGATGCAAGCCAAAATAGCTCTAGCATCAATTATATCTATATGTATTAATAAACTCCTGGCGAATCTTTTAATTGCATTATTTCTAGAAATTTCATCTGGATTAGCATTAATTTCGTTTATAAATTCCTGCATAGTTTTTTTTTGTTCAATATCACCAGGCATAAATTACTCTTTGTTTATGTATTTAAAGCCCATATTACCGCAAAAATTATTGAAATTGAAATTCTTGTAGCTATAGTAAAATTACGATATAGTAAAATTAGTCCATTTTGGACTTATTGGAATATTTTTCTAAACTTAGAAACTTCTTAAGAACTTAATGATTAAAAGAATTATAAATTTTGGTTACTCTAGTACTAATTTTTTAAATTGTTACCAAACTGAAACATCTTTATTTAGAGCAATTAAACTGGGCTTGATAGCTAAAGTAGAAGCATTATTAGAAAGCGGTGAACATATCAATACAAAAGTAAATGGTGAAAGTCCACTGCATTTAGCCATTATGGTTTGTGATTTAAAATTAGTAAATCTTTTGATTTCTAAAGGTGCTGATATCACTGCGACAAATTATTATAATCAAACCTGTTTATACTTGGCTACACATAGATCAGATGCCAATTGGGAATTGGTTGAAATTTTATTAAATGCCGGAGCGGATGTAAATAAGCCAGATTTTTTAGGTAGAAGACCGTTATTTAATGCCATATTTTACAATAATGAAAAAATATTAAAACTTTTAATAAATCATGGAGCAGATTTGAATGTTGTTGATGATCTTGGTGAGACATTTTTACACTATGCAGTACTTTATGCTTACGATAATCTAAATATAGCTAAGTTTCTTTTAGAGGTTGGTGTGGGGGATGTACCAAATAAGAGTGGCGTAACGGCTCTTAATATCGCTCAAAGTTTGGGTCGTTTTAAAATGGCGGCTCTTATTAGGGGAAATAGAATTATATTGGAATCTAATAAGATAAGTATTAGCAATAGAATTTAAATCAAAAATATAATTATTTTTGACAATGCTCACAATATACCGTTGCGCGACCTTGTTGTCTTATTGTGCTAAGGGCATTATGACATTTAATGCATGGCTTATCAGCACGACCATAGGCAGCTAATTGTTGTTTAAAATATCCTGGTTTGCCATCACTATGCATAAAGTCTTTTAAAGTTGTTCCGCCGCACTCAATGGCTTTTTCTAAAACTTTTTTGATTTCTAGAACTAATTTATTCCATTCTTTTAGAGTAATTAAATCAACAGATTTTAATGGATTAATTTTGGCATAGAATAAAGCCTCAGTAGCATAGATATTACCAACGCCAACAACATTAGAGTTTGTCATAATAAAATTTTTAATAGGCAGCTTTTTATTTTTGGCTTTATTAAATAAATATTCACCTGTTAAATTATCTGTTAAAGGCTCAGGACCAAGATCTTTAAATCGTATATGATTATCTACAGAGCCGTTCTCTATCCATAAGATAGCCCCAAAGCGTCTTGGATCATGGTATCGTAAGATTTTATTGTTATCTAGAATAATGTCGACGTGATCATGTTTTTTAAGTGGTATATCTGGGTCAACAACCCTAAGACTACCTGACATGCCTAAATGAATAACTAAAAGATTATTATTCGAATCTGTGTTTTTGATTTTAAATAATAAATATTTGCCACGACGAGTGATATCAGTAATTTTGCTGTTAGGCAGTGCGGTTTTTAAGATACTAGGGACTGGCCAACGTAGGGCAGGTTGTCTAATTATAATATTTTTTATTACTGTATTTTTGATGTGTGGTAACAAACCACGCTTGATCGTCTCGACTTCTGGTAGTTCTGGCATGGGAGTAATGTAGTTGAAAGTTGAAACTCAAGATTGTGCTAGTCTGGGATCAGATCCTAGTTAGGCTCTGATCCGTTTATCAAACTAGGGATATACAGTTCGTTACTTAATCTTATCTTCCACATACTCAGCGTGCTTGTTCATCACAGGATCGAACTTCTTACGCTTTAATTTATCAGGCGTATTACGCTTGTTTTTAGTGGTTGTATAAAAATGATGACTTATGCTTGAACGCATTTTAACTTTAACTCTCATCTTTAGCCTCTTTTACTATTAGCTTCAATTTGTTCTAGTACTGCTTCTATGCCGTTTTTATTAATAGTACGCATGCCTCTTGCAGATACTCTTAGTGTCACAAAGCGTTTTTCAGCTTCTAGCCAAAAACGTTTTTTGTGTAAATTTACACGAAATTTTCTTTTAGTTTTATTATTGGCATGTGAAACATTATTCCCAGAAAGTATTTTTTTTCCGGTAACCTGACATCTTCTTGGCATAACGCCGCCCCTTAATTAAAATGTTAAACAAGAATTTATACCAGGTTTTGCCAAAAATTACAAGGCGGCTATAAAAATCAAGATAAATATTTAGAAATATATTAGATTAATGCATAATATATCAAGATATTAAAGCTAAATTATATGAGTTATATAACACATGAAAGTAGATATTAAAATTTTAGACAAAAGATTAAATAATCATGTTGATTTTCCATTACCTGCATATGCGACTAACGGCTCAGCTGGCCTGGATTTAAGGGCTTGCATTAATGAACCGTTATGTTTAGAGCCAGGTAGCGTAAGTTTGATTAACACTGGCATGGCTATATATATAGCTGATCCAGGCTACGCAGCTATGATTTTACCTCGATCAGGGTTAGGTCATAAAAACGGAATTGTATTAGGCAATCTGGTCGGTTTAATTGACTCAGATTATCAAGGCGAATTGAAAGTATCTTGCTGGAACCGTAGTAATGATCATTATACTATTCAGCCAGGTGATCGCATCGCGCAATTAATAATTGTTCCAGTTGTAAAAGCCGAGTTTAATATAGTTTCAGACTTTACAACTACTGACAGGGGTGCAGGCGGCTTTGGGCATTCTGGAAAAAACTAAAATGACCCAAGCAATTAATAAAGACATATTTCGAGCTTATGATATCCGCGGAATAGCGTATGAACAATTAGATGAAGCCACAACCGAGCAAATAGGGTTAGCTTTAGGAACGCAGGCTATAAAACAAAACTGCCAAACAATTGTAATAGCACGAGATGGTCGATTATCAAGTCCTGATTTATGGGCAGCTTTAACTAAAGGTCTTTTAGCGACAGGTATTAACATAATAGACATTGGTATGGTACCAACACCTGTCCTATATTTTGCAACATATTATTATAAAACTGGCTGTGGTGCAATGTTAACTGGTAGCCATAATCCTGGCCAATACAATGGTATAAAAATCATTATCAGTGGTGTTACAGTTTGTGGTGATCAAATTGAAAATTTGTATAACAGAATTATCAAACAAGATTATGTTTATAATACCGGCAGCTACCAAGAAAATTTTATAATTGATTATTATATTAAAGATGTAATTAGCAAAATAAAATTAAATAAAAAATTAAAAATTGTAATCGATAATGGCAATGGTATATCTGGCGTTATTGCACCACAATTATTTAAAGCTTTGGGATGCGAAGTAATATCTTTATTTGAAAATGTCGACGGTAATTTCCCTAATCATCACCCAGATCCAAGTAATTTAGAAAATTTAAAAGATTTAAGAGAAACCGTTTTAAAAAATAAGGCTGATGTCGGTTTAGCTTTTGATGGTGATGCTGATAGACTTGGGGTAATAACAAATACGGGTGATATCATTTTGCCGGATAAACAAATGATGTTATTTGCACAAGCTATTTTAAACAAAAATAAAGGGGCGACTATTGTTTTTGATGTTAAATGCAGTAGTCATCTTGATCAATATATATCCCAAAACGGTGGTGTCCCTTGTATGTGGAAAACTGGTCACTCACATATTAAAAATAAAATGCGTGAAACTGGCGCACTTTTGGCCGGGGAGATGTCTGGTCATATCTTCTTTAAAGAACGCTGGTATGGCTTTGATGATGCTTTATATTCAGCAGTAAGATTATTAGAAATTTTAGCAAATGATTATCCTGATAATACCTTACAAGATGTATATTCAAAACTACCAAATAGCATTAATACACCTGAGATAAATATTCCAATTAGTGATAATAAAAAATTTGTATTTATAGATAATCTTAGAAATAATCATAAATTTAATAATTATAATAATATAATTAATATCGATGGTCTAAGGGTAGAGTTTGCTGATGGCTGGGGGCTAATTAGAGCATCGAATACCACCCCATGTTTAGTCTTACGTTTTGAGGCAAATTCTGTCCAGGCTATGGAGAGAATCAAGACTGAATTTAAAAAAAATATTTTCTTGATAGACGATAGTTTGAATTTTTCTTAATTAATAACATATTGATTTCAAAGAATACCCATATGGACATGGTAGATACTGGTCTTACAAACTTACTATTTTCAAAAGTACGTCAATCTGTATTGTCGTTACATTACAATAAAATATTAGAACCATATGATATTTGACAATTTAATATACTTTCATCTAATTCAATATTATTAGAAAACAATACCAAAACGGTAGATCCCATTTGGAAATAACCCAATTCATCTAATAGGTTAAAGCTTATATTTTGATCAGAATAATTCCAAATAGATATTTTATTTTTGCAATGTTGTGCCGTAACCACGCCATGCCATGTTGTTACTATACTGCCAACCAGCATGGCACCAACCAAAATTACTGCCATATAACCTGAGTTGGTTTTAAATATACATATTACGCGTTCATTTTTGCTATATAAATTATTAATTAAATTTTGATTAGCTTTATGTACCGCAAATAATCTACCAGGGATATAAATCATTTTTTCTAATTTACCAGACATTGGCATATGGATTCTATGATAGTCTCTAGGAGAGAGATAAATAGTAAAATAACTGCCATGAGCAAAAATATCTGATAAAGATATTTTTAAGTTATTATCTTGGCCTAATAAACTAGCTAGATTAAAATATTTATTTTTTGCTTGATATAATAGATTATTTTTAATGCTGCCTATAGCGGTAATTATGCCATCGGCAGGGGATAATACATTATTTTCTAAGTTATTTAGATTTTTTCGTAATGATAAATCTAGTTTTCTTGTAAAAAAGTCATTAAAATTTTTATATAAATTTATATTTTTACGATCATAAATATTTAAATCAATTTTATTTTTCTTAATAAATAATCGTATTAATAAATTTTTTAGAAGTATATTGTTATTATTAGCTAATTTAAAAGTTATTTTTGATAGCAGATGGTGGGGAAGAATATATTGTAAATATTTTAACATAATTTATTTGCAGCTTTAGTATTCCAATATTAGTTTTGAGTCTGTAACCAACGTTCTAATATAATTGCAGCTGCTATGGCATCAAGATTTTCACCTTGCTTAATTAATTTGTTTTTTCGTAATTCAATAAATTTTTGTTTAGCCTCAAGGCTAGTATAACGCTCATCTACAGTGATAATTTTCAAATTATATTTTTCTGCAAATTTTATTTGAAGATCATCGGCAAAATTTTGTGCAAGTTTAGTTATCTCCTGACTACTGCCATTCGTATTGTATGGCATGCCGACTATGATTAAATTTGGTTTCCAAGATTTAATTAATGGCTCTATGTCTTCTTTGCTAGATATTATACATAAAGGAGTGGCAGTTTTTGTCAAAGTTTGACCAACTGCAACGCCAATTTTTTTTGAACCATAATCAAATGCTAGTGCGGTTAAGTACATATTTTATATGTATTTTATATTGTAGATTTTTGCTTAGATTTTGTATTTCTACTATTTGTATTTCTACTGTTTGTATTTTTGTTATTTGTAATTTTGCTATTTGTAATTTTGCTATTTGTAATTTTGCTATTTGTGATATTACTAAGAGTTATCGGATTTTTGATATTCAAAGTAGCTAATTTATCTTTAATAACTGGGCTATTAGATTCAGGAAATGGTCCTAATTGAACGCGATATATATTTTTGTTTTTATTTTTAACGCTTTGTAATTTTACGGGATGATCAAAGATATCTGATGCTTTATTAGTTAACTGTAATGCTTTTTTCTTATCCTGGAATGACCCAATCTGCATAACTATTAATCTACTATCTAATTTTGGATTATGACGAGGATTATTTTTAGTATCATGTTCAGTTATTTTTATTCTATGTGCATTTGGATCAATTGCTGTAAGTTTTACATGAGCAGTGCCTTTGCCAACTAGTCCTATTTTATGCGCTGCTGCATAAGATAAGTCTATTATACGATCGCTATGAAAAGGCCCACGGTCATTAATTTTTACTATAACGGATTTATTATTATCAGTGTTAGTTACTCGTGCATAGGTAGGTAATGGCAATGTTTTATGAGCACCAGTCATTGCATACATATCATAAGATTCACCACTTGAAGTTCGTTTGCCATGAAACTTTGTACCATACCAAGAGGCTAGACCGGATTGCGTAAAGCCTTTACTTTCGTCCATAGTAAAATAGCGTTTACCAAAAACTTTATAACTTTCTGGATTACCAAATTTACTTTTAGGTTCGTATTTTGGAATAGGTTCTTTGACTTGAGATAAATCAACAGGACCAGGGGGCGGGCCATCCTCGTCACTAAATGTGTTGATTGTACAACTTGTAATATTAAAAATAATTATTAATACAACAAGAAATTTAAGAGTTAAATTTTTTTGCATTACTCAGTAGTCTATACTTTTTTTGTCTGCATTACTACTTTAGTTTTTTGATATTCTTGTTTAATTTTTTCACTTAAGAGATATACTGCTAAAGCATAATTTTGGCTATTGTTATACTTTGTTATCACATAGAAATTATTAAAACCTAATCTATATTGTTTACCAGTTTTTTCTTCAAATGATAATAAGCTAGTATTTAAATTATTATAATTATTTTTAAATTTGTTTTTTGATTTGACTTCTGGATTTACTAAATTTATACCAAGGTTAGTTAATTTTTTCACGGGTAATTTTGGTTGTAACTTATCAATATGTTTTGCAATTAAATTATAATTCTTTTTATTTAATTTCTTAAGTGAAACTTCTACAGTAATAGGTTCATTTGTTTTCCAACCGAATTTATTAATATAATTAGCTACGCTGCCGATCGCATTAGCAGTGTTGTTTTCAAGATCACGATTGCCACTGTTAGAATAATCTATTGCGTAATTTCTAATACTACTTGCTATAAATTGGGGATAACCCATAGCGCCTGCATAAGAGCCTAAATAAGTTCTTGGATCCGAATTTTCTTCATGAGAAAAAACTAAAAAATGTTCCAGTTCACTTATAAAAAATTTTGATCTTGGTGGATAATAAAACGCTAATGTTGCAAGAGTATCAAGTACAGGGAATTTGCCTTTATTATTACCATAGAAAGTTTCAACGCCAATTAATGAAACAATAAGCTCGGCAGGAACCCCATATTGCTTACTAGCTTTGTCTAAAACTTCAGCATTTTCTTGCCAAAATTTAACTCCAGCCTTTACACGATTATCTTGCAAGAATAAACTTTCGTAACGGTACCAGGGTAATTTTTCGGCTGGCTTTTGAATTAGTTTAATTACATCAGCTTGATATTTAGCATTATATAAAAAATTACTTAAATCATATTGATCTAAATTATATTTATCAGCCATGTAAGTAATAAAGTCATCAACTTGTGGACCTGAAATATAGTCAGGATCTGCAGCATATATATTAGTTACAACTAAAATATTTAAAAAAACAAAAGATAACTTAGAAATAAAAGTATTGCGCATACAACCGCCAGAATTATTTGAATCTTACGAAAAAAATATTGTATCTTAGTTGCGCTTAAGAATCTAGCAATTTGCGATGACTACGAATAGACATAATAATACCAAAAGTTGCCATTATAGTAACCATTGAGGTACCGCCATAACTAACAAGTGGTAATGGTAAGCCTACTACTGGTAACATTCCGGAAACCATACCTATATTAATAAATATATAAATAAAAAAAGCCATTGTTAAACTACCAGCGGATAATCTAGAAAAAGTATCTTGTGCACTAGTACTAATATCAATACAACGTAAAATTATTAGCGTATATAAAATTAATAAAATTATTGCTCCAATTAAACCGAATTCTTCACCTAATACTGCAAAGATAAAGTCAGTGGTTTTTTCAGGAAGAAATTGCAAGTGAGCTTGTGTACCATTTAACCAACCTTTTCCCCAAGTACCGCCTGAGCCGATGGCGATTTTAGATTGTAATATATGATAACCGCTGCCTAATGGATCTTGTTCTGGATAGATAAACGTAAAAATTCTTTTTTTCTGATAATCATGTAACATATACCAAACTACCGGTAACGTAGCCAATATAGCAACGGTTGCCCCAATAATCATGCGCCAACGAATACCTGCGAAAAATAAAACAAATACACCACTGGCGGCAATTAATAAAGCAGTTCCTAAATCTGGTTGTTTAGCTATTAGTAAAACCGGTATTAATATTAATATTCCGGCTACTAATATATTTATAAATTTAAGTGGTAAATCTTTATTACTAAAATAACTTGCTAATAACAATGGACAAGCTATCTTTAATAGTTCAGATGGTTGAAATTTAAATAAACCAAAACCTAACCAGCGTTGTGCACCTTTACCGGTATGGCCAACAAATAACACTGCTAAAAGTAATAAAACTCCTAAAACATAAACCCAAGGAGCCCATTGTTTATAATAATGCGGTGGTATTTGTGCTAAGAAAAACATTAAGCTACTTGCTAAAAAAATGTGTAAAAATTGGCGCTCGACAATATAAATATTCGCTGAGCTTGCACTGTATAAAATAAATTGCGCAAAAATTAATACTAAACCAATTAACAATAATAGGACCGGATCTAAATTAAATCTTTGAAAAAAATTTATATCACTATATTTATTTTTTGAATATGCAAAGTTTTTAGCGTTAGAATTTGGAGTTGTATTAGTTCTCATTTTTATTCTGTTTCATCATAACGATTATATTCAAGTTCATTTGGTTCTATTATTTCAATTGGTGGATCTTGTGAGTCATGTTCATTTGGGTCTAATAAAAAGTTTGGAATATCTGATTTGTTTAAAATTGGTTCTTGATTTTGTTTTGGTGCTATCCGCTCTTTTATTTCTGGATTGCCTAATAAATAGAAGTCCATCATTTTACGGGCAATGACATGTTTTGTTGGTTGACTTTCGCCAGCGTTTTCAATAATTACAGCAATTGCGATTTCAGGTTTTTCAACTGGAGCAAACGCCATAAACAAGCGATGATCTTGTAAATGCGATTTGGTACCACTTGAGCCTAAGGCCACGACCTGGGCTGTACCGGTTTTACCCGCAATAGTATATTGTTCAGGAAATCTAATGCTTCTTGCAGTACCTCCATCATCATAAATTACTCCCATCATGGCACTTATTACATACTCTAGAGCTTCTGGATATCCAGTTAAAACAGTATCAGCAGATTTGGGCTCATAACGAACAAATTCGAATTCCGGTGTTTTCTTTTGTAGTAATAAATGTGGTGTTGTATGCACCCCTCGCATAGCAAGGATACTCACCGCTTGAGCTAATTGAACTGGAGTGATATGAATATAACCTTGACCGATTCCTATATTAATAGTTTCCCCAGGATACCAACTTTCTTTCTTTTCTTTACGCTTCCATTCTTTAGATGGCACTAAACCAGGGAGCTCATCGCTGATGTCTAAACCAGTTACATTGCCATAACCAACTTGTTTGAATATATATTCTAAATTATCAATGCCCAATTGTTTTGCTAAGGTAAAAAAGTAAACGTCACAAGATTGGATAATGGCTTTTCGCATATTAACATAGCCATGACCTTCATGACGCCAATCATGATAAGTGTGTCTATCACCCTCTAGATTAAAATAACCTGGACAATAAAGTTCATGATTTGGAGCTACGGTATTTGAAAGCATACCCTCAAGGGCAACAAATGGTTTAACCGTCGATGCCGGCGGGTAATAACCACGGATTGAACGGTTGTACAATGGTGTATTTGGATCATCTTTTAGCTTATTAAAGTCACTGTGTGATATACCATTGACAAATAAATTAGGATCATAGCCAGGATTACTTACTAAAGCTAAAACATCGCCATTATTAGGATTAATAGCTACTATAGATCCGCGTTTACCTTCTAATAACTTTATGCCATATTGTTGCAATTTAACATCAATTGTAAGATATAAATCATTGCCTGGAATAGGTAAGTGTTGCTGTATAACTTTATTGATTCTGCCACGTGCATTAATTTCTACTTCTTGGCGACCAACTTTACCATGTAGATCATTTTCGTAATATTTTTCAATACCAAGTTTACCAATATATTGAGTGTCAGCATAATTTTCCTGATCAATAGTCTCCATTTCTTTATCATTGATTCTACTTACATAACCTAAAACATGTGCTAATTCGTCTTTATATGGATAATATCTTACGAGTTTCGCTTTCATATCAATGCCTGGGAAATTATGGCGATTAACTGCAAAAGTAGCCATTTCTTTCTCTGTTAGATTGGTCTTAATTGGTAATCCTGATCGGCTATAGCCTCGTTTTAATAAATCATAAAACTTTTGTTCATCGGCAGAACTTATTGGAATGATTTTATTAAGTTCACTTATAGTTTTTTTAAGATTTTTAATTTGATGTAGATTAATCTCTAATTCTTGTATGGCTTTATTTTCGGCTAAAATAACGCCATTACGGTCATAAATTAGCCCACGATTAGGTGCAATTGGTAATAAATTAATGCGATTGTTCTGTGAATAAGTACTGTATCGATCAAATTGAAGAACTTGTAATTTAAATAAATGTACAATTAAAGCAAAAAAAGCCACGATAATAAAAACAATAGCAGTATTGGCTCTATTGTTATGGAGCATTTGCTCTCTATAGTAATTTTTTATATTAATACCAGTCATGAAGCCGTAAGGGTATCTTATTTTTTTGATATAATAACATATTATTTATGATAGGGGTGGTTGTTTAATATTGCAAAACCTCTAAAAAGTTGTTCAGCTAAAACTATTCTAACCAGTGGATGTGGTAGCGTAAAATTCGATAAAGAAATCTTATCATCTGCTCGCAACAAACATTCTTTTGATAAGCCATCTGGGCCACCGATCAGGATATTTATATTTTTTGCAATTAACTTTAATTTATTAAGATACTGTGCGAAATCTTCTGAGGTAAACTGTTTACCTTTTGAATCTAAGGCAATCACATAATCATTTTCAGCTAATTTATCTAAAATCATCTCACCTTCAATTTTTTTAGACACTTGTGGATTAGTATTTTGCGATCTAGTGGCAAGAGGCAAGGTAATAAGATTTAATTTACAATAAGATTTTAAACGATTAGCGTAATCAAAATAACCGGTATTTACCCAATCTGACATTTTCGTGCCAATGGTGATTATATTTATATTCATGTTACTGCTGAACTAAGAATTTTTTACCTGTTCAAAAATAACGGGCACATTTCCCCATAAAGCTTCTAAATTATAAAAATCACGAGTATCTTGCTGCATTACATGTACTAAGATATCGCCTAAATCAACTAGGACCCAATCAGAAGAGTTTAAACCCTCAACGCCTAATGGTTTATATTTATGCTTTTTTAGTTCGGAAACTAAATTTTGTGCTACAGAATTAACGTGACGATTGGAGCGACCACTACATAAGATCATTCGATCAGCAATACTGGTCATGCCCTCAACATTTAATACTTTTATATCAATAGCTTTTAAATCATCTAAAATTTTTACAACCAGATTTTCAGTTTCGCAAATGTTCATTTATATTAAGAGCCTCTTAATTTGGAATCAGTACTGAGTTTAGAAACTTGATTATACTCAGATATAATCATATATACAATTTATGCTCTAAAATATAGTTAAGTACTTGATCTGGTAGGATATTTGGAAAAGAGTTTAGCAACTGGTTTTTAATCTCCTCATTAGTAAAATTATTTTCTCTGTAATTATGTAACAAAGCCCTTATATTAGACCCTGAAATATTAATCAAATCGTTATCCAAGACAATTACTGATCCCTGTTTATATTTATTATTATTATTAGTATTATTTAAATTATGCAAATCATCTAGAGCAATGGTGTTTTTTTTAAGATAATTTATTGCCCAAGATTCTTGCATCAGATTTTCTGAATTATTGTTATCTTTAACGGCATTATTTATAGCCCTATTAAGAACAATAAAATTACAACTTTTAAGTAATTTTTCAAAATTATGCCAACTAGGTAAACTATAAAAGCTGTCTAAACCTAGAATAAGCCAGATATTACAGGGGTTTATATGAGAAATATATTCCACAGTATCTATAGTATAGGATGGACCTGCGCGATCTAACTCACAAGTATTAACAATAAATTTAGTACTATTTGTATTTTCAATAGCCAATTTTAACATAGCTAATCTATCTTGAGAGTTTGCTTGGGATAGGTAGCGATGAGGCTGTATATTATTTGGAATAAAAATGATTTGATTAAAATTAAGTTGATCGATTACTATTTGAGCAACTTTAAGATGGCCATTATGTATGGGATCAAACGTGCCACCAAAAAGTGCTAGATTATTCGCCATTAATTTTAATTAACCTAAAGTATTTTTTTGAATAATTGATAATTCTTTTGTACCTTTTTCAGCAAGTTTAATCAATTGCGGTAAAGTATTAAGTGGTATTGATTTTTGCCCTTCCGCCGTGCCTTGAATTTCAATAAGTTCACCGAACTCATCAATAACTAAATTCATGTCAATCTCGGCATTTGAATCCTCAATGTAATCCAAATCTAAAATAGCCTGATTATTGTAAAGACCGACTGATATTGCAGATACAGTTTTCAAAATTGGATTTTTTCTAAGGATCTTATTAGCTAATAGATTATTGACCATTAAGACCAAAGCGACACAACCGCCAGTTATAGCTGCTGTCCTAGTACCACCATCTGCTTGAATGACATCGCAGTCTATTATAATAGTGTGTTCTCCTAGTTGTTTAAGATCAATACAGGCTCTCAAAGCGCGGCCAATAAGCCTTTGAATTTCTTGAGTTCGACCAGATTGTTTACCCTTTGCAGCTTCACGCTCCATTCGGCTATGAGTTGATCTGGGTAACATACCATATTCTGCTGTGAGCCAACCTTGATTTGTGCCTTTTAGAAATTTTGGAACGCTATCTTTTTGAAAACTTGCTGTGCAAATAACCTTAGTATTGCCAAAGGATACTAAAACCGAACCTTCAGCATGGCAGGTAAAATTTTTCTCGATGGTAATTACTCTTAAATCATCAAATTGACGATTATTAAACCGTTTAGTGTCTTGGTACATCTTTTGCTCTTTATTTTTATTAATTACAATTTATGAATTATTACTTGTTAGCGATTAGGCTTTGTTGCATAATATTAGGTTCAAATCCATCTTATGATATACGTCTTTTAATAACATATCCAGGGTAAAAGTTGATAGAATATGAATAAAAAGGGTAATTTAATAGTCATAGCTGCTCCTTCTGGTACCGGTAAAACGACCTTGGTTGGAGCTTTACTAAGAGCTTTACCCGAATTAAAACTGTCTATCTCACATACTACTAGGCCTATTAGACCGGGTGAAAAAGATGGTATAGATTATTATTTTGTTAACGAAGGTAATTTTAAAGACTTATTAGATGCGCGAGTATTCTTAGAATACGCCAAAGTCTATGATTATTTTTATGGCACCTCTAAAGTTTGGGTCGAAGCGGAATTAAATAAAGGCTCAGACATAATTTTAGAAATAGATTGGCAAGGAGCGCGCCAAATCAAGGCGATGTTTAGTGATGCTATATTTATATATTTGCTACCACCATCTATTGATGTATTAAAAGAAAGATTAAAGAAAAGAGGTCAGGATACCTTAGATGTTATAGAAAATCGCTTTGCAAAAGCAAAGGAAGATATTTCACATTATGACGAATTTGATTATCTTGTGGTAAACGACACTTTGGAAAAAGCGATCGAGGAATTAACAGCTATAATTACTACTATGAAGTTATCTGTTAAGCATCAAAAAGATCACTTAAAACGTTTATTGCGACAATTGTTAGATTAATTTTTTAAAAACGGGGAAAGTATTATGGCCAGAATTACTGTAGAAGATTGTTTAAAAAACGTAAACAATCGTTTTGATCTTGTATTATTAGCAGCAAAAAGAGCAAGACAACTTGCTAGCGGTGAATGTGAGCCAACTGTTCCTTGGGAAAATGATAAAGAAACAGTAGTAGCTCTACGGGAAATAGCCGCAGGAACATTTTTAGAAGCAGATTTAATCAGACAGCAAATAGAAGAACAACAAGAAATGTCTGCGATAGAAAATCAAGGTGATATAGTAGACCTTTATTAAATATTTATTTGAAAGTAAAACTAATATAAGTGGTACAAAAAGAGGATATGGAGCCTCAATGCCGCATTCATTTAATGATCTTCGCAACAAATTAGAAAAATATCTTGATCAAGATCAAATTGATAAGGCTTATGAAGCTTATATTTTTTCAAAAAGTGCCCATAAAGATCAATTAAGAGTCTCCGGCGAACCATATATAACTCACCCCTTAGCGGTTTGTGGTATTCTAGCCGATCTAAAATTAGATATTCAATGTATTATCGCAGCAGTATTGCATGATGTTATCGAAGATACCCATGTCAGTAAAAGTGATTTAGCAGCAAAATATGGTGAAGTTGTTGCTGAGCTTGTTGACGGCGTTAGTAAATTAAAACATCTTAATTTTAATACTAGAGCAGAAGCACAAGCAGAGAATCTTCGTAAGATGATGCTCGCTATGGTTCGCGATATTCGCGTTATCATTATCAAAATGGCCGATAGATTGCATAACATGCAAACTTTAGGAGCACTAAAACCGCAAAAAAGACGGCGTATAGCTAGAGAAACTTTAGAAATTTATGCACCAATTGCTCATCGTTTGGGGATGCATTATTTTAAAACGGCTTTTGAAAACTATGGGTTTGATTATCTGCATCCAATGCGATCACGTGTATTACGGGAAGAAATTAGTAAACAACATCGTACCAAATTAAAATTAATCGATGAAATTAAAACTACTATTAGCAATAAACTTAATGAAGTTAACATAAAAAATTATAAGATTATTGGTCGGGAAAAAAACGTCTATAGCATTTACAAAAAAATGAAAGAAAAAAATATTCCATTTCACGAGATTATGGATATTTATGCTTTTCGTGTCGAGGTTATGACAGAAGATGACTGTTATCGGGCTCTTGGTATCGTTCATGCTTTGTTTAAGCCAGTATCAAATAAATTTAAAGACTACATAGCTATACCAAAGATTAATGGTTATCAGTCTTTACATACTGTTCTTCGCGGTCCGCATGGGGTACCGATAGAAATTCAAATTAGAACTTATGAAATGTCAAAATTAGCCGAAAATGGCGTTGCGGCACATTGGTTATACAAATCAGGGGATTCTAGTATTACTGATGCCCAAACACGGGCACGTGAGTGGTTTGTATCATTATTAGAGATGCAAAAAAGCTCCGGTGACTCTTTGGAATTTATTGAAAATGTTAAGATTGATCTTTTTCCCGATGAGTTGTATGTTTTTACTCCTAATGGCGACATTATAAAATTGCAATCCGGCTCTAGCGCTGTAGACTTTGCGTATGCTGTGCATACTGATATTGGCAATACGTGTGTTGCCACTAGAATCGATAATCGTTTAGCACCACTTAGTACAATTTTAGAAAATGGCCAGACTTGTGAAATCATAACCGCACCGGGAGCAAGACCAAATCCAGCATGGTTAAGTTTTGTTCAAACCACCAAAGCGCAAAATAATATTCGCCATTATTTAAAAGATCAGAAAAAAGCTGACACTCATTCATTAGGTAAGAGACTACTTGATCAAGCTTTACATGATTGTAATATCAATCTAGAAGAAGTTCCTAAAAATGTTTTAAATTGCTTATTAAAAGAATGTAATCTTAGTTCTATTGATGAACTATATCAAGATACAGGTATTGGTAATCGATTAGCCGTACTAATCGCTAAACGTTTAATGGAATTATTAAAATTAGATATCTCGAAAATTAACAGCGAAACTATCAATACTCCTTGTGCTATATCGATAAAAGGCACAGAAGGTATGGCTATAACCTATTCGGAATGTTGTTATCCAATTCCAGGAGATGCAATAGTCGGAGTATTTGTTGATGATAAAGGCTTAGAAGTACATACTGCTAATTGTACAAACCAAGCGGCTTATAAAAATAAACAAAGTAATAAAAACATTCGGCAAGAATTTCAAAATTTAATCCAATTAAGTTGGGCGCCAGATTATGTGGGTTTGTATAAGGCCAAAATTGTAATTGATGTAGCAAACAAACGTGGTATGCTTGCAGAGATGGCTATTGCTATTGCAGCATGTAAAGCTAACATTGAAAAAATAACTACAGAAGATCAAGATGGTGGTTTATATACTTTAATAACTATGCTTTTAGGTATTAAAGATCAACAGCATCTTGCTGATGTTATGCGAAGTTTACGAAAAATTAAAAATGTAAATAAAGTTTGGCGTGTAGGAAGTTCATAATTATGATCAAAAAAGTAATTCATACAGATAAAGCCCCAGGAGCTATTGGACCATATTCTCAAGCGGTAGTAGTAGGTAATTTAGTTTTTATCTCAGGCCAAATCTCAATTGACCCTCTAACTTCGCAATTAGACAATCAATCTATAGAAAAAGAGATATATCGGGTTTTTAATAATTTAAAAGCAATCTGCGAAGCTTGTGGTGCTAGTATAAATAATATTGTAAAGCTAAACTTATATTTAACTGATTTAAGTTTTTTTAATTTAGTAAATCAAATAATGAGCGAGTTTTTTGCCGAACCATATCCAGCTCGTGCAGCAGTACAAGTATCTGCCTTACCTAAAGGTGTAAATTTTGAAGCGGAAGCTGTTTTACAGCTAAATTAAACGGGAATAATTATGAAAAATAAAATCAAAATAATATCATTTTTCTTTATTATAATTATTTCAATTTTTAATTATGGTTGTACGACTAGCATGGACGGTAATGGGGGTGGAGTTGTAAACCTTAATAGCCGAGTTGATAATGGCGTTGTACTATTAGGAAGTGATAGTGCGGAGAATATAAATAAAGATCTTAAAAGAATTGAAATTAGATATGATAATACCAATATACTAAGACCCGCAGATGAAGAGATGGATAAGGCTAATTACATTAGTCTGTTTCAAAAAGAACAGCCATGTAAAGAACTTCTTAATGATCAAAATAAAGACGCAAGCTTAACTATGCGCTCTGATATTGAAAAACTTAATCAATATATGATTAATCGATTAATTATAAAAGATACGA
>Ga0206968_10049_pt1 | contig 31258 bp, 25 predicted proteins | sample Alteio_BWOrgHeat_22_FD_153254 | JGI IMG/M metagenome (GOLD analysis project Ga0206968, IMG submission 153254) | Enriched cells from forest soil in Barre Woods Harvard Forest LTER site, Petersham, Massachusetts, United States -... | ecosystem: Environmental > Terrestrial > Soil > Temperate forest >... | reverse complement strand
ATTTTAACTTTGCGTTTTAAATCTGATCCATCAGTTAATTACGCAGGCTGGGATGCAACTCTTTCATGCTTTGTACCACCAACATGTTCTGGTACACCGTCTTCAGGAATAGCTTCCATATCATCTCCAAGTGGTTGTCCTACATCTCAATTCATAGTTAGTGCAACTGGAATTTCTACGGGCTTAGGTATTAGTTATCAATGGCAATCAGCTCCTGCAAGTTCTGGTCCATGGTCAAGTATTCCTACTGCAACTAATAATGCTTATACAACTTCTACTTCTACAACTACCTATTATCAAATGGTAACAACATGTTCAGTTAGTAGTTTATCTGCAACAACTTCAGTTGTATCATACTCAGTTGTAAATCCTGGTCCATGCGTTTGTAATAACTACGGCGCTTCATCAGCACAATTTATATACGATGAAGAAATTTGGAATGTAAGTTTTGGTACATTAAATAATACAAGTAATTGTACAACACCGGCTCCTGGTCCTGGTTCTGCATTAAATTTATACGCTAACTATGCAGGTTTTGTGAGTGCACCTACGGTACTTCAAGGTCAATCTGTTCCGTTTAATGTTAATGTAAATACTTGCGGTGGTTGGTATGGAATGCAGTTTAGTATTTATATTGACTATAATCAAAATGGTTTATTTACTGATCCGGGAGAATTAGTTTACACTAATGCAAATGCTATTCAAGGAAATAATACAGGAAATATTTTAATACCAAACACAACTGGTATTGGTACAACAAGAATGCGTGTAGTAGCTGTAGAAGGTGCTGCTCCCAGTCCAACAGGAACATATTTTTATGGTGAAACAGAAGATTATTGTATTGACATTCAAGTGCCGGTACCTTGCGCAGGTACTCCATCAGCAGGTATTGCTTCAATTTCTACACCAACAGGATGTATTAGTGATGTGTTTAATTTAAATGCATCGAATATTACAAATGCATTAGGTATTACTTACCAATGGCAATCAGCTCCATCAGCATCTGGTCCGTGGGCAAATATTGCAACTGCAACTAACGTAGCCTATTCTACAAGTACATCAACTACAACTTTTTTCCAAATGGTAACTACCTGTACTAATAGTAGTCAATCAGCTACCACATCAGTAGTTTCATACACACCGTTCAATTGTTATACAATGAGTAATACAACAATTACAACTTGTGGTGGTACACTTTATGATTCCGGTGGATCGAATAATAATTACCAAAATAATGAAGACTATACATTAACAATTGTTCCTTCAACTGCGAATGCAAGTGTTACATTAACCTTCAATGTATTTAGTACAGAGAACACTTATGATTATTTGTATGTGTATGATGGTAACTCAACAGCTGCACCATTAATTGGACAATATACAGGCAATACATTACCACCAAATATTACTGCAAGTAATGCTCAAGGTATTTTAACTTTAGAATTTACTTCTGATTTTAGTAATACTGATATTGGTTTTGATATTGCATTATCATGTTCTACTACTTGTTTAGGTCCACCTGCTGCACCATCTGCTTCAGGCGCTGTAATTTGTTCGGGTAACTCAACTACACTTACAACAATAGTAACAGGAACCGCACAATGGTATGCAACGTCAACACCAACTGCACCAATTGCAACCGGAACATTATTTACTACGCCAATACTAAACTCTAATACTACTTATTATGTTAGAGATACTGCAGCTTGCGGCGCAAGTAGTTTAACAGCCGTGAATGTAACTGTAAATACAACCCCAACATTAACGGCTGTTTCATCAAACAGTGCAATTTGTATTGGCTCAAGTGCAACACTCACTGCTTCTAATGTTGATACATATACCTGGAGTACAAATGCAACTACTTCTGTAATTATTGTTTCACCAACTGTTACAACTAATTATTTAGTTACAGGTTATTCTTCTTTGTGTAATATAACAGAAACAGCAAATGTAAATGTGGGTGTTAATCCATTGCCGACTGTATCTCTCACTTCAAGTGGTGTTTCAACAATTTGTGCTACACCTGGAAATATAGCTTTGGTGGGAACTCCAAGTGGTGGTGTATATAGTGGTGTTGGTGTAACAGGTAATTTACTAAACATAACTAACCCCGGAACATTTACACCAATGTATTCTTATACAAGTAGTGTTACAGGTTGTTCAAATTTTGCAGTGACTTCAGTTACAGTTGTTCTTTGTGGCGGCGGCACAGGTTTAAGTACGCAGAGTTCAACAATTGGTTTAAGTGTAATGCCTAATCCTAATACCGGAATATTTAATATTGAAACCAACTCGTTTGTTGTTAAAACAATTGAGCTAACAGATATTACCGGAAGAGTTGTACACTCCGAAGTTTCTGATCTATCAACTATACAAGTAAACATAAATGAATTAGCAAATGGTATTTATTACTTAAGGGTAAATTCTACAAACGGAACCAATATTATCAAAGTGATAAAACAATAGTTTTCATGTCCTAAGTTCTAGTTATACAAAAAACCCCTAACAATTTTTTAGGGGTTTTTTGTTTTAAATTACTTCCAATAATTTTTCATCAAATCAGAAACCCAAGTTGGTTGTTTTATTTCTCCTTTAGGTTGAAACTCTTTAAACACAGGTTTGATATCTAAGATTGGTGTTCCATCAATAGCATCTAAATATTTTACTTTTAATGTGCGACCATTATGTTGGAGCAATTCAACGGTGCATAAACCAATTGAGTTGGGACGATCTTTTTTACGTTGTGCAAAAATGCCCATCAATGGATAATTGGGATTACCACGTGGTAGACCTGAAAAAACAATATTGTTCTTTTCTACTTGATTAAAAAAATAAATGATTTCAAGATGCGAGAATTGAGATATATTTTCAAAAGCTTCTGTTGGAATATTTTCAGCTAATTCAATTTCTGAAATAATTTCCTCCCAAGATCATCCGTTGGAACTGTTCGCGAATTTTTTACAGTTGCAATTGAAGTAAGTCTAATTTCCATTTACTATTTTTAAAGAAGGCTCTTTATTACGTTATTATTTCTCTTTAAATGCAATTATGAGCATTACTTCTCCCGGCACGCTCATGCGATAAACACCAACTTTTTCTAAAGCACATTTATCAATAACACAAATCCTTTTAAATTGCTCTTTAAAATATTCCTTAGTTATTGGAATTTTTGTTTGAAGAATTTCAGCAAACTTAGATCTCAATTGAGTAGAATAATATACATCACATCCATCCGTTAAATAAGATGCCAGTGTGTATGTTTTTTCTTTTAGAGTTGTATCCGCTTCATAAATAAAATCGCAAGCATCTGATTTTATTTCTTGAACTTTTTTTGTTTGCGCTTGACTATAAACGAAACCGGTTGAAAGAAAAGTTAATATTAAAATTTTTGACTTCATTGAATAGGAAAATTTTATTCTATTATAAATATATAAAATAATTAAAAGATTATGAGAACAAAATCCGCGTGAACTGGTTTATTTAATTTGCCTTGCAGCATTGTGAATTCTAAGAATGGTTATCTTGCCTTTCTGTAGCCGGTAAAAAATTCGGTAATTACCTTCAATTAATTCCCTTACTTCAGGGACATTTTTTTCTGGCACCATGCGTCCAGATTCAGGAAATTCGATTAATTGGTCAACTCGTCTTATTAGTTTAGAAATAAATCGAGCGGCATAGAAAGTTGAATCAAGTGAAATATAATCGTTAATAGCCCGTAAGTCTTTTAGCGATCTTTTAGTCCAGTTTATTTGTGCCATTTAGCTACCATTTTTTTCACCTTGTCATGGCTTATGGTCTTACCGGCTTTTGCCTCTTCCATTCCTTCGTTAATTTTTTCAATTACGATTAGGCGTTCAAGAAAGTCGTCTAGATTAAATTTACTAGGGAGCTCGTTTAGGGCATGAATTATTGTTGATTTTTGCATGATATAAATTTACGAAAATAATGAAATTAATCAAAATGTCTTGAGTATACTGCTCTCATGGTTTTAGCTCTGCGTTTTTGTTGCTGTGTTTGACTGTAAACTAAATCAGTAAAGATTATGAGACAAGGATTAACTATCGCATAGGACAATTTGAACTATAGAGTTGCCCGAATATTCCACTGTCTTGCGATAAGTCAGCATTTGTTCTTGGTCGTCAAACTCTGCAAAAACAATGTCGTCTGAAGCAACAAGTGGCGCATAAAACGGAATACTGTCGAGCTTGTAAAGTCCTTTCTCTTTGTCCACAATGGTCGCCCACATTGTCTCTACAGTTTCTTCGTCTAACACATTATTGTGAAAGCGAAATAATATTTTAACGTAATTGTCGTCTGGTGTTGTCATTTTATTTTGAGAAATTTATTCTTAAACCAAACTGCCAAATAAGCAATGAGTAAGGCGAGTAAAATGTCAGCGAGTAAAAAGATTGGTTTAAATCCAAAATTGCCATAGCAATTATCACACTTACCTTCAAAATTGTCGTAGAAGGTAAAAGGAAAACCATAAGTGTCAAAACCGTCCGAAGCAGCTTCTTGTTTCATTGTCAACAAAGTCAACGCAATGAAAATTATTATTGTCCAGATTATTGTTGATTTAGCGGTCTTCATACAATTGGCTATAACGTACTCGCGCTTTGCGAAGGGCTTTGCATTTTGCAAAGCGTGTGTTGGAGGAAGCCCGCAGGGCTTTCTCCATTCGCAAAGCGCGAGTACGTTGGAAGGAAAGCGAAGCATCGGGGCCGTGAGGCCAGAAGTGGATTTCCTTCCAACTACCTTATAGGAGCCATAAAGTTGCTCCAATCTTGCTAAATTAACAAGATTGGGGCATGTTAATCATCCTTATCGGTTTTATAAAAATACAAAACTAAATACACTTAAAATAATCAAAGGTCTCTAAACAATCGTTGCACTTATATAAAGCTTTACAAGCTGTACTGCCAAACTGAGAAATTAAAATTGTGTTTTTGCTTTTGCAACGCGGACAAGTTACTGCTTTGTGTTTGCCTGTGATAAATGATTTATCAGTTGTCGATTCTTCAGGTGGAGCAATGCCGTATTTTTGTAGTTTCAGTTTTGCTGTAGAAGTTAGCCAGTCGGTTGTCCAAGCCGGACTATAAACCATTTTTACATTTACTGTTTTAAAACCATTGGCTTTTAACTTTGAAACAACATCATCTTCCATTTGTTTCATAGCCGGGCAACCACTATAAGTTGGTGTAAGCGTAACTTCAAGGGAATTGTTTTCCAATTCCTTTACATCTCTTACAACTCCTAAATCAACAATAGAAATAACAGGTATTTCCGGATCAGGAATTTCTTCTAAAATTTTAAATATGTTTTCTTTGAATGTCATTACTGTACTGACGTAAAATATTTGTTTGCCTATAGAATATTTTAATCAATATTTTAGTCGGCATTAACAATTGTAAATTTATATTTTTGAAAGTAAAATATAAATACAATTGGTTAACAAAGTTAATGAATCTCCAGAATTATGGCTTATGACTTTTGATGGTTTTTGTATTATCATCCGAATCAAGATCAATGAGTTTATTATAAGGATCAATACCTGCCATGAATGGTTCTTCAGATACCATCAATTCTATCTTCTGATCTTTACCTGTAATCTTAACTTTTTTAAACAAAATCTCTTTACCTAATTGCTTCGGATGTTTTTCGTTTTTAGCAAATAAACCAACGTCGATCCAATCGTTCAAAGGTGCGTCTTTTGCTTTGCCTAAACTATCACTTTGTGTTTTACCGGCTCTTAACTGTATAGTTACTTTATAATTATTGTTTTGCTTTTGAACATCAACTTCTTTTATTCTATTATCAAACACAGTTATTTTTTCAAATAAGCTTTTCACAGTTTCCTTTAATGAATCAGGGGTTGATTTTTTTATGTCAGCATAAAACTCATTCGCCGTTGTATAAGGCGCATCTTGAAACGCAACTTTTTTGATGTAGCGTCTGAGTGCAGAGTTTAAACTGTCTTCACCAATATAATCTTTCAAGCCATACATCACCATACTTCCTTTATTGTAATGAATGTATTGTTGATTTTCAACGAGCATTAAGGGAACTTCTTTTCTTTTTTCCTGAGCTCTTCCAATTAAATAGCGATCCATTTCATATTTCAAAAACTTTTTCATGGCTGCTTTACCATATTCTTTTTCCATAACCATTAATGCGCTATACTGACTCATAGTCTCGCTCATTAAAGTTGAACCTTGTACATCGGCACCAATTACCTGATGCGCCCACCACTGATGACCAACTTCATGCGCCGTTACATAAAAAGGGAAATCAATACTCTCAGGATCATCTTTATCAACTCGTGCAATAAAACCAATTGATTCTGAATACGGAATTGTATTTGGAAAAGACTGCGCGAAACTACTGTATCTCGGAAATTCAAGAATACGAACTTGTTTATGTTGGTATGGAGAAAATTGTGGAGTGTAATAATCAAGAGACTTTTTAATTCCATTAATCATACGATCCAAATTATAAGTATGATCGCCATGATAATAAATTTCGATGTTTACCGGATTGTTTGGATTTTTTGGGTCTACCCATTTATCTTTTTTCACATTGTATTCAGCAGATAGGAATGCATAAAAATTTAAAATTGGTCTATCCATTTTATATTTAAAATAACGGCGACCATCTTTTTCCCATTCTTTTTCCAGATAACCCGGAGCAATTGCAATTTGAGAAGGAATAGTTGAAACAGTTGCTTCGAAACGAATCCAATCTGCATCTTTAGAAATGTACGTATTTGCATAAGCAGATGTATCATTAATTGAAGCCATGCGAGGTTTTGGTTTTAAGCCATATTTTTTTCGCATAGAATTATCAGAAAGTTCTCCCTGTTCAGGATACCCAACGAAAGGTAAAATTCCACTATTAAAAAAAGTACCATTGTAAACAATTGCATCTGATGGCTCTCCTTCTTTAAATCCTTTTGAAAAATACTCTAATTTAAAATTCAATTTAATAGAGTCGCCCGGTTGCATTGGACTATTTAATTGATAACCAAAAAAAGAATTGTCTTTATCGTCAATTATTTTTTTATTGGGTACTACTAATTCAAGTTCTTTAATTTCAATAGAAGGGAAAACGGCGAGATAAATTTTCGAAAGTGGTTTTTTGTGTTTATTCTTTAAATAAAAATAGCCTTTTATTTTTGCACCTAAATCTCGCGGGAAAATATCAACTTCAACATTTGATTCAACAATTCTTGGCTGAATATCCTTTTCAAGAGCTTTGTATTTTTTCTCAAATTCAACTGATTCTTTTTCTTGTTCTTTATTGGTTTTATATTTATTTAAAATACGTGTATTATAATAAATATAACTTCCAAAACCAATGAACATAAGCAATCCCAAAGCAATCATTATTTTATATGATTTATTAAATTGCTTGGTGGCGTATTTTAATCTTGCCTTATAATTTTTTTCTTTGAGTCGTGGCCACATTGGCATTGAAAAACCAACAAGCACTAACATAAAGCCGATCCAATACATTTTATAAGTATAAAATACATAAAGAGTATGTCCGTAACTATTCATATCTGAATAAGGCAAAATACTTCCGGAGCTATTGAATACAATTAATTGATTATTGATATCCATACTTCCATAAATTATTTGCAGGCCAAAAGTGAGTAAGGTTGTTAAAGTAAAACCAATGAATTTATTATTCACCAAGACCTGCACCATAGTTGCCATTGCACAAAGTACTAGAGCTGAGAATATTTTCTTACCATAATATTCAAACATATAAAGTCCAATTTCATAATTAAAATAACCTTCATACGTTTGTATTGCCATAGAAGTAAGAATGGCGCCGGCATAAACAGCAGCTACCAAACCAACCAAAGACAAAAATTTAGAAGTAAATAAAACCCAGGTCTGAACAGGTGTACTATAAATTAATTCATCGCATTTATTATCCCGTTCACGCCAAACAACAATACCGCTATAAAAAATAATCATGATCGTTAAAAAGAAACGGGACAAAATATTTCCTAAATCCATCATTTGATATGTAACCGGATAAGTTTCTGTTCCATAAATTAATCCGGAAAAATTATGAGTTACTACAATCAATAGAATAGAGATTGCCATAACGACCATAAAGAAAACAGAACGAATTATTTTTGAAAACTCAAATCGCGTTAAATATTTTAATTGCTGGAGAGATGTTTTAAAATTGAAATACTGCGCTGCTTTTGGTAATTGAAAAAGAAATTGAATTTGTTTAATTGCGCTATCTTCTTTTTTCTCCTTCTTTTTTCTAAAAGTAATTGGCGTAAGCATTTGGCTAAATTGAAATTTATAAAATGTCAAAAAGCCTATCAATAATGAAATTCCAAGCCACAATACACGATTGTACAAAACATAACTCTCTAAAGGAACCATGCGCGAATTTTGTTCAGAAGGTGTCCAATACTCTGTTAAATTTGATAAAGCCTGATTTCCGAAAGGATCAATTAATGACGCGAACGTTTTATTATCTATATCACTGGTCATTGATCTTGCAATACCAGATACAACAATAAACACCAAAGAAGCTACATAACCTGTAGTTAAATTTCTTGTGTAAGTTACTAAAGAGAAAAAAGTAACGCCAATAAAAAAGACATTTATTACAGTAAATAATAAAAATGGTGTGAGATAATTTAAAATAGTGGAAGGCCCAATTTGTCCATTATCATTTGGTGATAAAGAAAAACCTATGATTAATCCAAAAATAATACCACTTAATGCAAAAAGCGCCAAAAAAAACGAAGCAGAAAATCTACCTAACAAATAAGCTGTTTTCGTAATTGGTTTTGTGTAAAATAAAGAATGGATATTATATTGATAATCTTTTTGTACGCACGATCCCATTATGGAAACACAAATAATTGTCGTGATCAATCCCAAAAAGAAATCGCTGTTAAACGAATTTAAAATACCTGCAATACTGCTGGCCGAATTCATGTAAGAATTTGTATCTTGCGTTTCGCCTGTAAATACGCCGGTTGCAGCACAGATCAATAAAAATGTACCAACCAAATACAAAAAGAAGTAAAGGTAAATAGCCGGTCGTTTAAACCAGGTTTTTAATTCAAAAAGAAATATTTCTTTAAACATTTTAAATATTATTTATTTTGATTATTGATATAATAAAAATACACATCTTCCAAATCGGGCGATACAGTATTAAAAGCTGCACTTGGTTTAGAATCAGCAACTGTGTTAATACTAATTTTTCCGCCAACTACTTTACTCGAGATGACTTTAAATTGGTTTCTGTATTCCTCAACTTCTTCTTTATTTATTTGAGCTTCCCAAACTTTACCTTTCAAAACTTCCAAAGCGTCTTTTGGTTTGCCACTAAATAATACCTCACCAAAATTCATGACAGCCATATTCTCACATAAATTTTTTACATCATCAACTATATGCGTAGATAAAATAACAACTACGTTCTCCCCTATCTCACTCAATAAATTATGAAAACGATTTCTTTCTTGTGGATCGAGACCTGCAGTTGGTTCATCTACAATTACAATTTTTGGATTTCCTAAAAGCGCTTGTGCAATTCCGAAACGCTGACGCATACCGCCACTATAATCACCAATATATTTATCTCTTACTTCATATAAATTTGTTTGCTGTAATAAAGCATCACACACTTCTTTTCGTTCTGCTTTATTAGAAATGCCTTTTAACACCGCAAAATGATTCAGCATATCTTGTGCCGTAACTTTTGGGTAAAATCCAAAATCTTGTGGAAGATATCCTAAGATTTTTCTTACTTCATCTTTTTCTTTAAGCACATCTAATTCATCTAAAAAGATTGTTCCTTCATCCGGTTCTTGCAACGCGGCAATAGTGCGCATTAAACTCGATTTACCGGCACCATTTGGTCCTAACAAACCAAAAATTCCGTTTGGAATATCTAAACTCACGTTTGATAAAGCCTTTTTACCATTTGGGTAAACCTTACTTAAATTTGAAATTTTTAAAAGCATAGTCATCAATTATTAAACTAAAGTATATATTAAGAAAAGAATAAACCGCTTATTTTACTTAAGCGGCTTTAAATCCTGTTAATCAGAAATTAACCGATATGAGTAAAATTTATTTTTCAAGAATCTTGAATTCAGTACGTCTGTTATTTTGTCTGCCGGCATCTGTATCATTGGTGTCAATTGGTTTAGTTTCGCCATAACCTTTCGCTACCAAGCGCGTTGCAGTAATGCCTTTTGTAATTAAATAGTCTACAACAGATTTAGAACGGTTATCACTTAATTTCAAATTATAATCATCAGAGCCTTTACTATCAGTATGACTTCCTAACTCAATTTTTAATGTTGGGTTATCATTTAATAATTTAATTAAGCGATCTAATTCATTTGCAGATTCAGGACGAATAGTTGCTTTATCAAAATCGAAGAAAATATTACGCAATACAATTACGCTTCCTACTTCTATTTTCTTTAGCGCTACATCCTTTGTAAATTCCTGGAAGTCGGCGTTATCCGGAATATTAAAATTTTCTGAATGAAATAAATATCCGTCTCTTTTTACAGCAATACCATAATTTTTTCCGGAAGGTAAAGTTACTAAGTATTTACCTGTTGCGCTGTTTGATTTAAACGTTGCCAACACTTCATTTTTATCATTGTCAATTAAATCAATTGCAGCTTCTAAAACTTGTCCGTTTTTAGCATCTGTAATAACACCCTTTAATATTGTCAATTTAGCCGTTTTAATTTCTACAGCAACATCTGTTTTTAAATTACTAATAGGATTTGCAACCATTGCTAACAATTGATCTTCGGTACTTAACAACGGTTCTTTTTCCGGCCCAAGAAAAGTAATTTTATAAATATCTTTATCGCCATAGCCACCTTGTTTTGCTGATGAAAAATAAGCACGATTTCCACTACCGCTTACTACAAAAAACACATCATCATCGGGGCCATTAATTGGATAACCCAAATTTATTGCCGGACCCCATTTACCATTTGCAAATTCACTTTTAAAAATATCATATCCACCCATGTTATCATGGCCTTGACTGCTAAAATACATGGTAACACCATCAGGATGCATGAACACACCTTCTTCTCCGTATTTTGTATTTAAATCAGTGCCGGCATTTTTTGAAGGGCCCCATTCTCCTCTCAAATCCATATCGCTGTAATAAATATCCCTTCCACCAATACCATTTGATTTATCACTTACAAAAAATATACGCTTCCCATCAAAACTTAAACTCACACTACTCTCGTGAAATTTTGTATTGATATTCTTGTTCATGTGAACAGGAGGTTCCCAATCGGCACCAAATAAAGTACTCTCATAAAGATCGCCACCATCTTTACCAGAATGACGATACACAAATAATTTTGATCCATCCGGTGAAAGTCCTGCCGAAGCATCATGACCTTCGGTATTTACATTTTTACTAAGCAGTTTTGATGCTTGCCATTTACCATTCAATTTGGAAGAAATATAAAGATCCTCATAGTATCCGGCATCATTATCTCTTTGTCCACCGGTTGAATTATCTCTACGTGCTGTAAAAATAATAGTTTCTTCATCAGCAGTAATAGCGGGACTATATTCTGGATATTGTGTATTAATGGCAGTTCCGAGATTATCTACAAAAACGCGTTCAGGATTTGCGCTGTATTTTTTTCCTGTATTACATTCATTTATCTTTTTTTGTACATCTTCTATTTCTGCAGCGTACGATTTTGGTTTCGTATTACATTTATTTAAATAAATAGTATAATATTTTATGGCTTCGTCCCAATTTGCATTCAAGTGATAGTTCCATCCTAACCAATAAGTCAAATCGAATTCTACTTCAGGATCTAAACGATAAGCGTCAGCAAAATGTCCTAATGGTTCTTTTGCACCCGGTGAATCAAAAAAACGAATGAAGCCCAACATGTAATTGAGTCTTGCATTTTTCGGATTAAATTTTTGTGCATCCATTAAAGGAGATTGTGCGCTTTTAAAATTTTCGTATCCGGCATGCAAATAATCTCTAACGCTTACGGGTAAAAGTTTATCGGCCATTAATCCTTTTCTAACATCATCAAACTCTTTACGACCTTGTTGGTAAAACTCCATACCAATATCCATTTGATGACGAGCAACTTTCATTTCATCTTTTTTTCCGGGGAAATTTTCCTTTTCAAATTCAACAGATTGTGAAAAAGCAAATGAGGAAATTAAGATAACAACTAAAAGATTTAAAAAACGATTCATAAATTTTCTTGATTAATTACAGTCTGTAGTTACAAAACCTTTTGCAGCAGTTACACCTAAGTCCGATGCCTTTTTCCAATCGCCACAAGAACCTTCTTCTTCGCGCAACATTTGGCGGGCAATTCCACGGTTATAATAAGCCGGGCCATTATTGGCATTTAATTCAATTGCTTTAGTAGCCATATCTTTTGCTTTTTTATAATCTTTTTGTTTGATTGCAACTGATGCCAAATTATTGAATGCAGAAGAATTTTTTGGATCTCTTTTTAATACATCTTCAAAATCTTTTTTAGCATCATCTAATTTTCCACTTTCTAATTTAGCGGCGCCACGATTATTTAAAGCTAAAAGGTATTCAGGTTTATCTGACATCGCCTTGGAATAACATTCAATAGATTTTTGATAATTTTTATTTAGACGATATGCCGAACCTAAATTATTATTAATAAAAACAAGTGATGGATTTATGGATAACGCTTTTTCATAATCCGCAATTGCACCTGCATAATCATTCTTAGCACGTTTTGCACTTGCGCGATCGTTATAAGCATAAGCATAATCTGCCTTCGCATCTATTGCACCGGAATAATCTTTTATTGCTTCATCAAAATCTGAAATTTCATATGCCAATAAACCTTTGTAATAAAATGCTTCCGGATATTTAGTTATTGCCAAACAATTATCTAATGATTTATTTGTACTGTCTTTTAAATTCTGACTAAAAAAAAGCATGGCCTTTGCAAAATGGGCATCAGCATTTTTTGGATTAACAATAAGTACTTTATTAATATCAGCGGTTGCTGCCGGATAATTTTTTAAATGCGTATAAGCGATACCTCTATTATATAAAGCCTTATCAAAATCGGGTTTGTTTGCTAAACTTTTTGTAAACAAATCAACTGCTGACTGATATTCATTTTTATTGAGGGAAGCTAATCCGGAATTGTAGTCTTGTTGTGCTAGTTCTTCAGGCGTTTGGGTTTTAATTACCTTAACTGTATCCTGAGCATAATTTTTTGAAAATAAAATAACAAAAGTTAAAAGTAAAATAAATCTCATTATTGGTTGATTAAGTTTTTAAATATAAAACAAAATAGAATAAATACAAATAAATGTTATTTAGAAATGAGTGAAAAGTATTAAACATTTATTTTGGTCTTCTCGACTAAAGTTTACTAGTGAGCTTGGCGAAGGACTAGAAGTGACAGTAACTGTTTATTGTCATCTCTAGCGGAGTCGAGAGACGAAACAATTATAAAGCCACGAAGGCACAAAGACACGGTTTATCATCAAGGGACAGAAAGAGAAGTGCAAAATTTATTCCATAATGTTAGTACGTATCAACTAGAGTCGCGAAATCACAAAAAATATTCTCAAACGTTTTGGTTAATTCTAAACTACTCCCGAACAACAATAAATGATTTATACATTAATCCCAATAACACAAACATCGTCAACCTGATTATAATTACCTTTCCATTGGCTAAAAACTTTTTCCAATTCCGATAACTGTTCAAGAGATTTTAATGAAGAAATAGTGACAATTAATTTTTTAAAATTTTTAGTCATAAATTTTTTTCCATTTGAACCACCAAACTGATCGGCATAACCATCAGTAGTCATGCAAATAAAATCACCTTTTTTTAAATCGATTTCAATTTCTTCAAAAACTTGATCGTAATTTGTAAATCCTCCAATAGCATATTTTGTAGCTCTGTATTCCATCACTTCTTTATCCCTTACAATATATAATGGACGGTTTGCTGCTGAATATTTCAATTTAAGATTTATAGGATCGAAATGAGCTAAACCAATATCCATCCCATCGTGACGAATTGTTTGATCAGAATTTTGCTTGAGAGAATTTTTAATTTCGTTATTTAAATATTTGAGTATAGTACTCGGACTTTTTATTTTACGTTCAGCACTTAATTGTTGTAACGTATTAATACCAATCATACTCATTAATGCACCGGGAACCCCATGACCGGTGCAATCAGCGCAAGCTAATAAAATATCCTTTTTATCATCTGCGATTAAGTACCAATAAAAATCTCCACTTACAACATCTTTTGGTTTGTAAAAAATAAAATTGTGCTTTAAAAAACTATCCAACTTATCTTTTTCAGGTAAAAAAGCAGTTTGAATACCTTTTGCATATTCAATACTTTGTTCTATTTCTAATTTTTTTTCGCTGATAACCTTGTTCTGTTCTTTCAACCGCAAATTTGTAAGCTGTCTAATTTTACTTTGTCTAAAAGCCAGGTAGGCAAACACCAATATAACAATACCAATTCCAATTAAAATAGAAATGTAAATGCTCTTTCGTTTATTTTTCAATTCTTGAATTTCACTTTGTTGACGAATTTGTTTGAGGTCTGTTTCACGTTTATTAATTTCCTCTGTATTTTGCATTTGTTGTAGGTCATTTGAATAAGCCTCGCGATCAGTTTCTTCTTTTAAGTTGAGATATTCATTTAATGCTTTAAATGCTTTTTCATATTCGCCCATTTTTGAATATGAATTCGCCAAAGTTAGAATTGAACTTTTTTGATGCTCTCTTGAATCGTTTCTAATAGAATAAGCATATACATATTTCGCCAACTTAATGGCTTCGTTCACGTTTTTTAAATATAAATAATATGAAGCCTTGTTATTTATACAATTAATAATTACTGTAGAATCCTTTAATGTTTTCATGATTTCTAAAGCCTTATCAGTATAAAAAACCGCAGACTTATAATCGGATGTAATGCTAAACAAATCACCAAGGTTATCGTAAGCAACAGCTATACTTCTTTTCCACTGTTTATTCTTTTTACCAATTTCTATGGTCATATTAAAATATTTCAGCGCACTATCAAAATCATTTTTGCTTTTACCATACTTAAACTTATCACTATAACAACTCCCTATTGCGCCGAAAACATTTTTTATCGCACTCGTATCTCTCAACTCACCATATATTCTATTTGCATCATACAAATAATGTATTTCACCATAATTGTGCTGTTGAATGCAAACTATCCATCCTATATTATATAAAGAGTTTGCAATTCCCCCTTTATAATTCATAGAATCACTTAATTTATAACAACGGAAATAATATTTCTGAGCATTTATGTAATCAGAATGAAACCAATAATTATCGCCCAAAACACCATAAGCTTTAATAATACCATAAGTTTGATTAATGCGTTTTGCCAATTTTAAAGCTGAATCTCCAAAATATAATGCTTTTTTAAAATTGAAATCGTTGTACTTGCGCGTACTATCTATTAACGATTGAACGAGTAAAGTGTCTTTCTGTTTATTAGATTGCGCGTTTACATTTTGAGTTAAAAAAATAATACTCAATAAAATTATCTTGTATAATATGCTTTGAAGTTTAATCAAAATAAAATCAATCTTTAACTCTATTAAATTGCAAAGCCTTCAACATCCAATCTGCCAAAGGTTTTTCGGGAGCTCGTTTTTTTAAATCTAAATACCACCCAAATTTTTTCATGATTGGAATTTTCTTTGTTTCCACAAATTCTATTAACGTGCCATCCGGATCTTCGATGTATGTAAAATGACCTGCGGCTTCACCCATCTCAAAACCTGCGCCACCATCAACTGTAAATGGATGATTATTTTTTTCGCATTTTTCTTTTAATGCCTGCATGTTTTTTATATCAAAACATAAATGAATAAAACCAAGATCACCCCAAAAACGATTTTCAAAAATTTTTCTTGGATGATAATTTTTTGCTTCTATTAATTCAATATAACTATTACCAAATAATTTTGAAAACGGACCAACTCTTTTTTGACTATGAGTTAACACAACACGATGTGCCTTAACTTCTGATCCGGGCAAGCCTTTCAGGTCAGTAAAAGAATTTTCCTCATCATAAATTACTTTATCATATCCCAATATGTTTTTATAAAACTCAACCGATTTTGCTATATTTTTTACACCAATAATCATACCTATTGGTCCACCGGTATTTACCGACGATTTACCAAACCAAACATCGTCTTCTATAATCTCAAAATTATTTCCATACAAATCTTCTACAAAAAAATGTTTTTTTCCATAAGGAGTCGTTATGATATCTGACAAGATATTTGCGTCTTTATTTTTTAAATAAGTATAGCTTGCAATTATATCATCTGATTTTATTTTCGCGCAAAACAATCCTATATCTCCCATCATTGGTTTAAACGGACATGGTTGTGGGGTGCGACTTGTATATTGCCAAATTTCAAAACCACCGCCACCTTTAATGTTAATGGCTAATATGGCATGACGTGCATGTGGTTTTCCACCAGTATATGGCAACATTAACTTTGCTTCTGCAGCTTCTTCAAAAATTGGAATATCCATTCCAAAATTTTGCCGGTACCATTTAAAACCTTCGTGTACATTTGGAACACCAATACCAACTTGTTGTATGCCGGAAATTATATAACTCATAATACGTTTTAACTATATTCGAAAGTTTAAAATTAGTTTTTTTATTGCTTAGAAACGTACAAACACTATTTTACTATAACCTTTGTACTAAATAATTTATTTTCCGAAGAAGCAGTGACTAAATAGGTTCCCGGAGTAAGCTCATGATTTGAATTCACAATAATAAGTTCACCATTTTCTTGTTTCACAAATACCTTCGAAAAAAATTCTCTTCCGCTTGCATCTCTTATTACCACTAAAACTTCACTATTACTAAGATCAGAGAAATCGATATTAAATTCTCCATTTGTTGGATTAGGGTAAACTCTGATTCCTTCTTTATTTAATTTAAAATTAACTGCTACCAATTGTGAATAAGACTTTTTTCCATTCACATCTGTTTGTTTAAGTCTGTAATAAGAAATTCCTTCATAAGGATTAAAATCTGTATCTGAATAATTTATTTTTTGGTCGCTATTTAATGCGCCTTTAATTTCTGAAACCACTTCAAAATTAATTCCATCTTTTGATTTTTCAATTTCAAAGCCTTCGTTGTTTTTTTCTGATAAAGTAGTCCAGGTAATATCTACTTTTTTTCCATTCATAATAGCATCAAAATTGATAAGTTCTATTGGTAAAGGGCTCACCAAATAATTTCGCGTTCCAATAGTATAATACCCATCGTTTACCAAATCATATCCATTAAATTGAACGCGATCACCAACAATTGCTGATCCGGTAACTAACTCTGTCCAATTACCGACTTGGGCAGCACGATACAATAAAACATAATCGGATGCAACACCTAAAGTAACAGGCGCAACGCCACCATCACTCATGTCAAATTCAATATTCGTATTTATATTTGTTGAAACATTCGTAACATCAATATACCAAATTCGGAGCCACCTTGCATTATTGATTCCTGTCATTCCACCCACATCAACTGTTACTTGCGCATTTGCAAAAGAAGCATGACCGGCTAAAAGATAATCAGTATTATCTAACCCAATTCCGGTTGAACTAATTCCTAGTCCGGCACAAATAGAAGCAGAAAAAGAAGGATTACTTCCTGTTGCATCTTTACCAATACCTGCTACTTCATAATCATAATTTCCATTTCCTGCATTATCACCTAAATATTTATCGTTTACGAGTAAAGCAATATTATATTTTGCAGACAAATAATTATCTACAATTATTCTACACGGATCATTAACTGCGACAGTATAAATAATAACCTCTGCAATATATCCTCCAAATGGCCTTGTATCTGTGGCGTCTGTTGAGCCAATAAGAATAGGGGAAGCGTTATTTGGCACTAAAGTGCTGGTTTCTGCTGCCGTTACGTTCAAGCTGCTTGAAATGTAAGTTTTACAACGTGAAGCTGCAGCAAGACTGCCGTCATAAAATTGATCAATAAGATAATTATTATTGGAAGCAAATGTAGCAGCAGTATTATAACGGTCGTTATTAGTTTCTATATCGGTATAAAAATTATTACCTGAATAATAAAAATGCATGAACGATTGATCAACTGCAACTGTTGTTCTTTTAGATACAATTACCCTAGCATTACCGTCAACATTTTGTGGCCTGCTAACCATAAAAAAGCTATAACCGGTAGTGCTATCTAACGACGGCGAATCAGGGCCAAGAAGTTTATCATTTGTTGTGGATACATTGTCAAATTGAATTGCGGGAAATCCGTTCATAACGTTCAGGCAAAATGAAGGTTGTTGAGTAGCGATAGTTTGTGTTACGTTTATGGCATTGCCAGATTGATCGTTCCAAAAAGAAATTGAAGTGCTATTAGTTGTGGTTGAAGTGCCTTTATCTGCCTTTAACCAAAACACATTTTTATTAGATGTACCAACACCGGCAGGGCCAGTTTGTCCATGAGATGTACAATACATAATAACTAAAAATAATTTTAAAATTATCTTTTTCATAGGAAGTTTAAAGTTAGTAAAAAACACGTATAAACAACGACTAAAAATAGGCCATAGTCATAATAATTTCAAGATAATTTTAATTTTCGTTCTACAAATTCATTCCTTATTTATACATTTGTTTTTCATAAAAATAAGCTCATGTACGGACAATTAAAACAGCAATTAACAGCCACTTTGAAAGAAATTGAAGATAATGGTTTGTTTAAAAGAGAACGCATTATTACAACACCAATGGATGCAGTTGTAAAAGTAAATGGCAAAGATGTAATTATTTTTTGCGCTAATAATTATTTGGGGCTTTCATCGCATCCTAAAGTTATTGAAGGCGCTAAGAAAGCATTAGATTCTCATGGTTATGGTATGAGCAGCGTTCGTTTTATTTGTGGCACTCAGGACATTCATAAAACTTTGGAGAAAAAAATTGCTGAATTTTTAGGAATGGAAGATACCATTTTATATGCCGCTGCATTTGATGCAAATGGAGGTGTATTTGAACCTTTGTTTGATGAACAAGATGCAATTATTAGTGATGAATTAAATCATGCTTCTATTATTGATGGTGTGCGTTTATGTAAAGCGCAAAGGTACCGCTATAAAAATAGTGATATGGCTGATTTAGAAGAACAATTAAAAAAATCGCAGGCACAACGCAATCGTATTATTGTGACTGATGGTGTATTTAGCATGGATGGATATGTTGCACCTTTAGATAAAATTTGTGATCTCGCAGATAAATACAATGCGCTCGTAATGGTTGATGAAAGTCATGCTACAGGCTTTATTGGCAAAACCGGCAGAGGCAGCATTGAATTAAGAAATGTAATTGGACGAATTGATATTATTACAGGAACTCTTGGCAAAGCGCTTGGTGGTGCAATGGGAGGATTTACTTCTGCCAAAAAAGAAATTGTAGAAATTTTGCGTCAACGTTCTCGTCCGTATTTATTCAGTAATTCATTAGCGCCGCATATTGTTGGTGCAAGTATTGCGGTATTTGATCTTTTAAGTAAAACAACTGAATTACGTGATAAATTAGAAGGCAATATTAATTATTTCAAAAAAGGAATTAAGGCTGCAGGTTTTGATATCAGAGAAGGAGACAGTGCCATTGTTCCCGTAATGTTATACGATGCAAAACTTTCGCAAACATTTGCAGATAAATTATTACAAGAAGGAATTTATGTAATTGGATTCTTTTATCCGGTTGTGCCAAAAGATAAAGCGCGCATTCGTGTTCAGTTAAGTGCGGCTCATGAAAAAGAACATTTAGATAAAGCAATTACTGCATTTACAAAAGTTGGGAAAGAGTTAGGGGTTATTAAATAGTTCGCTGAAAAGTGTCACTCTGAGCGGAGTCGAAGGGCGACATCCTGTGATAAAATTAATTCAAGATCGTACTTCGACTCCGCTCAGTATGACCTTGAACTAATTTTCTCCCGCTCCTCCCACTTCCCTTCCAACTTCAACAAACTAAATCCTTGATATTCAAAATTTGCATCAAATGTTTTTTCTTTGAATAAATTCCAGATATTTTGAAACCTGTTTTTTTTCAAATCACGAAATGCAATGGTTACATGCGGATGAAATCCCCGCATATCTTCTACCTCATTATACAATTTTAAATTTTCTTGCGCGTAAAACTTTAATTTTTTATGCAAATCAAAAAGCAAGTTATTTTTTATTACATCAACATAAATTACGCGAGGCGTAAAACAATTAAAATTTTTCAATTCAATTTTAAAATCGTTTTTAAATTCAAATTGTTTCAATTTCTCAATTAGATCATTCTCCTTTTCTTCCTTCCATTCAAACGGCCTGTGTAATGTAATATGCGCCGGACTCCGTAAGGCTCCTTTTAAGTTAAATTGTGTAAAAAGATCTTTTTTAAATGCTTCTACTTCACTCTGTATAGGCTCTGGCAACACAATAGCTATAAAGTATTTTTTGTTCAAATCACTTGGTATTTCTACCACTAAAATCCGTATTTTATTTTAAATTTGTGAGATTATTATCTTAGATTATGCAGATTATTATTCCTATGGCCGGTAAAGGTAAACGTATGCGACCACATACTTTAACAACTGCCAAACCCCTTATTCCTGTTGGTGGCAAGCCAATTGTTCAGCGTTTAGTGGAAGATATTACCAAAGTTTGCGGACAAAAAGTTGAAGAAATTGCGTTTGTAATTGGTCCTGATTTTGGTGCTGATGTAGAAAAAAAATTAATTCAGGTTGCCGAAAGTCAAGGTGCAAAGGGTACTATTCATTATCAAAAAGAAGCTTTGGGAACTGCTCATGCAATTATGTGTGCAAAAGATGCAATCAAAGGAAAAACGGTTGTTGCTTTTGCTGATACATTATTTAAAGCAGACTTTATAATGGATACAAATCAGGAAGGAGTTATTTGGGTACAAAAAATTGAAGATCCTCGCCAGTTTGGTGTCGTAAAATTAAATTCAAATAATGATATCACCGATTTTATTGAAAAACCCCAGGAGTTCGTAAGTGATTTGGCGATCATAGGAATTTATTATTTTAAAGACGGCGACAATTTAAAAAAAGAGTTGCAATATCTATTGGATAATAAAATCATGGAAAAAGGCGAATACCAATTAACCAACGCCTTAGAGAATATGAAACAGAAAGGTTTAAAATTTAAACCCGGACAAGTTACTGAATGGTTAGACTGTGGAAATAAAGATGCAACTGTTTATACGAACCAGCGTGTTTTAGAATTCGATAAAAATAAAACGGAATTAAAAGGAAAAAATATCAAAAACACAAATAGCGTTATTATTGAACCATGTTATATTGGTGATGATGTTCAGTTAATGAATTGTATTATTGGTCCTCATGTAAGTATTGGATCAAATACAAAAATTGAAAATTCTATTTTAAAAAACTCTATTATACAAACTGATACGAAAATTAAAAATGCCATTGTCGCAAATAGTATGATTGGTATTGGTGCAGAAGTAACAGGAAAACAAATTGACTTAAGCATTAGCGATTACACACAAATTATTGTATAATTATTTCAAATATTCGAGTTTACTCTTCGCTCTTATTTTTTCTCTTTCAAATTGCAAAGGGAAAAGAGTAAGTCAGAAAACGGTTGAAGTTCATGATCCAAAAAACAAGAACGTAAGTGACGGTGCCCAAGAACTTATTTTCGGACTCAAATATATCGACGCTTGTTCGGCCAGAATGAAAGGGAATGTAAACGAAGCTTTAAAACTATTTAATGAATGTTTGCGTCTAAATCCAAACAACATAGCCGTAAAATATGAATTAGCTACAGTAAATAAATTATTAGGCGTTAACGATCTTGCTCTTGCATACGCAAAAGAATGTGCAGCTGCTGACCCGAAGAATGAATGGTATCAATTAATTTTAGTTGATTGTTATCGTACACTTAAACAATATCCTAATTCAGTTAAAGTTCAAGAAAATTTAGTAAAAAATTTTCCCAATAATTCTGAATTCAAAGAGAATCTGGCCATAGAATATTCTTTTACTGGTCAATACGACAAAGCGTATAACATGTATAATGATCTTGAAAAACAATATGGCATCAATGAACAGCTTTCGGTAAATAAAATAAAATTACTTCAACAGGAAAATAAATTTTCTGAAATAGAAAAAGAGATCAATAAATTAATTGCTTCCGATTCTACTAATTCAAGATATCTCAATTATCTTGCCGAACATTATGAATACATTAAACAGCCCGAAAAAGCCAAAAAAATTTACGAAAAAATAATTCGGATAGATCCCTCCAATCCAACTGTTCATCTTGCTTTAAGTGATTATTATAAACAAAAGGGAGATGATGCACCCGCTTTTTCCGAATTAAAATTAGCTTTTTTAAACCCTGAATTAGATGTTATTACAAAATACAATATTGCTCTGGCATACTTTAATACTTCTGCAAAATTTCCTGAAACTGCCTATGGTGAACAAGGTTTTGAATTAGTAAAAATCATGCAAAGAGTACATCCAAGTTCACCGGAAGCAAATTCTTTATATGGAGATTATTTATTTCAGGAAAATAAAAAAATTGATGCAGCTCATTACTATAGCATTTCTGCCTCAAAAGATAAAAGTGATTATCGAACTTGGATAAAACTTCTAAATTGTCTTGAGGAATTGCATAGCTACGATTCACTTGAAAAATACAGTTTCGAAGCTATGGAACTATTTCCTAGTCAGTCAATGGTATACTACTACAATGGTTTGGCAAATTTGGAATTAAGAAACTACAAAAAAACTGTTGAGTCTTTAAAAGATGGTTTAGAATATATTGTTGATGATAAATTAACCATGTCAGCTTTTTATACTTATTTAGGGGATGCTTATTTTTATTTGAAAGAATATGAAAAAAGTGATAAGACATTTGATGATGCTTTAAAGATAGATTCGGACAATGATTATGTTTTAAATCACTACGCTTACTACTTATCACTACGAAAAGATCAATTAGAAAAGGCCGAAAAACTATCAAAAAAAAGCAACGAGTTAAAACCGGATAAAGGTCCTTATATGGATACATATGGTTGGATATTATTTCAATTAGGGAAATACCAACAAGCAGAACAATGGCTTTCAAAAGCAAAAACATTTGATCCAAAAAAACCAAATATATTAGAACATTATGGCGATTGTCTTTTTAAATTAAATAGATTAAACGAAGCTTTAAAATATTGGCAACAAGCCATTGATAATGGTGGTGACAAAGATCGTATTTCTAAAAAAATTAAGGAGAAAAGTTTAAATGATTAGTTTGATACAAAAGCATATTTTTTTTATTTCCCTCGTAAGTATTTTATCGTTTACTTTTGGCTGTAAACACAAAAAGAAACTCCAAAAACCAACCAATCAAATCAATATTGTAAATGGAGATACATTAGGTAAATGCAAATTAGATTTTAAAAATGGAAAAGCATTAACAAGATATATTGAAGAGAACGAATTAAAATATGATTGGCTTTATTTAAAATCGAATGTCACTACTTTGTTGGAAGGTGACGATAAAAGTTTTGATGCACGAGTGAGGTTGCGCAAGGACAGCATCATGCTTATAACAATTGAACTGTTGACAATTGATTTTGCAAAAGTATTAATCACCAAAGATTCTATTAAAATGGTAGACTACCATAACAAAAAATATTTTAGGGGCGATTTTCATTTTATCAACGATTTGTTAAACGCCGATCTGGACTTTGACGTGATTCAATCGGTAATTATTGGTAATAGTGCCGAGTTTATAGATGATGATTCAAAGTTAAACCCTGTAACCGATCGTGAAAATTGTTGTTATAGGTTAAGTACAGAGCGTAAAAGACATTTAAAGCGTATAGTAAAGGGGGCAGAAGATCTTAAAAAAGCGTTGCAGGTTATTACCTTAAACCCGGATAATTTTAAGATCGTTAAAAATGAGTTCATAGAACCACAATCGAATAGAACCTTTATTGCCACTTATTCTGACTTCAAAAATAAAGACAGTGTTTATGCACCGTACAGTGTTAATATTGATATCAAGGCAGAGAAGAATATGAATATTAAAATTGAGTATGTTCGTATAGAGAAAAACAAACCACAAAAAATTAATTTCAGTATCCCTTCAAAATATGATAAAATTGAAATTCGAAAAAAATAGTGCTGCCAAATTTATTTGGTTTCTATTATTTATTTTCTGTTTCAATCTTCAATTCACTTCTCAAATCAACACTCAAAAAAATTCTAAAAAAGAGTTAGAGAACAAAAAGAAAAAGATCAACGAAGAGATCAACGAGATCAATGCGATGTTGAATGCCACTAAGGCAACTAAAAAAAATTCGTTGGGTACACTTGTTTCGTTGAACATGAAACTAGATAAACGGCAAGAATTAATTGCTGCCATTAATGCCGAAATTTTTCAACTGAATAAAAGTATCAAACTCACCGAAACTGAAATTGAACAATTAAAAACTAATCTTGAAAAATTAAAAGCAGAGTATGCTCGGATGATCATATCTGCTCAAAGACAACAAGATGCTTATAGCCGTTTGATGTTTCTTTTTGCTTCTACAAACTTTAACCAGGCCTTAATGCGTTTAAAATATTTACAACAATATTCTGTTTATCGCAAAAAACAGGCCGAAGAAATTATGTATACACAGAATCAGTTATTAGTAAAGCTAACTGATCTTAAAGAAAGCAGACATGAAAAAAACGTCTTACTTGGGAACGAAGAAGCTGAGAAAGATAGTTTGAATAAGGAAAAAGGTGAACAGGAAATATTATTAAGTGATCTTCAGAAAAAAGAGAAAGAATTAAAAAACAATTTGGAAAGAAAAAAACAAGAAGGCGTTGAATTGCAATTAGCAATTAAAAAACTAATTGCAGAAGAGATCAAACGAAAAGCGGAAGAATTTGCGAAAGCAGAGTTAGCCGCTAAAAAAGCGAAAGAGGAAAAAGACAAAATCGAAAAAACGAAAAAGCATAAAGAAAAAAATAAGGAACAAGTCGTAACTAACGACAATAAAAAAACAAACGACTCTAAAGAAAAAATTAAAGAAACGCCACAATACCCCGAATTATCTGATGAAGCAGAAGCGCTTAGTAATGATTTTGCAAATAACAGAGGTAAATTACCCTGGCCTATTACGAAAGGTATTATTTGCGAACCTTATGGTGAACATGAACATCCCGCTATCAAAGGATTTATGATGATGAATAACGGCGTTGAAATATGTAGCAGCAAAGGTGCAACCGCTCGTTCTATTTTTGATGGAGAAGTAACAAGTGTGGCTGTTTCACCAACCGGTGGCAAATTAATAATTATTCGCCATGGTGAATATTTAAGTGTATATACAAACCTCAGCGAAGTACAAGTTAAAGTGGGCGAAAAAGTAAAATTAAAACAAGTCATTGGCACGGTAATGAGTGATGAGGATGAAACCAAAGCTGCTATGAATTTTCAAATTTGGAAGGGTCAGAAAACTATGGACCCTGCAGGCTGGCTCTATAAAGGCATGTAGAGATTAATGTATTAAATCTCCTTTAATCTTTCCAATAAAATCTCTTTTTGTTTTTTCCCAATCTCTGGTTTAGCCTGATCGCTCATTAATGCATAATAACCATCTGAATTAATTAACTTAACAACTTCAGTTAAATTAATAATGTGAGAGAGATGACAACGGAAAAATATGGTTGGATCTAAAACCGTTTCGAAATATTTAAGATTTTTAGAAGCCGTATGTTTTCCTCCATCTTTTAAATAAATGAGCGTATAACTTCCAGAGGCTTCCATTCGGATAATATTTTGTTGTTTTAGTAAAACGATACCATCATTTACTGCCAGTTCTATAATGCTTCTGGTTTTATAATTATTGACTGGTGAAGAATTTATTATTGTTTCCAAACACTTTTTTAAATCTTCAACATCGATTGGTTTCAATAAATAATCATACGCTTTGTTCTTAATTGCTTTTATTGCATATTCTTGATGAGCCGTAGTAAATACTAATTTAAAATCCCTGTAGGTCAATTTTTCTAACAATTCAAATCCATTAATTTTTGGCATACTAATATCCAAAAAAACAATGTCAGGTCTATGGTTTTCTATAAGTCTTATGCCTTCTTCGGGGTCACTAGTAGAAGCTTTAAAGCCTTTAAGTCTAAACGCTCTATTAAAATTTTCAATGTGTTAACACCTATTGGTTCATCATCAATAATAATTATTCTAAACATAAATTTATTTTTTAATTATGGGTAATATTAATTCAATACGTGTTCCATTACTTTCTCCACCCGAATCTAATTTATCAATGATTTTTAAGCTATATTGTATTTCATCAATTTTACTCATAAGCTCTAAACGTTGACGAATAAAATTAATTGCAAGAGAACTCTCTTTTTTAAAATGAGATTCGGTTTTCGCTTTATTTCTTCCTATTCCATTATCTTCAATAACGCATAAAAGACATTTTTCATTTATAATTTCGAAACTAATTTCGAGTCTTTTTTCTCCTTCTTTCATTCTTAATCCGTGCCAAATAGCATTTTCAATAAACGGCTGAATGAGCATATGCGGTATAAATGTTTCATAGGGATCAATGCCCTCCTCTATATTAATAATAGGTTTAAACACTTTATCGAATCGGATCGATTCAATATCAAGATACTTACTTATAATATCTAATTCGTCATATAAGCTAATATTATCCTTTGTATTACTCTCTAATAATTTCCGAATCAGTTTTGAGAATTTGGTTAGGTATAATTCTGCTTTTCCGTTTTCGTTTGTAATTATAAATTGCAAAATAGTGTTTAATGAATTAAAAATAAAATGAGGATCCATTTGAGCTTTAAGCATTTTGATTTCCTGTTCAAATGATTTATGAAGCAATTCATTCTTTTCTTTTTCCTTTTTTAAAATACTATATACTCTCTGTTTAACAGCATAAATAATTATGAGAATGAAAATAATTATTGCCAAAGAAATAAATATCCCATTTAAAAGAATGTTTGTTTTATTTGGATTTGGAGCATTATACAACTCGAATACCTCTTTTTGTGAAAGCACTCTATTAAAAATTTCAATATCGTCGACAGAGCCGTTTAAGAAACGCGTATTCTTTTTTGTAATTAAATTTCCAATAACAACAGAATCACCTTCTAAAAACTGAGAATCAAATTTTTTTACCATTTTTCCTTCAAGGGCGCCATCGATATAAAAGCATATAAAGTTGTAGTCATAGGTTAATACCAAATGATGCCACTCTCGTAAAGAAAACAGAGTTGAAGAATATATAGATACTTGCTTTTCTTTATTCAAAGTATTATTAGCAGCTACGTTTTTCGTGTTAAGGTCGTATACAATAATAAATGCTTCATTAAAATCATCATCAGAGCTTACATGTGTTAAAATGATAGGATTTGTTTCCGTTCCTCTTCCATTAGGCATTGGATGATCAATTTTTACCCAAAGCGATAGGGAACCACTTTTTGGTTTTAATTCTTTAGTTGTACCTAGATTAATATAACTACCTAAATTACCGTGAAGAAAATAAGCAGAATTCGAGTTTCCAAATCGATCATCGGTTAAAGATGCTCCATATACCTTTGCACTTAATAATCCTTTATTATCTGAAGTAATTCCATTGTTAAAAAAAAATTTTACAGCTACTTCATTTTTGTTTTGAGACAATACAGAATTCAAAGCTAAAAAAACAAGGATCACATAAAACCATTTCATCATGATACAAATATCAAAAAAATTAAGAAAGGCATCACCTGTTTTTCGTTTTATCCTTTTAAAAGGTCTCAATTTCACAAACTCAAACTCCTTGCCGGCAAACTGAAACACTCATTACACAAATTAACTCATTTTTATTACACTGAAAATCATACTTTTATTCACAAAAAAACTGAGCATGAAAAAAAAATTAACTCTCATTGGTGTATTTATTTTTACTTTAAGTTTAATAAATGCTCAAACTCCTAATTATACACCAACAAATGGCCTTAAAGGCTGGTGGCCATTTACAGGTAATGCTAACGATGTTTCAGTAAACGGCAATAACGGTACAGTAAATGTCGCAACACTAACTAACGACCGTTTTAACAGTACCAATAACGCCTATAGTTTCAATGGCACTACTAGTTTTATTTCAACAAACTATGCAGGTATTTTAGGAAGCAACGCAAGAGCCGTTTCCTTTTGGGCAAAGTCAACTTTTTCTACAACAATAATGTCAGCAGTTGCTTGGGGCAATAATAATACTGCCACAAGATATAATTGCATGTTCAATTATGGGGCACCTGGCGTTACTGTAGATGGAGGTAATGGAGCAATTACCTATAGCGGCACAAACACATTTGATAATAATTGGCACCACTATGTATACCAATTTAGTAACCCGATTTTAAATCAAGTTCAGGTTTATCAGGACGGAGTATTATTAACCTTGATTACCGCATCATATGCTCCCACTAATACTCTTGTTACAACTACAGGTTTTAATGTTCATTTTGGACGAATTGTATACAGCAGTGGTGATCTGTTCTATAATGGTAGTATTGATGATATTGGGATTTGGGATAGAGTACTTACAAATTGTGAAATTTTAGAATTATACCATGCTTCTCATACTATAATTAATATTACAAGTTCGACTGACAGTATTTGTCGCGGGCAAACATTACTTTTAAATGCAAGTGGAGCAAACACATATACTTGGAATACCAACAGCAATTCATCAAGCATATCTGTAAATCCTAGTATTACAACAGTTTATACTGTCAGTGGAACAAGTACTTTAACAGGATGTTCAAATACTAATTCAATAACAATAATTGTATCTGATTGTACTGGATTAAAAAATTATAGCATTGATAATACAAATGTTAACATCTATCCAAATCCAAATAATGGTAGTTTTTATATCATTACAAAAGAAACTACAGAGATGACCCTTGTAAACATGTTGGGCCAAACTATTAATAAAATGAGTTTAAAAGAGAATTCAGATAGAATAGAGATAAAAGGGCTTGCGGAAGGAATTTATTTTATAGTAGGCGAAACAAATAAATCTGAATGGCGAAAGAAAATTGTGGTTTCTAAATAAAAGAGAAGACAGTCGCCATCTTCTAAGAAGAGAGGTTTTCTATATAGTCACAAACTCAAACCACCTTTCCACAAATCAAAACAAGCTTTCCACAAATCGTTAATTAATAATTGAGTTAATATGTTTAACTTGTAAAGCTCCGGTGTATTATAATTTAGTTGTTCTATTAACGCTTAAAATGAATAAAAAAGGTATAACAACATTTTGATTGAGTTCCATTAATTTTTTAATATGAAAAAACTTGAATTTTCCGACGCCATAAAACTAAAAAAAGAAGGATATAATTTTTTAGGTACCGACTTCTGTGAAAAAAAGAACGGTAACTTTCTTATTTTGTATCCTTTTAAAAATGAAGAGGCTGCAAAAAAATTCTCGCGAACAGATAGCGAAACTGAACCTTTTATTATAGAAATAAATGAAGAATTAAAAAAATTACCAGAAAAAGTTCTCAATATTAAGATTTATATTGAATTACCTTAGATAAAATTCGCACATCAAAGAATTTTCACCCCAAAAAACTCATAAACCTTTCCTGGTTTGCTTTTAATTAAATTACTAAATTCTAATTGCAATAATAAAGTAGAAACAGAACTTACACTCATTTCGCTGGCATAACAAATTTCATCTAAGTGCAATTGTTTTTTTATGGCAAATGTTTTTGCAATTTTTTGTTCGTCGTCAGTTAAACTAATTAATAGTGGGATTTGTTTCTTCCCTGCCTTGCCGGCAGGCAGGTTTGGTTTTTTCGGTTCACTTATCCAATTCATTGCATCTAATAAATCAGCGGCGCTTTCTATCAAAGCTGCTTTGTTACGTTTTATTAATCCATTACAGCCTTCGCTCAATTCATCCGTTGGTCTACCAGAAAATGCAAATACATCTTTATTATAACTATTCGCTATTGTTGCCGTAATTAAACTACCGCCCTCCCGTTTACTTTGTATCACAACCAAAGCATCACACAAGCCAGCAACGACTCTGTTTCGTTTCGGAAAATTTACCGCATCCGGATTGGTGCCACTCATAAAATCAGTGAGCAATCCTCCATGTTTGATCATTTTTTTCGCAAGTGCAGTATGCGTTCCCGGATAAACTCTATCTAATCCATGCGCTACAATTCCCACAGTTTGTAAATCATTATCCAAGGCATACTTATGAGAATACGCATCAATTCCATAAGCCAAACCACTGATCACTAAAGCACCTGTTCCTTTTAAATCCTGAATAAATTGTTTGGTCATTTCCTTTCCATAATCATTTGGCAAACGTGTTCCAACAACTGCAATAATTTTCTCTGTGTTCAAATCGGCATTGCCTTTGTAATATAACATGACTGGACTATCATTACAATATTTCATTCGTTGCGGATAATCGGGATCAGAAAAAAATAAAGGTTTAATATTATATTTTAAAATAAACTCCACTTCTTCATCAGCTCTATTCAACACGCCTTTATTACTTAATATATGTCTTGCATTAATTTCACCAATACCCGGAATTTTTTGCAGCAGTTTTTCTTTTGTACTAAAAACTTCACTGGCACTACCACAATATGAGAGTATGTTTTTAGCCAATACATCGCCAATATTTGGCAAAAGAGTTAAACCAATTTGATAAGGCAGTTCGTTTAAATTCATTTCGTTTCTTTCTACAATTCTTAATTCTGTAATAATTTAAGATTAATCTATTACCTTAAAACAAATCTACGCTCATTGTTGCATTATACTTGCTTTAATTTATAGCAATTTTATCTAATCTAATTAATTATACCTATTTTTAATTCTCACAAAGGCTTAAGATTATGATATTCAGTAGCGCTCTATTTCTTGTTTATTTTTTACCCGTAGTTTTAGCGCTTTATCTGATCCTTCCAAATTCCTTCAAAAACTTTTTTCTTTTATTGGCGAGTATCATTTTTTATAGCTGGGCGGCTCCAAAATTTATTTTTGTGATCCTCGCCACAACTACAGTCGATTTTTATTTGGTG